>Ga0055484_10000018_pt1 | contig 15101 bp, 17 predicted proteins | sample RushMan_CattailN_6_FD_57939 | JGI IMG/M metagenome (GOLD analysis project Ga0055484, IMG submission 57939) | Wetland microbial communities from San Francisco Bay, California, USA, that impact long-term carbon sequestration - RushMan_CattailNLC_D2 | ecosystem: Environmental > Aquatic > Marine >... | reverse complement strand
CGGTGTTCTGCACCCGTTGCAATGAGTATGATTTGCTCGCCTGCGCCAACCGTTCCAACACGGTGAACGATGCGCGCGTCGAGTAACCCGAATTTCGCTATTGCTTCTGCACGCAACCTGTTCATTTCGGATATCGCCATGCTGCCATAAGCGTCGAAACTGATTTCCGTCACTACGCGGCCTTCTGAAAAATCCCGGGCACATCCTATGAATGTTGCGATGCCGCCCATGCGTAGCGATCTGGCGCGCAATTCTACTAATTCTTGATCGATGGAAAAATCTTCCTGCTGTAGGCGTACTGCATCCGGCATTTCATCCACCCGAAAATTTTGCCATTAACGCGATTTCATCATTGTCATTCAAAGCCAGTCTCATGTCACGCGCCTGAACATTATTGACGGCAATGTAGCTGATGAGTTCAAACGCTTCAGGATATCGCTTGGACAGTTGCTCTACCGCGTCTTGCAGGCAGTAACCGGGCGAGAAATCCAGTTGTATCTCGCGGGCAGCAACACGGTCTGCGACCGGTCCGAAGAACAGCACGCGTATCATTTTTTTTCTTCCGTTTTCGCCGCTTCGCGTAGCCATACCCCGCTTTTGCCGCCATGCTTTTCTTCCAGCTGGATCTGTTCGATGCGCATTCCCTTATCAATGGACTTGCACATGTCATAAACCGTGAGTAAAGCCATGCTGGCAGCGCATAATGCTTCCATCTCGACTCCGGTCTGCCCGCCGCATTTCACTGTTGCAAGCACGGTCAGCGCGACATATCCCTGGCTATCTTGCGCGGTAATCTCTTTGAAGGAAATTTCGACGCCGGTCAAAGGCAAGGTATGGCACATCGGTATCAGTTCTGCTGTACGTTTCGCCGCCATCACAGCGGCCACATCGGCTACCGTCAAGACGTCGCCTTTGGCAATTTTGCCGGTTTGAATCCTCGATAATGTTTCCGGCCGCATGCGCAATTGGCCGCTAGCGATTGCGATGCGATGTGTTGCTGTTTTTTCTGAAATATCCACCATTCGCGCGCGACCCGATGTTGAAAAGTGGCTCAACTCTTCCATTTCGTTTTGTGTTCGCCCGGTCAGGTATTTTTGACGACGATTTTCGGGAATGCAGCGCTGTGATCCTGCGCCATTTCTGCGATCTTCACTGTAATTCGGCGCGCGATCTGTTTGTACGTTTTGGCGATTTTGCTGTCCGGGTCTGCAGCAACCGTGGGTTTGCCGGAGTCCGTTTGCTCACGGATATGAATATCGAGCGGCAGGCTGCCCAAAAATTCCGTGTTGTAGTCAGTACACATTTTTTCTCCGCCGCCTGCACCGAAGATATGTTCTTCGTGTCCGCATTTCGAACAAATGTGTGTACTCATGTTTTCCACAATGCCGACTATCTTTATACCCACTTTTTCAAACATCTTGAGCCCCTTGCGCGCATCCAGCAGGGCAATGTCCTGCGGCGTCGTTACAATGACCGCACCGGTGACCGGCACATTCTGCGCAAGCGTTAATTGTATATCGCCTGTTCCCGGCGGCAAGTCCACCACCAGATAATCCAGATTATCCCAACGTGTCTGGTGCAGCAATTGGTCAAGTGCCTGTGTCACCATTGGCCCGCGCCACACCATAGGCGCATCATCGCCTTCTATCATATATCCGATGGACATGGATTGAATGCCGTGGTTAACCATCGGTTCCAGTGATTTGCCGTCATTCGATTTTGGCTGGCCGCGAATTCCCAGCATGGTAGGCTGTGATGGCCCATAGATATCCGCATCCAGTATCCCGACACGCGCGCCTTCAGCAACCAAGGCCAGCGCCAGATTCACCGCTGTGGTTGATTTGCCCACGCCGCCTTTTCCGCTTGCTACCGCGATGATGTTCTTTACGCCATCAACCAGTTTCACTCCGCGCTGCACCGCGTGGGGCACCACTTTACTTGATACGTTTGCCGTAACTTTTTCCACAGCCGGCAATGACGACTTGAGATGCGCTTCTACCATCGAGCGTATCTCATCCCACACGCTCTTTGCCGGATATCCAAGCAGGATATCGAGTGACAAATCATTTCCGGTAATTTTAATGTTTTTGACTGACTTGCCGCTGACGAAATCTTTTTTTGTGTTAGGGTCGATCAAATTCTTCATTGCGTTTTGTACATCTGACTCGCTAAAGCTCATTACCTGCTCCTGAAAAAGATTAATAACCAAAGATGAAACTATAAAAGTTGAATTTTAAACTAGTTGACTATATTTGTCGGGTATTTTTATCCCACGGCTATATTCGCGATGGTGCTGATTGAGAAGCGAGCCCGGAAATTGTGATTGCTGTTGGGAATTAGATTGCTATAGTTATCGATACAGGATTTTAAATTATTCCTGTACTGCGCAACAGGCTTGCCATGCCTCAAGAATGTAATCGGCGCACTGTTAATTGTACAACGTTCGATAATTCGCCTTCCGATTGCACGGGCGACGAGTTCTCATACTGGACGGGAACATTACTTTCGGCCATCTGCGTAATCTGTCGAGCAATTTCATGGATGGTATTTTTTTGGTCGTTAGCGGCCGTAACCAGGTTATTGACGCTTTCAGTAGTCATATTTACTGCCTGATTAACATCGCTTAGTACAGTCACTACTTCCTCGAGATAATCTTCAATTGTCTTCAATGAATTCTGGCCGTTCTGCAACGCAAGCTCAACCTGTGTTGATTGTGCACCCAGCGCTATTGTGACCTTTTCAATTTGATTGGCAGATTGAGCTGATATTTCCGCCAGCCTGCGAACTTCAGTGGCCACCACAGCAAAGCCCCGACCTTGTTCGCCAGCACGCGCTGCCTCTATAGCTGCATTGAGGGCTACCAGATTGGTTTGCGCAGCAACACTTTTAACTTGTTGGGTTATGTTTGCTATCGTCTTTGTGCTTTCAACAAAATCTGAAATTGAAGCCGAGATTTCCTCTACGGCAGCTTCTGCTACGGATATCTCTCCCATCAAGCCGGACAGTGATACATTGCATTGGGCAGTATGGTCCAGCGCTTGCTGAGAAATCCGATTGGTATCATCGGCAGTGTCTGCAGCTGCAGCAATACTCATGTCTATCGCCTCCACTGCCTCCGCCGTTGCTGCTGCTGCCTCGCTCTGGTGACTGACATTCGACGAAATCCGGCTTTCCATTTCTGCAAGCCTGGTGGCAATATTGCTGCGAAGCAGCTCGGTTTTGGCTGCAATTTCGCCGATTTCGTTGTGAATAGAAGTGGTCACAGCACTCGTAAAATCCCCTTCAACCAATTTATTTATGTCTTGAACCAGCTGATTGGCAGGATTTACAACGGTTTTATTCGCAAGTTTCAAAATGGTAACCAGCGTTATCGTTACCACAACAAATATCGCCAGCAACAAAGGGACAATCACATTTTGTGTACTCGACAAGGCTTTTTCGATTTGGACTATTTGCACGGAGTCTTTGTTGTTTGCCTCCACACGCCCAAGAATTTTAATGTCGTTCCATGAAGTCCAGAGGCTCAATAGAACTGCCGCCAACAACAGAGCTGTGCACAGTCCAGAAATTAATATAAGTTTGCTGCGCATGCTGTGTTTATTCAAAATCATGTTGATCGGCTCCTTGAAATAACGGACAGGGCACATTTATTTCACACCACCTTAAAACACATGCTGCCAAAAGTCTAGCGTGGTTTGTAATTTGTATTTGCATATCGGACAATCTGCGCATAAGGAAAGTCTGCCATTTTGCCGAATTTCTGCTGCGCCATTGTCAGCAGCGTCCATACATCCTGGACCTGATCATTGCCGTCCAGATTAAATTGTAATCCTTTCAGACCGCCGCATTGAATGCGCATTTCTTGTGCATGCGGCAAAGGCCCATCAATATGCGGCTTGCCCAATGCGAATTTGAAGTTATCACGCAACAAGTCGTGCAAAGCAATACAGCTCTCATGCGCTTCAGCACTATTGCAAGCAACTGCTTCCCGCTCGGCAATGTTATGCTTTTCTGATTTCGAGCAAGCAGCGCAAAGCGTCAATATGGATTTTTCAAAAGGACAATGGCGCGAAATAGATGTTGTCAGCGCCTCACGATAGGCTGTTTCATCCATCAGAAGTGCTTAATCGTCCTGTGGATTTGGAACGGCTTCGCGTATTTGATTGAGTAAATCTTCAGCATGTAATTCCGATTCGGCAAAAATTACTTTGATAGCAAATCCCGCATCTTTTGGGAGTTCACCACGAAGTTGTTTTGCCCGGCTCGAAGCTTCGCGAAAAGCTTCGTGCTCTTCAAGCTTCTCCAGGCGACGAATTGGTGTTTCAAATATCTTGTAAACGAAGTAGGGCATGTAAATCTTTCTTTGGGTAAATTCGGGGGTGTCACTTCATATTAAGGAGCTTAGTGCTTTGAGGCAGGTTTTAAAAAGGTAACCACGTTCGATCCGGGCTCATTTTTGCTTGTACAACTTCCTTCACCGACACCCGCTTCCCGCTCCGCTTCATGCAGCAAATTGATCACATCCACATAGTGCTTTTGTTTTACCATCATGAGCGCGGTGAGACCTCCCTCATTTCGCGCCGTGACATCGGCACCCGCCTTCAGCAATGTCTCGACCACTGCCGTTTCGCCGTATCCTGCTGCCAGCATCAGGGGCCGGACACCAAAACTGATGGGCATTTCTATATTTGCACCCGCGTCGATGAGCGCTTGTACCACATCGGCAAATCCCCGGTTCATCTCAGCGTTGTATGCCGCCTTCATCAGCGGCGTCCAGCCTCTTTCATCGGTCGCATTAACATCCGCCCCAAGTTCTATCAGCGCGATGACCATGCGCAGGTTACCGGTGTGCGCCGCAATCATCAGAAGGGTCGCGCCCTCTTCATCGCGCGAGTTGATATCTGTTCCCGCGGCCAAAAACCGGCGGGCAGATTCAACATCGCCCGATTTAACTGCATTAATTATTTCCGCAGACATATATTGCTCCTTGTTGCTTCGACTGCCAAATATTAGTTGTTACTGGCACCCTGTTTCACCCATTTCTTCAATATCTCGATTTTGTCCTTGGCAAGACCGCCTTCCATTCCATAGGGCATCTTGATGGAGGGATGAACTCGTCCTTCCACCACCTGGATCAGAATGCTGGTAAAGCTGTCGCCCGGCTTGATAACAGCCCCAAATTTGGTGCCCTTCATCAGGCTCTGGTAGGTGCGCATATCAAGCCCGCTTTTCTCATAGCCCTTTCCCCCCGGCTGATGACAGCTCAAACAGTAGTCATGGATGATGGGAAGGACATCATTTTTATAGCTCACTTCTGTTGCACTAGTCGCCAGAGCAGAAAACGAAAGCACTGCAAGCCCAGCTGCAACAACCTGTAATGTCCTGCTTTTCATGAGTCCCTCCTAAAATATATCTTCGCGTATTGTTTTATCGTATAGCTTGCAAAGAACGGTAATACAGCACTATCACGCTGCACGCATTGTCAGGCTCGCTACTTCAACCTCGACCAGATCTGTTTTTTCACGCCATAAAGCAAAGCCGTCAGGATGAACAAATAGACAATCACGTAATGACCCATTCGATGACGTTCTTGCTCATGCGGGTCAGCCGCCCAAACCAGAAATGACACAACGTCACGTGCCGTTCCCTGAATTTCTGAGCGTTTTGCCGCATCAGTTGTGTCGCTTATTCCAAGCGGATCAGGCATTTTGGTTTCGGGAAATATATGATTTCCAGTTACTCCTTCGGGCGTGACGTAATATCCCACCAGATAGGAGTAAACATAATTTTCCTCTCCATCGCGGGCTTTGGCCATCAAGCTCAGATCCGGTGGCAATTTGCCGAATGAGTCCATTGCTGCGTCATCGGACATCAGGCCTGTGAGCGATGAATCAAGCGGCAGGTCACCGCGCCATTCGTCAATTTTTTTCTTGTCAATGCCAAGCGAAGTCAGATTTCGATAACTGATGTATTTCAGGGTGTGGCAACCATGGCATACATCCATCAACGTATTTGCACCGCGTTTAATAGCAGGTAGGCCAGTATCTACCTGAATGTTTTCCAGCTTGGCCTCTGAAGCCAAAATTGGTGCTGAAAAACAGCCCAGCGCCAACAGGACAAATAATTTTTTCAAGATATATCTCCCTTCCGGCGCCGATAGGGTAGCTTGCCTTTTTCTCTGGCTTCCCCCGCAATCAACGCTTCCACCGCCGGCGGTAATCCACGCTTGACCAGCCATTGTTCTTCTTTCTTCGAAATAAGCGGCAATGACGTAAATAATGCAAAGTAAAAAAATGTTGCTATTTGACCTGCCACGATCGACTCATCGGTAGGCGGAACATACCCAACATATCCCAATACCATCATGTCAATTACGAAGAAGTAGAACATCGCACGGTACCAGGGGCGGTACTGCGCCCCGCCGGGAATGCGTGATCGATCCAGATATGGCATGAAAGAAAAAACCATCACTGACAACGCCATCGCGACAACGCCACCAACCAAATTAGGAACTGAGCGCAAAATTGCATAGAACGGCAAGAAATACCATTCCGGAACGATATGAGTCGGCGTCTGCAAGGGGTTTGCTGGAATGTTGTTCGCAGGCTCGATCAAAAGATTCGGAAAATAGAATACGAAAATGCTATAAACGATCAGAAAAACACCCAAACCATAAAAATCCTTACTTGTGAAATAGGGATGGAAAGGAATGTTATCTTTATCGGCCAGATCGATACCACTGGGATTGCTGCTCCTGACGGTATGCAACGCAACCAGATGCACCACCACACCGGCAATGATCAAAAATGGAAACAGATAATGCAGCGCAAAGAAACGCGTTAGTGTTGCATCGCCTACTGTGTAGTCCCCCCGCAGCCAGATAACTATCTGATCGCCGAAATATGGCGTAGCGCGGAACAAATTGGTGATCACGGTTGCGCCCCAGAAGGACATTTGTCCCCATGGCAACAGATAGCCCATGAATGCGGTTGCCATCAGCAGCAGCAGCAGCCCCTGCCCAGTCCACCACATCAATTCTCGCGGGGCCCGGTAAGAGCCATAATAAAGCGTGCGCGCCATATGGATATAGATCACCAGAAAGAACGCCGAAGCGCCTGTCGAATGCATGTAACGCAGCAGCCAGCCATAATTTACATCGCGCATGATGTGCTGGATGGAATCAAACGACAATGAAATATCAGCCTTGTAATGCATGGCCAAAAAGATGCCGGTGGCAATCTGCAGTACCAGCACAAAGCCTGCCAAAAAACCGAAATTCCACCAGTAGCTGAGATTTCGCGGCGTCGGATAACCTGTCAGCTCACTTTTAACAAAGCTGGTAAGCGGAAAACGCTGGTCTATCCATTTTATGATTTTGCCTTTCATGATCGTCTCCTATGCTTCGCCAATCACGATTTTGTCCGCGGCAATAAACCTGTAAGGCGGTACCTCCAGATTTTTGGGCGCCGGCCCGCGAACAACGCGGCCGCTATCATCATACTGGCTGCCATGACAGTGACATGTCCAGCCCGGACCTTCCTTGTTTGGTACGCAACCCATATGAGTGCAGACCCCGAGCACGACCAGCCACTCGGGCTTCTGGACGCGTTCCTTATCCGGTTGTGGCTGAAAGCCCCCATTGGACGCCTCCATGGCCTTGATCTCTTCCTGAGTGCGATGCAAGATAAATACCGGCTTGCCTTGCCAGGCGATCGTATGCATACCGCCTTCCGGAATTCCAGATAGATCTACTTCAGTCGTCGCCTTGGACAATACGTCCGCGCTTGGATTCATGCTGGCAACAAACGGAATGCACGCCGCCGCTACGCCAGTACCCCCGACTACTGAAGTAATCTTCATTAAAAATTCGCGGCGTCCGGTATCGTCTAACGCATCGCTCTCAGCCATTTCCATCTCCTAATCAATATTCACAATCTATTCCGGGCCACTATTTCTGCACGGTTTTCTGTAACACATCACGAATAGCATCCGGCGATTTCATGATGTTCATGAAGCTGTTTTTACCCATCATGCTCAAATCGGGAAAATCGATCGCAATGCGGAAGCGCGCATACAGGGCATAAACCTTGTTACCGGAAACCAGCACTTCGTACGGCAAGTGAGCAGTTGATTTAATATCGTGGAAATCAATCTCGCTCATGATGAACTTGTCATCCATGTATTTTTCGTTTTCCGTGGCACCCTTCATCGCCACACCAAATACGCTTTCCTGTTTCCCGGGAACATCGACGCGGTAAACCTTGGTTACGCCATTTTTGTTTGTTGTCAATTTTTCATCCACTGCCTTCGCAGCTTCCTCATAACTGGCATATTCGGCCAATAAACTTGGCTCATTAAAATATTCCATCCCAAACATGTAGTGATATCTACGCGCTTTTTCTGCAGTCATACCTTTCGCGCCGAATTCTTCCACCCGACCCAACGCCTTTGCCAAGGCCGCCGAAACGTTGCTCAAATCGCCCTTCATACGGTATACGTTCGCCATATAGACGGGATTGGTATAACTCACTTGCACCTCATCTTTTACTTTGGTGATAGAAACCCTTTGTATCGCGCCGAAGCCGCCGTGCTCGGATTCTGCTGCATTCTTTTTTAATTCGTCATTGGTGACGATCACAATCTCTGCATCGGCGTAAGGCGAATAGTCGCCAACCACGGTAAAGCCTGCCGCCGTCAAAGCTGCTTTGGTTTGTTCGGTTTTCTCGGCAACAGTTCCCGCTCCTTTTGAAGCCAGCACAAAAGGTTTCAAAATTGCTTCTTCTGCCATCGCGGCATTCATGCCGAATATCGTTGCCGCCAGCAATATGCCTTTCAGTATCATTTTGCCCATAACTCTTCTCCTCACAAGTTGGTTAAGTACGGTTTTATTTTTTCTGGATTTTCAAGTTTTTCAGGGTTGAACCAAGCCAATTTTTCCCTGAGGGTGACAACACCGCCGATAATGATCAAAGTCGGAGCTTGCGGTTTTTCAACTTCTGCGATTCCAGGCAGCGTGCCGAGCGTGCCGGTAATAACACGCTGGTTTTGTGTAGTGCCTTGTTGCACGATCGCTGCGGGAGTTATATCAGGCAACCCGTGTGCGATGAGTTCAGCGCAAAGTGTTCCCAAACCATGCAGTCCCATATAAACCACGATGGTTTGCTTAGGTCTGGCTAAAGCACCCCAATCGAGATTCATGCTGCCGTCTTTCAAGTGGCCTGTTACGAATACGCATGACTGTGCATGATCGCGGTGTGTCAATGGAATCCCCGCATAGGATGACACGCCGGAGGCTGCGGTGATGCCGGGTACAACCTGGAAGGGAATTCCTTCCGCAGCCAGCGTTTCAATCTCTTCTCCACCGCGCCCGAAAATAAACGGGTCGCCACCCTTGAGCCGCAGCACACGCTTGCCTTCTTTGGCCAGACGCACCAGCAATTCATTGATTTCTTCCTGCTGCATTGTGTGGTCAGCGCGTTTTTTGCCTACATAGATGCGCTCTGCATCGCGGCGGGTCATATCGACTATCGGCTTGGAAACCAGATTGTCATATACAACCACGTCTGCTTTCTGCATCAACCGCAACGCCCGAAAAGTAAGCAGATCCGGATCGCCTGGCCCAGCGCCAACCAGATAGACTTCGCCGCGCTGGATATTATCCTCGTTCGCCAACATCTTTTGCAGCATCACTTCCGCGCTGCTTTCATCACCGGTCAGAACTTTCTCTGCAACCACTCCTTCCAGTGCGTTTTCCCAGAAAATGCGCCGCTTCGCCGGATTGGTAACTCGCTGCTTGACCTGCTCGCGAAAACGCTCGGCGAATGCAGCGAGACGACTGTAATTCTGCGGGATCATGGTCTCCAGCTTTCCGCGCATGATGCGAGTCAGAACGGGTGACGCGCCGCCACTGGAAAACGCCACCATCAGCGGCGATCGATCGAGAATGGCAGGCATGATAAAGCTGCACAATTCGGGATCGTCCACAACATTCACCGGAATGTTGCGCGCCTTTGCTGATTTGGAAATTTGCTGGTTGACACTTCGATCATTGGTCGCCGCAATGACCAGTGAAACATCGTCCAGATGCTGCGCGTTGAACTGTGCCACAATGGCTTCCACTCGCTGTTGCCCCAACAATGCTGGATCAATCTGAGGAGCAACCACACGGACTTTGGCGCCTGCCTCCAGAAGCACGCCCGCTTTCCGCTTGCCAACTTCTCCGCCGCCCACTACCAGGCAAAGCGTGTTCTTTACATTGGCAAAAATCGGTAAATAGTCCATCAATCCTTTACCGCTTTAAGAATCAGTGGCACAAATGCTTCGGGCAATTTGATTTTTCCGGCGAGCGCGAATTCATGCGCGCGAGCTGACATTTTCTGCCAAGTTTTGCGTATGATCTGTATCCATTTTGCTTCGTCATATTCGGGATGCTGTGCAACAAATCCGACCATGTAATGTTCGAGAAATACCAAGTCCACGACATCTTCCATCATTTGTGTCTCCGGATGAACCTTAAGCCCCTTTTTGCCGATCGCAGTCTTCACGAGTGCTATCATTTCTTCGTCGTAACCCGCTTCTTGCATGAGTTTTCCCGCGGTATCCGCGTGAAATTTATACAGTCCGGTACGCCATAACAGATAGCCATTCCGGTCCATCGGATAGTTGCTGCGTGGAACTTTCCAGCGCTGGATGTGCTGGGCGCGCACTGCTAGTTTCACAGCCTCCAGCGCATCTGGAGCATAACGTTCTTGCATCTCGCTCATGCGTAACGCATAAAGCAGCTCCCTGGGATATTCCTTACCATCGACAACTTCCTTGTTGGGATCTTCAGAGTTTGCTTTGTCGAAGGCGGCAATAGCCGCATTGTAAGAATCTTGTGTCATATTGTTTTTTGGCTGAAATGTAAACGTCCGAAATGCTTTTGCTGTTCCATTTGGCGCCTTATGAATGAAACGAAACGCGTCGCCCAGTAACAGCTACCGATGGTGCGCAAGTGCGTATAGGACGCCAACAGGTTATGCACAATAAGCCCGTCCCGTTCCCCATTTATGCCGTAACCTCGCTCGACTCGATATGCAAATTTCACATTTGCCGGAAGATTTTCCAGGCTTGAATAGTGAAACTCGTGCGCCTTGATCTGCTTTACTGATACATCCGGTCGCGGCCACGGATGCGACTCGTCTTCCTGAAGGTGTACATAACCTCTTCCGATCGGCTTGTCGTGCATTTTTACGTCGCCTGGAATTGCTCCGACCATCTGGTACGTGCGCCCTTGGTATTCAATGCCGCGCGACAAGTACATCAGTCCACCGCACTCGGCATAGGCCGGCATTCCTTTTTCGATTGCCTGTTTGATTGCGCCGCGCAAAGAATGATTTGCTTCCAGCTCGGTTGCACAGGTTTCAGGGAAGCCACCGCCAATATATAGTGCATCCACATATGGAAGCTGCGCATCGCGCAGCGTATCGAATGGCACAAGTTCCGCTCCCGCTTCTACCAGTGCATCGAGGTCGTCGGCGTAATAAAATCCAAAGGCGCGATCGCGCGCAATGCCGATACGTATCTTTTCTCCGCAGGGAAGCGGACTTACGCTGGCCTTGTGCGGAATGTCCAGCGGTATTTTCTGCGAAAGCGCAAGCAGTCTGTCCAGATCGACCTGGTCAGCAATTGCGTCGCCGATCTGCTTGATCTTTGCAGTAGCGACATGAGATTCGTTACTGGGCATCAATCCCAGATGGCGTTCTTCAATGCTCAGCCGCTCATCGTGATGAATTGCGCCTACGACTGGCACATCCGTATAGTGCTCGATTACACTGCGAAGCTTGGCTTCGTGCCGCGACCCGCCGAGATTGTTGAGGATCACTCCCGCAATATTGATATCCTTGTCGAATGCCTGATAGCCAAGAATCAACGGCGCGATCCCGCGTGTCATGCCTCGTGCATCAATGACCAGAAACACCGGCAGATCGAGCAATATTGCCAGTGCTGCGTTGCTGTTGCTGCCATCCAGCGCAAGGCCATCGTATAAGCCCTTGTTGCCTTCAACTATGTTTACTTCAGCACTGTGGCGTGCGAAAGTGGCAACGATGTCATCCCGTTCCATCAGGTAAAGATCGAGATTGCGGCATGCATGACCCGAAGCTTGGCTCAGCCACATCGGATCGATGTAATCCGGGCCTTTCTTGAATGGCTGGATTTCGTGTCCACGCTTTCTCAGCGCAGCACACAGGCCTATGCTGACCATCGTTTTTCCGGATGATTTATGCGCTGCGGAAATCAGCATTCGATTCATGGCAGGATTAATCAGTTGTTCCCTGACCGGCGATGGTTGGCTTGTCGTGAGGGATAAAATTAAGTACCCGGACGCTGACGGTAGTAATTAAAAAGGCAATGCCCAGCCCTCCACAGCCCAGCAGAAATTCAGGCAGGGATGGTTTGTATAGGCCAATCTGTCCATCGCCAAAACTGCTCGAGACTTCATAGCCGGGGAAGATATTCAGCGGAAAAGCCTGCCCGCCGATTATGAAAACGTATAAGAGCGCAAAACCACCCAGAACAACCAGCATCGAAGCTGTAATCACACTCTTGGTCTTGCCTAATACTGGATAAATGATCAATGCGAGCGGCAGGATATTGCCAAGTAGGCCATAGCCCCACCAGAACAGTTGCGGATAAATGCCGCCACTCACCAGAATGAAATGCTCAAACTCGGACTGGCGAGCAAAATAAAGATTGGTCAAGTGATATGCAGCTACCAAATATAGCGCGCCAATGATGAAAATACCGAGCAGGTTTTTCATGCGATTTACAATTTCCGGTTTATATGCTTTGCCATTCCAAGCATAAATGGCGGATTGAACAACATGGAATACTGCCAATCCCCATGCAAAGGAAAGCACGATGAACATAGGCGGGAGTAATGCTGAGCCGTATGCCTGTCTTGCCACGAGGAATGCAAAGATTAGACCCGTACCCGTCGTCAGTATGAAGCGCCATGCAAAAACAAATAAACCAACAGGCTTCGACCATGGATTCATACGCTGCTCCATCATGGTCCAAAGGTACAGGGCCACCGCAGCAAACATGCCGGAATACAGCACGACGTTCCACGCAAAGACTGATGTCAAATTATAGTGAGTTGCAGCCACGATGATCCGATCCGGACGGCCCAAGTCAAGCATCAATACCGTCAGCCCCCCACCAAGCATTGCTATTGACAGCAGGCTGGCCAAAGGTGCTCTGACTTTATAAGCGACTTTACCGAATACTGATCCGATCGAGGCGACGTTGAGCACGCCCGATGCCGCAACGATCAAGAAAATTGCAAAAACATGTGGAAGCCCCCACACGATCTGGTTATTCATGCCTGTGATGATATGACCGTGTTCTTCCATCATATGGGCTGCGTACAATCCCAGCAGCACAACCAGCCCCCCTGCCGCAACCAGTGCATAGTAGAGTCTGTTTTTAAACTGTGAAGGAGAATGGCTGGCCATTTATTTAAATTCCCTGGTAACGAATGCCGGTATTCAATCCAAGATCAGCGCGAACTTCAGTGGATGCGACCGAGCGAATTCTTTTCGATATTTCGCTGTCGGGGTCGTTGAGATTACCAAACAATATGGATTTATTCGGGCAAGCTTCTGCGCACGCAGGTTGTTGTCCTTTATCCACGCGATGCACACACATCGTGCAACTTTCCACAGTACCCTTTCCTCGTGGCACATCCGGCTTCTGGTCATGCAACGGTTCATGCACGAAAGAGCGTGCTTTGTATGGACAAGCCATCATGCAGTAGCGGCAACCGATACACAAATGCTTGTCTACCAGCACGATGCCGTCCGCGCGCTTGAACGAAGCGGCTGTCGGGCAAACATCCACACAGGGCGGTTCTGCACAATGCTGGCACATCATCGGTAGCGACAATGCGCGACCGCCTCGCATGTCCTTTAGCTCCACCTTGCGCATCCACTGGGAATCTGTTGGACTCAATCCGCCTGAAAGACCATTTTCCTTGTTACAGGCATTCACGCAATCATTACAGCCTTCCGCGCAGTTAGCGGTATCAATCAGCATTCCCCAGCGCACTTTGCTTGAAACAGCCTCGGTCTTGCCGTGTGCCATATCAAACAACAGCATCCCAGGAGCGATAGCGACTGCTGCCGCACCGACCGAAGTCTTCAGGAATTGCCTGCGCTGTATATCTGTATCGCTCATTTGGATTCCCTCAGCACCAATGCGGAACTTCGTTTGCTGGAGTGACATTCAAAACAATCAATCTTTACCGCCTCGTAACGGTGACAGCCTTCACAGAAACTGTCAGAACGGCCGAGCACGCTGTTATCTTTTGTGCTGGCATGGCATTCGATGCAGTTTTTCAGACTGTATTTACTGTCGCGTATGCCTTGGTGGACAGTTTCGTCGCGTTGCTGGAAAAGCACCTTCATATGGTTCTTGCGCATCCACTGGGGTTCTTCCACGCATTGGCCGCCCTTGCCAATATCAAGCTTGGGCATCCCAAAACTTTCCGTTGCTCCCGCAGATGCACACATACAAAGTGCTGCCAGCAGCGCGAATAGCCTAAACATTTTATTGTTCACCCGGTTTCATTATTCGCCGAGGCCCATTTGGATATAGCCCGTCGGGCACACATCCGCGCAAATATGGCAACCGATACACTTGTTGTAATCCGTATCGACATAGCGCCCGAGGGTGGCTTGATTTTTCTTCACCCTGAACACTGCCGTTTGCGGACAGTACACCACACAATTGTCGCACTCGAAACACATGCCACAACTCATACAACGCTTCGCTTCTGCCACGGTTTCTTCCTGGCTGAGTACTCCAAGTCGATCCTGGAAATTACCCAGTGCGGATTCCCTGTTCAAGGTAACAATGTTGCGTTTATTGCGCGCAACGATAGAAAAGTGTCCCAGGAATAATTTTTCATGCGGAATCACATAGCGATCTGAGCGGTCATCGAAATTGTGTACGGCTACATTTGTATTGCATGTGCCGCGCAAGGGTTCATGTATCTCTTTAACTTCAAGACCCTTCTCCATCATCTTGCGCATCAGGTCAAACTGATGTGCGTCAATCTT
>Ga0055484_10000017_pt1 | contig 15567 bp, 13 predicted proteins | sample RushMan_CattailN_6_FD_57939 | JGI IMG/M metagenome (GOLD analysis project Ga0055484, IMG submission 57939) | Wetland microbial communities from San Francisco Bay, California, USA, that impact long-term carbon sequestration - RushMan_CattailNLC_D2 | ecosystem: Environmental > Aquatic > Marine >... | reverse complement strand
ATAGAAAATGAAAAAACTTGTCAATTTCTTCAAGAGTTTCCTGTTGCTCGAATTGCTCAAGGGCATGAGCGTGACCGGGAAGTATTTCTTTGCACCTCACGTTACTGTCCAGTACCCGGATGAAAAAACGCCGCAAGGTTTCCGTTTCCGCGGCCTGCATGCGCAGCGCCGTTATCCCAATGGCGAAGAGCGTTGCATCGGCTGCAAGCTGTGCGAAGCGGTGTGTCCGGCGCTGGCAATCAAGATTGAAGTGGCCGAGCGCGAAGACGGTACACGCCGTACCACGCAATATGACATTGACCTGACCAAGTGTATCTTCTGCGGATTCTGCGAAGAATCCTGTCCTGTCGACGCGATCGTCGAGACACGCGTATTCGAATATCACGGCGAGAAACGTGGTGATCTGTACTACACCAAGGATATGTTGCTGGCGAACGGCGACAAGTATGAAGAACAAATTGCCAAGGACAGGGCGGCTGATGCGAAATACCGTTAGGCCGCGAAGTACCGTTATAAGTCAGTAAAGAAGCCTGATCACAGAAGGGTAGAGGACAACTTAATGAATTTTGTTTCCGGAAATTTTGAAACCATTGTGTTTTACGCATTCGCGGCGCTGATCGTGTTCTCTGCGTTACGCGTAATCACTGCGCGCAATCCGGTGCATGCAGTGCTGTATCTGGTGTTGGCGTTTATCAGTTCCTCGGGTATCTGGATGTTGCTTGAGGCAGAATTTCTCGCTATCACGCTGGTGCTGGTTTATGTCGGTGCGGTGATGGTGCTGTTCCTGTTTGTGGTGATGATGCTGGATATCAATCTGGTGCGGTTGCGTGAAGGTTTCTGGCGCTGGTTGCCGTTTGGCGCGGCATTGGCCGGACTGATGGCATTCGAGATGATCTGGGTGCTGGGTTCTAAGGAGACATCCGGTGGCATGACAGCAATCAAGCATGCTGCCGATTACAGCAATACTAAAGAACTTGGCCGACTGATATATACCGACTATGTGTATCCTTTTGAGATTGCCGCCGTGATTCTACTGGTGGCGATGGTTGCCGCTATCGCTTTGACGTTACGCCGTCGCAAGGATTCCAAATCGCAGGTGGTATCCGATCAGGTTGCGGTCATGAAGGTAGATCGCTTGAAAATCGTTGCAATGCAATCCGAAAATTATTTGGGCGCCAATTCGTCCGAATCTAAAGACTAAACAAACCAAGGGGACGATAAGCGTGTTAACTCTGTCGCATTATCTGGTACTAAGCGCAGTGCTGTTCGCCATCAGCGTGGTCGGTATTTTCCTGAACCGCAAGAATCTGATCGTATTGCTCATGTCGATCGAAATGATGCTGTTGGCGGTGAATACCAATTTCGTTGCCTTCTCGCACTATCTGAACGATACCGCCGGGCAGGTTTTCGTGTTCTTCATTCTTACCGTGGCTGCCGCAGAAGCTGCCATCGGCTTGGCGATACTGGTGGTGTTGTTCCGCAACCTGAATACCATTAATGTCGAAGATCTCGACAGTTTGAAAGGTTGATGCGGATGAATATGCAAAATCTGTATTTACTGGTTCCTGCGGCACCATTAGCCGGAGCGATTGCCGCCGGGTTGTTCGGTAAATGGCTTGGACGAACCTGGTCCCATCGCATTACGATCCTGATGGTAGCGGTTTCCTTTTTTGCCTCCTTGGCCATTTTTGCAGATGTGCAAAAAGGAAATATATTTAACGGCCCGGTTTACACATGGCTGACCTCGGGTGACACAAGTTTTCAGGTTGGATTCCTGATCGACAGGCTCACCGTTACCATGATGCTGGTGGTTACTTTCGTATCATTGATGGTGCATATATACACCATCGGCTATATGGAGGAAGACCCCGGATATCAGCGTTTTTTCAGTTATATCTCGCTGTTCACCTTTTCCATGTTGATGCTGGTGATGGCGAACAATTTCATGCAACTTTTTTTCGGTTGGGAGGCGGTCGGGCTGGTTTCCTACCTTCTGATCGGTTTTTGGTACACCAGGGAAACTGCAATCTACGCCAATCTCAAGGCTTTTCTGGTGAACCGCGTCGGCGATTTTGGATTTCTGCTCGGCATAGCCTTGGTGCTGATGGTGTTCGGAACGCTCGATTACGCGGCTGTTTTTGCCAGTGCGGCCAATTATGCAAATGACATTGCACCCATTCCCGGTATCTCCGTGAACCTGTTGACCGCGATTTGTATCCTGTTGTTCATCGGAGCGATGGGCAAGTCGGCGCAGTTTCCGTTGCATGTCTGGCTGCCGGATTCCATGGAAGGCCCGACACCGATATCTGCACTGATCCACGCAGCGACCATGGTAACCGCGGGTATCTTTATGGTGGCACGCATGTCGCCGTTGTTCGAGCTGTCCGAAACGGCGCTTTCCTTTGTGATGGTGATCGGTGCGATCACCGCGCTGTTTATGGGATTTCTTGGCATTATCCAGAATGACATCAAGCGCGTAGTGGCTTATTCCACACTGTCGCAGCTTGGCTATATGACCGTGGCGCTCGGTGCATCAGCCTACTCGGTGGCGATCTTTCACCTGATGACCCATGCGTTCTTCAAGGCGTTGCTGTTCCTCGCCGCGGGCTCGGTGATCATCGCCATGCACCATAACCAGGATATCCGCTACATGGGGGGGCTGAGGAAATATATGCCGATTACCTGGATCACTTCGCTGATTGGTTCGCTGGCGCTGATAGGCACACCATTCTTTTCTGGTTTTTATTCAAAGGACAGCATCATCGAAGCCGTTTCGCTGTCACATATTCCCGGTTCAGGGTTTGCTTACGCTGCGGTCGTTGCTGGTGTTTTCGTAACCGCATTCTATTCGTTCCGCATGTATTTCCTGGTATTCCACGGCAAGGAGCGATATGACGAAGCGCCGCACGACGATCATCATGCGGCACATGACGATCATGGGCATCAGGGCAGCAAGCCACACGAGACACCTTGGGTGGTGACTTTCCCACTTGTGATGCTGGCGATACCCTCAGTATTGATCGGTTTCTTTGCCATCGAGCCGATGCTTTACGAAGGATATTTCGGCGATTCGATTTTCATTGCCGAGCATCACCATGCGCTGCAAGAGATGCATGAGGAATTTCACGGCGCAGTTGCGATGGCTCTGCATTCACTGACTACCTTGCCGTTATGGCTGGCGATAGCAGGCGTGGCGAGCGCGGCTTTCTTCTATCTGAAGCGCCCGGACATACCGGCAATGATCCAGAAACGTTTCCAGTACATCTATATCGTGCTGGACAACAAATATTACTTTGATCGTTTCAACGACTGGTTTTTCGCCGGCGGGGCGCGTGGTGCTAGCCGCTTCTTGTGGAAGTTTGGCGACGTAAAGCTGATCGATGGATTGATGGTCAACGGTTCGGCAAAACTGGTCGGGCTGTTTTCAGGCGTGCTCAGGCATTTGCAATCCGGCTATATCTACCACTATGCGTTTTCCATGATCATCGGCGTCTTTGTGCTGCTGACCGCGCGGAACTGGTTTTAAGGGAATGACAGCATGATTTTTGGATTACCTGTAATTAGCGTTGCGATCTGGTTGCCGATTGTCTTCGGTATATTGGTGCTGGCCGCTGGCGATGACAAGAATGCCCTGCTGGCTCGGATGCTGGCTCTGGTCGGATCAGTCTTGGGCTTTCTGGTAACGATACCTCTGTATACCGGTTTCGTTCGCGACACCTCAGAGATGCAGTTCGTCGAGATGCATACTTGGATCGCGCGTTTCAATATCCATTATCACCTAGGCGTAGATGGCATCTCGGTGCTATTTATCCTGTTGACGGCTTTTTTTACACCCATCGTGGTGCTGGCAGGCTGGAAAGTGATAGAGAGGCGTGTTGCGCAGTACATGGCTGCATTCCTGATTATGTCTGGCATCATGATCGGAGTATTTGCCGCTCTGGACGCCATACTTTTTTATGTTTTCTGGGAAGCCATGCTGATCCCGATGTTCCTGATCATCGGTGTCTGGGGTGGCGCGAACCGCGTGTATGCGGCGGTCAAATTCTTCCTGTATACATTGCTCGGTTCGCTATTGATGCTGGTCGCGCTGATTTATCTTTATAACCTGTCCGGTGGCAGTTTCGAGATACTCGATTTCCACCAGACCATGATTCCGATGACTGCCCAGATTCTGATCTTCATCGCTTTCTTCTTTGCTTTTGCCGTGAAAGTTCCGATGTTCCCAGTGCATACCTGGTTACCGGACGCACACGTTGAGGCACCCACCGGCGGCTCGGTGATCCTGGCGGCGATCATGTTGAAGGTGGGCGCATACGGCTTCATCCGCTTTTCCATGCCTATCGCACCAGATGCAAGCCATTACTTGTCCGGAGGCATGATTGCCTTGTCGCTGATTGCCGTGGTGTACATCGGACTGGTGGCGTTGACGCAAACCGACATGAAGAAACTGGTGGCTTATTCATCGATATCGCATATGGGCTTTGTCACGCTGGGTTTGTTCATATTCAATGCGTATGGTATCGAAGGCGCACTGCTGCAAATGATCTCGCACGGTTTTGTGTCGGGGGCCTTGTTCCTGTGTATCGGCGTGGTGTATGACCGGATGCATACCCGCAACATCGCGGATTATGGTGGCGTGGCCAATACCATGCCGATATTCGCAGCTTTCTTTATGTTGTTTGCAATGGCTAACAGTGGCCTGCCGGGCACCAGCGGCTTCGTTGGGGAATTTACGGTGATACTGGGCGCGACCAAAGCCAATTTCTGGTATGCCTTTGCTGCGGCATCCACGCTCATTTTCGGTGCGGCCTATACCTTGTGGATGTACAAGCGCGTGATCTTCGGTGCAGTTGCTAACGATCATGTAGCTGAACTTACCGATCTGACAACTCGCGAGAAAGTGATATTTGCGGTACTGGCAGTCACCGTGCTGGGCATGGGACTATACCCGTTGCCGTTTAGCGAAATTATGCATGTATCGGTAAATGACCTGTTGGTACATGTGGCACGTTCCAAGCTGCCTTTGTAGCAGCTGACTTTGAGGTGTGAATATGGATTTAATGAGTAGTTTGGCGCCTGTGAGTACGGAAATTTTCCTACTGGTTATGGCATGCGTGATTCTGATAACAGATTTGCTTGTAAAACAAGGCAGCAGGATGGTCACGTTCAGCCTGGTGATATTGACTTTGATCGTTTGCGCGTTGATCACGGTCGGTACGCACGGGAAAGAGGTGGTTTATCTTTTTCACGGAATGTTCGTGGATGATCCGATGGCCGATGTCTTGAAGCTGCTAACCTGTATAGCGGTCGTGATGATGCTGGTATATTCAAGGTCATATCTTGCTTTGCGGGGTCTTTTCACCGGCGAATTCATGACGCTGACGTTGTTTGCCACGCTCGGCATGATGGTGATGATCTCGGCCAACCATTTCCTCACCCTGTACCTCGGACTGGAATTGCTCTCGCTAAGCCTGTATGCCATGGTTGCATTGCAGCGCGACTCCGCGGTTGCCACAGAAGCCGCGATGAAATATTTCATTCTCGGCGCGCTGGCCTCTGGTTTGTTGCTGTACGGCATGTCGATGCTATATGGAGCAACCGGTTCGCTGGAACTGGGGGCTGTTTCCAGTGCGATCCAGTCCGGCCACTCGAATAATATGTTGCTGGTATTCGGCTTGGTGTTTGTGGTTTCCGGCTTGGCGTTCAAGCTCGGCGTAGTGCCATTCCATATGTGGGTGCCCGATGTGTATCAAGGCGCGCCGACGGCAATGACCATGCTGATCGGTTCGGCTCCGAAGCTTGCCGCGTTTGCTTTTGTAGCACGTATCCTGGTGGAAGGGTTGCAACCGTTGGTGCAACATTGGTCTGGCATGTTGATTATCCTGGCGATTGCATCGATGGCCTTGGGCAACATTACGGCGATTGCGCAAACCAACCTCAAGCGTATGTTTGCCTATTCTACTATCGCTCACATGGGTTTTTTGCTGCTGGGTCTATTGAGCGGCGGAATCGAGGGATATGGTGCATCGATGTTTTATGCCGTGGTCTATGTATTGATGTCACTGGGTTCGTTTGGCATGATCATGCTGCTATCAAGGTTGGGTTTTGAAGCAGACACGCTCGACGATTTCAAGGGGCTTAACCAACGCAGTCCTTGGCTTGCTTTCATAATGTTGCTATTGATGTTCTCAATGGCTGGTGTACCGCCAACCGTAGGTTTTTATGCAAAATTTTCAGTCTTGAACGCGGTTGTGCAAACTGGCCACGTCGGACTGGCCGTGACAGCAGTATTGTTTTCACTGATCGGGGCGTTTTACTATTTGCGCATCGTCAAATTGATGTATTTCGACACACCCGAAAGCAACGCACCGATATCTCTTGGACAAGATACTGCGTTACTCATCAGCATGAATGGCCTGGGGGTGTTGCTGCTGGGCCTGTTGCCTGGAGCACTGATGTCGCTTTGTGCTGCAGCTGTCCGGCAATCCTTGTTATTACATTAATGGCAGCAAGCGACCATGTGGGATTTTAAATCAAAATCCGTCATGGTTAAGCCGGCGCCTTGGTTGGTGCTGGTTTTTTTTACCGTGGTTCTGTGCGAGGCCGTATTTTTTATATGGTATTCAGAACCTGACCGCCCCGATGCACAAAGGCGTGCTGAATTGATCGTTGGTTCCAGTATATGGCAGGAACCGATCACACCTATTCCTATTATTCTAAATCTGGATGCTCGCAAGGTCGCTTTGGGTCGGCGATTGTTTAATGATCCTCTTTTTTCCAGAGATAATAAGACAGCATGTGTTTATTGCCACAACCTTGCAACAGGCGGAACGGATGGTTTAACACACCCGATAAGCATTGATGGCAATGAAGGCAAGATTAACACCCTGACTGTTTTCAACAGCGGTTTGAATTTCAGACTGTTTTGGGACGGCCGTTCTGAAACGTTGGAAGATCAGATCGAATTTCCAATACCGCATGCTTCCGGAATGGATTTGTCATGGCCAGAGGTTATCGCCAAATTGAGTAAAAACGTAGCTTATAGGCGTGATTTTTCCAACATTTATAATGGAAATATTAAACCTCAGGACGTCAAAGATGCTCTTGCTGCCTTCGAGCGTTCGTTGGTCACCCCCAACTCTAAATTTGATCGTTTCTTGCGCGGCGACAAGAATGTCTTGAATAGTTCTGAAATGGCAGGATATGAGCTGTTCAAGAGTCTTGGCTGTATCAGCTGTCATCAAGGCAGGAATGTGGGCGGCAATATGTATGAGAGACTTGGTTTGGTTGAAGATTATTTTAAGCCTCGCGGCAATGTGCATAAGGTAGATTTCGGTCGTTATAATGTCACGAAGGATGAGCGGGACCGCTATGAATTCCGCGTGCCTTCATTGCGTAATGTGGCATTGACTGCGCCGTATTTTCATGATGCTTCAGTGAGTAGACTGGATGAAGCGGTTCTGATCATGGGAAAATACCAGCTGGGTGTTAATTTGCGGGGTGATGAAGTGGACAAGATCGTCATGTTTCTTAATACGCTGACAGGAGAATATCAGGGAGAAATACTCAGGTGATCCCCTTCGCAAAAAGAAGCCGATGGTGGATTATCCTGTCATTCGCGGCGGCTGGCTTTTTGTTGTTTCTGTTTGTCAAGGCACGCCCGGTTGATCCCGATACACACAATTTGCTTCAAGCCGATATCCGCGAGCTACAAACGCGCGATGCAGAGCTTGGCGAAGCAGTGCTGCAGATACATTATAGTTTAATCAGCAATTACGACGTGGCTGTTGCCACGATGCAACGCATGCAGGAACTTGGTGCAATGCTGTTTCAGCACCTGCAACAAGGCTTACTGCCTGATACACCACAGGTCAGGCGGGAATTGAACGAATTGCAGGAGCGTATCAATCAGAAGCAGTTGGCATTGGAGCAATTCAAGTCCAATAACTCGGTAATAAAGAACTCGCTGCTTTATTTGCCACGAATGTCAAATACTGTGCTGACGCTCTTGCCCAAGGAAGACGTGTTGCACAGAGAGAGATTCACAATTTTGCTGCGCGACGCGCTCTTGATGAATATCAATTCTGATACACGGAATCGTGAGGTTCTGGGAAAAGACATTTTTGCGGTTGAACAAGTTTTCCCCAGTTTGCCTGAGCGCGCAAAAGAATCCGCAGAACTTGCATTGCGGCATGCCAAACTCATTTTTGAGCATGGAAATACCACAACAGATTTGTTGCTGCACCTTAGCCCGATTGGGAAAGGTAATATCGGCTCAGGTCTGGAGCAGCTATATCTTGATTATTATCAGACGCTGCAGCACAAGGCATCTCGCTACCAACTGCTATTGTTCCTTGCAGCAATGCTGATGCTCGGGTATGTGATATATGCGTATTATAAAATGGTGGAAAGAGGCCATGAATTGCGTATCGCAGCAACAGCCTTCGAGACACAGGAAGGCATCCTGATTACCGATTTGAAACATCGTATCTTGCGGGTGAACCGCGCCTTTAGCAGTTTGACCGGTTTCAGCGCCGAGGAGGCGATTGGTCATACTCCAGACCTGCTCAAATCCGACCGCCATGATGAGGATTTTGTTCATCGCATGTGGGAAACCATCGCCCGAGACAAATACTGGCAGGGTGAAGTCTGGAGCCGGCGCAAGAATGGTGAGATTTACCCGGCATGGCTTACCACTACCGCCGTTACAGATGCAAAAGGGAAAATGACGCACTATGTGTCCGTCTTCACTGACATTACATTGCGCAAACAGGCTGAAGAACAGATACACCAGCTCGCTTTCTACGACCCGCTTACCAAGTTGCCCAACCGCCGCTTGCTGATAGACCGCTTGCACCACACCATGGCATCCGGTACACGTAACAAGGCCTATTCAGCGCTTTTGTTTATTGATCTCGATAACTTCAAGACGCTCAATGACACAAAGGGACACGATGTGGGGGATATGCTATTGATTGAAGTCGCACAACGACTGAAAGCCTGTGTGCGCGGGGGAGATACGGTTGCCCGTCTGGGAGGCGACGAATTTGTTGTAATGACGGTAAATTTGAGTGATGAAGCGGAGCTGGCTGCTGCTCAAGCGAAGGCGGCGGGTGAAAAAATCCGCGAATCTGTCAGTCAATCATACCGGTTGCGCAATTTTGAATATCACAGTTCATGCAGCATCGGTGTCAGCTTGTTTCGCGCAAATGATGTTTCGGTAGATGATCTGCTAAAGCGCGCAGATACGGCCATGTATGAGGCAAAAACGGCCGGTCGTAATACGTTGCGTTTCTTTGACCCGACCATGCAGGCGGTGCTGGAAGATCGCGTCAAGCTTGAAGCTGATTTGCGTCACGCACTTGCCCAGCATCAATTTGATCTTTATTACCAGATACAAGTGAATGCTTCCAATCACTCTATTGGTGCAGAAGTATTGTTGCGCTGGATGCATCCTGTTCGAGGGGTAGTTTTGCCGGAAGAATTTATTACTTTGGCTGAAGAAACCGGGCTTATCGTACCCATTGGCCGTTGGGTGCTGGAAACAGCATGTGCTCAGATCAAGTCATGGGAAATAAATCCACTGGCATCCCAATTACAAATTGCCGTTAATGTGAGTGCGCTCCAGTTTCACCAACCGGGCTTTGTTGAACAGGTACGCGAAGTCCTGAAAATGACCGGAGCAGACCCGACTCGACTTAAAATTGAGCTGACCGAAAGCGTGGTGTTGAACAACATTAACGATGCAATAGTCAAAATGGATGAACTTAAAAAGCTTGGCGTACGTTTCTCAATGGACGATTTTGGCACGGGCTATTCATCACTCTCTTATCTGACGCAACTTCCGCTTGATCAATTGAAAATCGACCAGTCCTTCGTGCGCAATATTGGAACAAAACATACCGATGCAGTTATCATCCAGACCATCATCGGCATGGCAAACAGCCTTGGGATTGAAGTGATCGCTGAAGGTGTTGAAACAGAGGCTCAGCACGAGTTTTTGAGACATGCCGGGTGCCAGGCATATCAGGGTTATCTATTTGGCAATCCGGTATCACTGATAGAGTTTGGCAAAGTGGTATTGAATGAGGATTTTATGCAGACAAGGGTTGCCACGGGCATGGGGTTGCATTAGAGATGTATCCTGGGCCTTTTCCTTCCGCATCTGAATTTTGAGAGCGGGGCGATTTGCGGTATCATCGCGCCCCATGACAAAGTACATCTTTATTACCGGCGGCGTTGTCTCTTCCCTTGGGAAAGGCATCGCCGCCGCTTCGCTTGCAGCTATTTTGGAATCGCGCGGTCTCAAGGTGACGATGCTCAAGCTGGATCCTTATATTAACGTCGATCCGGGCACCATGAGTCCGTTTCAGCATGGCGAAGTGTTCGTGACAGAAGATGGTGCAGAAACCGATCTGGATCTCGGGCATTACGAGCGATTCATATCAGCCAAGATGCGCAAGTCCAACAATTTTACCACCGGGCAAATTTACGATAGCGTGATTCGCAAGGAGCGGCGGGGGGAATATCTGGGCAAAACGGTTCAGGTGATTCCGCACATCACAAACGAAATACAGGTTTTCGTCGAGCGTGGCGCTGCCGCTTCACACGATGGAAATGCCGATGTGGCGATCGTCGAGATTGGCGGCACGGTCGGCGATATCGAGTCGTTGCCTTTCCTTGAGGCAGCACGTCAGATGGGTTTGCGTTTGGGGCGGAATCAAGTCGCCTATGTCCATCTCACTCTGGTCCCTTACATCGCAACAGCAGGCGAGTTAAAGACCAAGCCAACCCAGCACAGCGTACAAAAATTGCGCGAGATCGGCATTTTTCCAACCGCGCTGATCTGCCGTGCTGACAGGCGAATTCCTGACGATGAGCGCTCAAAAATTTCGCTATTCGCAAATGTTCGCGAAGAAGGGGTTATTTCGATGTGGGATGTGGACAGTATCTACAAAGTGCCAGAAATGCTTAACCAGCAAGGCTTGGACCGCATCGTATGTGAAGAGTTGGGCCTGGATTTGCCTCCTGCCGATTTGTCGGTTTGGACAAAACTCGTGACCGCACTGGAAAATCCGCAACACCAAATTACCATCGGCATGGTCGGCAAGTATGTCGATCTGACGGAATCCTATAAGTCGCTGATTGAAGCATTGCGCCATGCTGGGATACATACCCAGACCAAGGTGAATATCGAGTACATCGATTCGGAAGATCTGGAAGAAACCAGCATGCAGGGGTTGGAACATTTTGATGCAATATTGGTGCCGGGTGGTTTTGGTAAACGTGGGACAGAAGGAAAAATTGCCGCGATTCGTTTTGCGCGTGAAAACGAGGTGCCTTACCTAGGCATCTGTCTGGGAATGCAATTGGCTGTAATCGAATTTGCGCGGCATGTTGCGGGTATGAGCGATGCCAACAGTACTGAATTCAATATGGCGACGGAGCACCCGGTGGTTGCACTGATCACAGAATGGCTGGACCGCGATGGTAAAATCGAAACGCGAAGTGATGATTCCGATCTGGGCGGAACCATGAGACTCGGTTCACAGCGTTGTCCGATCAAGCCAGGCTCGCTGGCCCAGCATATATATGGTGACGAAGTGAATGAGCGACATCGCCATCGTTATGAAGTCAACAACCATTATGTGCCAGAACTGGAAAAGTTCGGGCTGGTTATTTCGGCACGAACCCCGAGTGAGAATTTGCCGGAGATCATGGAATTGCCGCAGACCCTGCACCCATGGTTTGTCGGCGTTCAATTCCATCCTGAATTTACTTCCACGCCGCGGACTGGCCATCCATTGTTTAAATCGTTTGTGGAGGCCGCGCTGCAACGCCAGGCAACCCATACTCCAGATAGGGCTGCGGCATGAAATTGTGCGGATTCGAAGCAGGGTTGAACCACCCATTGTTTTTGATTGCAGGTCCTTGCGTGATTGAATCGCAGCAGATGGCGATGGATACTGCCGGCCAACTGAAAGAAATCTGCAACGAGTTGAAGATAAACTTCATCTACAAGTCTTCTTACGACAAGGCCAATCGTAGTTCCGGCAAGTCATTTCGCGGCTTTGGCATGGATGCGGGTTTGAAGATTCTCAGCGAGATTAAGGTTCAATTGGGTGTGCCGGTATTGACCGACGTACACAGTATCGAGGAGATTGCACCGGTCGCGTCGGTCGTGGATGTGTTGCAAACACCTGCATTCCTGTGCCGCCAAACCGATTTTATTCATGCTGTTGCTAAATGCGGCCGCCCGGTGAACATCAAAAAGGGTCAATTCCTGTCTCCGTGGGATATGCAGAACGTGGTGGAAAAGGCACGCGAAGCCAGTAACTCGGACAACATCATGGTGTGCGAACGTGGTGCTTCCTTTGGCTACAACAATCTCGTGTCTGATATGCGCTCATTGGCGGTGATGCGAAACACCGGCTGCCCTGTGGTATTTGATGCTACGCATTCGGTGCAGTTGCCTGGCGGTCAGGGAGTGGTCAGTGGCGGACAGCGTGAATTCGTACCGGTGTTGGCGCGTGCGGCAGTTGCGGTTGGGGTTTCAGGCCTGTTCATGGAAACGCATCCAGATCCATCAAAAGCTTTGTCAGATGGACCAAATGCTTTTCCGCTCGGACATCTCAAGGAATTGTTGCATACGCTGAAAGTGTTGGATGAAACAGTCAAGCAGCAGGGGCTGATTGAAGAGAAAATTGATTTGAAAAACATATAGAAGAAGGAAGAAGGAAAAGAATGAGTGCAATAGTAGATGTTATCGCCCGTGAGATTCTTGATTCGCGCGGCAACCCTACCGTGGAAGCGGACGTATTGCTGGAATCCGGTGTGATGGGTCGTGCCGCGGTGCCGTCTGGCGCGTCTACAGGCGAAAAGGAAGCGATTGAGCTTCGCGATGGCGATAAGCAGCGCTACCTGGGCAAGGGTGTATTGAAGGCGGTGGAAAATGTGAACACCGAAATCGCCGAGGCCATCATCGGGCTGGATGCAGCAGAGCAGGCCTTCATTGATCAGACCATGATCGAGCTTGACGGTACTGAAAATAAATCACGTCTGGGTGCAAATTCGATTCTGGCGGTGTCGATGGCAGTCGCGCGCGCGGCTGCAGAGGAGAGCGGTCTGCCGCTGTATCGTTACTTTGGTGGTGCTGCGCGCATGGAGATGCCGGTACCGATGATGAATGTTATTAACGGCGGTGCGCATGCAACAGGCGGCGCGGACATGCAGGAATTCATGATCATTCCGGTCGGCGCACAGAGTTTCCGCGAAGCATTGCGTTATGGTGCAGAAGTGTTTCATGCCTTGAAAGCGGTATTGCACAAGCGCGGTTTGCCGACCACGGTCGGTGATGAGGGTGGTTTCGCTCCGGCGCTGGGTTCCAATGAAGCCGCATTGAAAGTTATTGTCGAAGCCATCGAGGCAGCGGGCTACGTGCCGGGCGCGGATGTGGCGATCGGTATGGATCCGGCGGCATCGGAGTTTTACAGGGATGGCAAGTATCACTTGAAGGCTGATGGACTGGTGCTGAACTCCGAGCAAATGGTCGATGTGTATGCAACTTGGGTGGACAAATACCCCATCGTCAGTATCGAGGACGGAATGAGCGAACACGACTGGGGCGGCTGGAAGAAACTGACCGACCGTATCGGCAAAAATATCCAGCTGGTCGGTGACGATATTTTTGTGACCAATACTAAAATCCTGCGCGAAGGTATCAAGCAGGGAATCGCCAACTCTATCCTGATCAAGGTGAACCAGATCGGCACTCTGACCGAGACTTTTGCCGCGATTGAAATGGCCAAACGTGCCGGTTATACCGCAGTGATGTCGCACCGTTCCGGTGAAACCGAAGACTCAACCATTGCCGACCTGGCTGTGGGCACCAACGTGATGCAGATCAAGACCGGATCATTGTCCCGTTCAGACCGCATGGCAAAATACAACCAGTTGCTGCGCATCGAAGAAGATTTGGGCGATACTGCCAGCTATCCGGGTCGTGATGCGTATTACCAGCTAGGTTGATTCCAGTCGCATTCCTTTGAGTGATCTTTCGGCTTTTTTGTTACTCATGGATCCCTTCAATGGCAATGAATACTTTGCCTTCGAATTGAAAATGGAATAATGCGCCGTATTGTCACACTGTTACTGGCAATCCTGCTGCTGCTGTTGCAGTACCCGCTGTGGTTGGGCAAGGGTGGCTGGTTGAAGGTGTGGGACATGAACCGCCAAGTTGAATTTCAGCAACTGGTCAATCAGCAGACCCAAGCACGCAATGCAGTCCTTGACGCTGAAGTGCGTGACCTCAAACAAGGGACGGCAGCTATAGAAGAGCGAGCACGTAGCGAGCTTGGCATGATCAAACACGATGAAGTTTTTTTTCAGGTTCTGGATGATACAAGCCTAAAAAAAACTGAGAAGCAGCCAGTATCATCACCTGTTTCCGCTGTTTCCACCGGTGTTAAATAGCCTGCTTCCGATCTAGAAAAAAAGGATATATTGGTTACTTGCTTAATCCGGATGTCCGCTCAGCAGCTCGTACGGTATTTGCCACCAGCATTGTGATGGTCATCGGCCCGACCCCCCCAGGCACGGGAGTAATATAACCGGCCACCTCTTTTACACTGGCGAAGTCTACGTCCCCGCACAGTTTTCCTTCCGCATTGCGATTCATGCCGACATCGATCACGACAGCTCCCGGCTTGACCATATCGCCTGTAATAAAGTTGGCTTTGCCCACTGCTGAGACCAGTATGTCTGCATCGCGAGTGTGTTTGGCCAAATCAACTGTTTTGGAGGTGCAGATTGTCACGGTTGCGTTCTTTTGTAGCAGCAGCAAGGCCATGGGTTTACCTACAATGTTGCTGCGCCCCACGACTACGGCGTGTTTCCCTTCGATTTCGATGCCTGTTTTTTCGAGCAACACCATCACGCCATAGGGAGTACAGGGCGCAAAGCGGCTATTTCCGGTAACCAGCGCACCGACGTTCATCTGGTGAAAGCCATCCACGTCCTTATCCGGACTGATCGCTTCCAGGACCTTGTTGCTGTCAATTTGTTTGGGCACAGGCAATTGCACCAGAATACCGTGGATTTTCTGGTCGTTATTCAGTTCGGCAATTTTTGCCAGCAATGTGTCTTCCGCTGTGTCTGCCGACATGACGATATGTTCTGAATGAAGGCCGAGCTCGGCACATGCCTTCACTTTGTTTGCGACATACACTTTTGAAGCGGGATCTTCTCCAACAATAATAACAGCGAGCCCTGGCGTGATACCACGTGCTTTTAGTGCATCAGCACGTTTTTTCCACTCTGCGCGTACCTGTTGAGAGATGGTCTTGCCGTCGATGATGTGTGCAGTCATGTTGGATTCCTGGCAGTTAGAATTGCGGCTTGTCGGGGGCATTCTGGAAGTTGGAGACACCCAGCATGATCTCCTTGCGGGCTTCTTCAATGCCTTCCCAGCCGCCTATCTTTACCCATTTGTTTGGCTCGAGATCCTTGTAATGCGCGAAGAAATGTTCGATTTGCTTGAGAACGATGGGAGGCAGTTCTGTATAACTC
>Ga0055484_10000016_pt1 | contig 15779 bp, 12 predicted proteins | sample RushMan_CattailN_6_FD_57939 | JGI IMG/M metagenome (GOLD analysis project Ga0055484, IMG submission 57939) | Wetland microbial communities from San Francisco Bay, California, USA, that impact long-term carbon sequestration - RushMan_CattailNLC_D2 | ecosystem: Environmental > Aquatic > Marine >... | reverse complement strand
CCGGGACTTGCTGATCGCAAATATTTTGCACCATTTCATCAAGCGATGTGATGGTTTCCAGCAACATTTGCAGTTGCTCATCGCTCAGAGTAAAAGGATGTTCAACACGCGCCTGCAACCAAGCCTCCAAGGCATTCGCCAACTCGACCACAGAGGTAAATCCCATTGTACGGCTCACACCCGCTAGAGTATGGGCGGCGCGCATAAAATCGTAATGCACTACAGGCACCGCCACCGCGCACAATTCACCGAACTGTTTATGCAGAATCGCAACATTTTGCGTGGCCTCTGCTGCAGCGATTTTGAACAATGCAGGTGCCAAGTTCGTTCCGCCTGTTGCAGCGGCTTCTTCCTCAAGCTCCAATCCAGGCTCAGGAATTTGTGTTGGCGCAGTTACCGCTTCCAAAGTCGGTTCAACTTCCGACACTGGCGTCAGCTCTGCCGCTGGTACTGGTGTCGGTTCAACTTCAGCCGCTTGCTCAGCTTCAGGCGCTGGTGTCGGCTCAAATGTCATCTCGAATGCCGGTGCCGCTGTTGGCTCAGCTACTGGTTCTGGCAAAGGTTCAGGTTCAGCCGCTTGCTCAACTTCAGGCGCTGGTGTCGGCTCGAATGTCATCTCGAATGCCGGTGCCGCTGTTGGCTCTGCTGCTGGTTCTGGTGTTGGTTCAACTTCTGCTGCAGGGGGCACTTCGAATGTCATTTCGAATGCTGGCGCCGCTGTTGGCTCTGCTGCTGGTTCTGGTATCGGTTCAACTTCAGCTGCAGGGGGCACCTCGAATGTCATCTCGAATGCTGGCACCGCTGTTGGCTCTGCCGCTGGTTCTGGTATCGGTTCAACTTCAGCCGCTTGCACGGCCTCAGTCGCCATTTGAACAGTGGATCCGGCCGGTAGTTGTATTTCGGTATCGAGACTATTTTCAATTTTTTGGGCGGTATCTATCAGCTCATCAGCTTCAATATGCACTTCAGCCTGTTTGCCATAACCTTCTACCCAACCCGCGAAGGATTGCACAGCCATGCCAACCAAGTGCAACAACTGCGGTGTGGCAGGCCGTTCATTGTCTTCCAGCCACTTGTTCATGGCGCGTTCGACACTCCACGCGACTTCACCAAAATCGTTCAACCCGACCATCCGGCTGCTACCTTTAAGGGTATGAAAACCGCGTCTTATAAATATCAAGGGTTCGCGATTTTCCGGGTGTAATTGGCAAATCTCCAAATTTTCACGTATGACTCCCAACACTTCTTGCGCTTCTTCAAGGAATATATCCAGCAATTCCTGGTCTTCGTCCGACAGCGCTGATTTTGGCGCAGCAGCCTGAGGGGACTCGGTCGGAGCAACTGGGACCGGGGCAACAGACACCGGGGCGATGGGGGCAGTCGCGGCAATCTGTACTTGTTCAACCGGAGCAGCTGGGATCGGCGGAGCAACCTGCAACTGTTCAACCGGCGGAGCATTTAATATCGGCGCAGAAATCTGGATGGGTTCGACAGGCGCTACCGGCTCTGTTGCGGCAATTTTGGCTTCTTCGGCCGCAATGGCTTCCATTTCTTCTGCAATTTCACGTGCCTGCGTCATCTCATCTGCTGCCTTTTGCAACAGTAAAACATCACCTACTTGCCGGTGCGTCAGATGTTGCAGGTAATTTTCCAACGCGCTCACTCCATCGGCCAGCGCATGGTTTTCTACCGGCTTTGTGATCTCGCCTTTCTCGAATCGCCGGACATTTTCCTGGATAGATGCCAGTAATTTTTCGGCATGTTCCATCGACGACATATGCAAGCCGCCTTGTATCTGGTTCAACAATCGCAGCATCTCGGCCATTCCATCTCGTTTGGACTCATCGATGAAAAAAGCGCTCAAACCTTGCTCGACACGCTGGAGGTTTGCCAGCATCTCGTTGGCCAAAGGAACCATTGCATTGCTTTGTTCCATTTGACCGTGCAGTTCAACCAGATCCAGCATCCGTTGCGAGTCTTCGGGAAGATGCTTGACTGCGGCCTGCATCCGTTCGGACAGGATGCGCGCCTGTTCCTGAAAGCCGCTGCCCAAGAGGGTGTAATTCTCAATGCCGCTATCCAGAAGAAGCAGCGCCATTGCCATCTCCATGGCAATGGGTTTGGCATGATCCGGCACGGTCGCATAATGAGACAGCGTTTGTATCTGCTTGGACAAGTACTGCAGGGTGTTACGGTCAAGCTTGTCGCTCTGCTCCGCAAGATGATCGGAATATTCCATGAATTTTTTGCATGCATCCGCGTTTCCTTGAATGCATAGCTCCCAACTTTCCTGGGCAACGCGCAGGTGGTCCCGCAGAACATTCAGCAGCTGCGAAACTTCACTGGGCGGCAATACGGAGAGTTCCAGCAGGTAGTTATCCAGCGCAAAAACCTGCCGGATTTCTTCCACTGTATCGCTTACATCATGGCTATGCCCGATCAGATACAACATTTCGTTCATGACCGGCTGTGTGTCGATGCTCTTATTATCGGTAACTGCACGCAGTTGCTGATCTATGCCGCCAAGCAATTTTCGAGCATTGGAATCCGGGGGGAGTTTGTCTGCCTTCAAACAATCGAGCAATCCATATCCGACCCACCAGAACGCCCTGCTTTCACTATCCTTCGGCATACTGCGCATTACTTCGTCCAATGCTTGCTGCATCGTTTGCGCTGCGGCTGAAACATCTTCTTCACGCAGCCATTTCAACAGGCCTTGTTGATATTGTCCGCGAAGCACCTTGAGTTGCTTTTCTCCTCCTTGCGGAAGCGCATTCAATACCTCTTGCGGCAATTTCACAGCAAGGCCCGGATAGAACAAGTCAAGTTCGAACGACATCTCCATGCCGCGCAGATTCTGCAACTCTTCATATTGCGGAAAAAGACGCAAAGCAGCGTTATCTGCACCATTGGCAAGCGAATCGAGAAAATGGGTAATGGCAAACAAGGCATGGTGCAATGCATCGCGATGCATCGCGGTAACCTGTTGCGGGTGCGCAACAAGCTCGGCCAATACGAGCTCCAGCTCGTTGCAGAATACGGCCGCCCCGTCCAGGCCAACCATCTTGAGCGCACCCAACATACGATGCAATTCGGCAACCGCCTTTTCCAATGCAGAGACATTGGCCGATGGCTCACCAAGGTATTGGTCCATATTCGCACTAATTTCGGCCAACGCGACATCCAAACCGGGCTTTAAAGCGGTCAATGTGTCGTGGTCGAATTGTGCTCTGTTGGTCATGTGAAGTTTTGTTCCGAATTACAGTTTGAAGCCAGCCACTGAAGCTCTCAGGTCAGAAGCCAGTTTGGTTAACTGCGCGACAGAATTGGCGGTCAGACGCGTACCCTCGGTAGTCTGCACAGTAACCTGCAGAATATCCTGCATCGCATTACCCACTTCACCCGCCATATCGGCTTGAACTTGAGTTGAAACAGAAATGCTGTTAATCAGCGTTGCCAGCTCATTGGATACCTGCTCAATTTCCCGCAATGATTGACCCGCAACATCTGACAGCTTGGCTCCCTCCACCACACCCGCGGTGCTCTTTTCCATCGCCGCCACAGCGTTGTTGGTGTCGCCCTGAATCGTTTTCACCAGTGAGCCGATTTGCTTGGTCGCCTCAGCGGAACGTTCAGCCAAACGCTGCACCTCTTCCGCCACCACTGAGAACCCCCGGCCTGCTTCACCAGCTGACGCAGCCTGGATCGCGGCATTCAGCGCCAGCACGTTGGTCTGTTCGGTAATGTCCGAGATCAAGTCCACGATTTCCCCAATCTCCTGCGAACTCTCGCCGAGTCGCTTAATACGCTTGGAAGTATCCTGAATCTGTTCGCGAATACTGTCCATACCACTAATGGTATTGCGAACCGCAAGCGCGCCCTGCTGGGTCGCGGCAAGCGTGCGCCGGGCCACGTCGGCAGACTGCGCCGCGCTTGAATCAACTTCCTTGATGGATTGCGTCATCAGTTGCACTGATTCACTGGCCCCGCGTATTTCCGTCGCTTGTTTTTCCGCAGCTTCCAGCAATCCCCTGGAAATAGATTCCGCTTTATTGGTCGCTGCCCCCATTTGCTCGGCAGCAGCCGTGATCTGCTCCACCAGCTTGTGAAATTCTTCAATGGTGTAATTCACCGAATCGGCTATCGCACCGGTAATTCCTTCGGATACTGTCGCCCGAGCGCTCAAATCTCCGTCCGCCAAGTCGCCGAGTTCATTCATCAAACGCAAAATTTCGTTCTGATTTCTGGTATTGGCACGCGCCGCTTCTTCGACCCGATGACGCGCATCTTTCAAATATGCCTGCGCGGACAGCACCAGTGACAACAACAGCGCAAAGCCGAACACGACCGTGGCCATGGCAATCGTTCTGGCAGTCAGGGACGACTGGTATGCATCCACCAAATGCTGTGCCTTGGTCAGCAACAAGTCTGAATCTGCCACAATTGATTTAGCGCCGCTCTTTGCCGCCACCAGGTTCAGCACTTGGGAAACCAGGGTCTCGGAATTATCCCGAGTGGTATTGAACAAATTCCGTGCACGCACCACATTACCGTCCGTTGCAGGAAGCGCAGCCAGACTCTCTTCAGCCGCCAGGGTATCTACGCCAAGTCTGGCTACCTGATCGACGGTCACGTCAGTTCCCAGCAATCTGTCCGCATCCTTGCCTATACGCTCCATCGCCAGCGCAAAACGAGTAACCTGTTCTTTATGCGCACCCGCAAAAGTATCGATCATGGTCTCAGACAGGCCGCGCAACTCAGCACTCACTGCATCTATCGCGGACACTGTTGCACCCAAAGTCACTAAACCGGCGCGTCCCTCTTCCAATGCTTGCACATCCTTCAGCGTTTTATTTGCACCCTTCATGAAATCGTCCAATGCCGAGCGAGCCTCGCCAGATGTTGCGGGCAGCGTGCCATCGCCTTTGTCCAGCTTGGTTAAAATATCGGACAGTCTTTTCTTGCTCTCAGTCAACGCATCAAACGCAGCCGCATTACCGGACAGTGCCTGTTGCGCATCCTTGGCAAGCCGCTGCGACAACATCAGCAACTGGCTGGATTGCCCCACGTAACGGACATTGTGTCCTTCTTCCTGGTTATTCAGGTAGGCGGCAATCGCGGTCAACACGAAAAAGATTGCTGCTGCTGCACCAAAAATCCTTACTTTGGATCCAGCTGAATCTGTTTTCGCAGCTGCAGCGGGTGCAGGCTTGACGGACTCGTTATTTTTTTTATTCTTTGAAAATAGATTTATTTTCGGTGCTGTAAGTTTGAATGCCATTTTATTTATCCCCTCCTACCGGGAAACTAACTGCCGATTTGTAAAAATTCATCCTGCCCCAACAGGGCGGACACATCCAGCTTTTTCCAAAGAGTGCCTTGCTCGTCCTGGTACTCGATTTGTCCCTCAACTTCATTTTGTTGCCAAGCTCGCGAATCGCGCAAACCAAGCACATTATCGACAAGCAAGGCCACATTAAACGCATATCGATCCGCCACCAGCAGGATGCGGTTGTTGATATCACCCGAAGCCGCCCCGATATGCTGGTACGCCGCGACATCAACAACACCGTATAGATTGCCGCGCACATTCGCCACGCCGCGAAACCATGGTTTGGTGAAAGGAACAATGGTCAACAAGGGTAAGGGCAACACCTCGGCGACATCCGACATGTCTACCAGCCGGTTCTGACCGGCGATCTGCACCCCCAGCATCGATACCCGAGCAGCAGAGAGATTTTCCGCCTGAAGCTGGTCGATTAAGTTTTGCTGAAATTCGCGAAGACTGAGCCGTTTTGCCATGATGATCTGTTGCCATTAGCCCAAAGCGGCAATTTTGCTTAATAACTCAGCCGCGTTTATCGGTTTGACCACATAATCTTTTGCGCCCTGACGCACACCCCAAACCTTGTCGGTATCCTGGTCCTTGGTAGTGCAAATGATGACCGGTATATGCTCTGTCTCGGGGTCCTTGGTAATTGCCCGCGTAGCTTGAAAACCATTCATTCCTGGCATCACCACATCCATAATGACCAGATCCGGTTTGGTCAATTTTGCCTGCTCCACGCCTTTTTCGCCGTCCTCGGCAAATGAAACCTCAAATCCTTGCTTGCCCAATATCTCACCCAAAACATGACGCTCGGTTGCCGAATCGTCCACCACCAAAATTTTTTTAATGGCCATAATCCACTTCCTTTTTCTCCTGGGTATGCAGAATGACGGTTTCAATCAAGTTTTGTTTGTTGAACGGCTTGAGCAGATATTGATCCGCACCAACCAGTTTGCCGCGGGCGCGATCAAACAGCGTGTCTTTGCTGGTCAGCATGACGACTGGTGTGCTTTTGAACTGCTGGTTTTTTTTGATAAGCGCACAGGTTTGATAGCCATCAAGGCGTGGCATCATCACGTCAACAAAAATAATATCCGGCTGGTTATCAACTATTTTGGACAAGCCGTCAAATCCATCTTCGGCAAGAATGACTTGGCACCCCGCCTGGGACAAAAATATCTCGCCGCTCCGCCTGATCGTGTTGCTGTCGTCAATCAGCAGCACCTTAACTCCTGACAATGGTAGATCCTCGCTCAACTTAGCTCCCGTTTGACAACCAAACTTATTTTTATTGTTATAAATTTTATTATAACAATACTAGCGTATCACACCGCATCTGTCATGGCGATACTAGCGCCTCCAGAATTGCGGGGTAAACAAGATCAGCACCGTAAAGATTTCCAGCCGCCCGACCAGCATGGCAATCGTGCACACCCAGGTCTGGAAATTCGTCAAACCGGCATAATTGCTGGCTGGACCAACTGTTCCCAGACCAGGACCGCAATTGTTTATTGATGCCAGCACGGCCGTAAGCGCTGACAAGAAGTCCATTCCGCTGATCAACAACAAAAAGGTCAGCGTCACAATAGTCATGAAATACAAGAATATGAAACCCAGTACCGCAAACACGATGTTGTTGGCCACAACCTGACCGCCGATCTTCATCGGATTAACGGCCGAAGGATGCAGCAACTTGAGAAATTCACGCCCTGCCTGCTTCACCAGCACCAAGGTGCGAACCATCTTGATGCCGCCGCCAGTGGAGCCGGAGCTTGCGGCAATCGCCGTCAGGAACATCATCCAGAGGGGTGCAAATATTGGCCACTGAGCATAATCCACGCTGGAATACCCCGAACTGGTTGCGATGGAAACAAGGTTGAAACTCGCATATCGCAATGCCACCCAGAACTCGGGATAGACATTTTGCCACCACAGGAATAGCGCGATGCCCACACAGCTGGCCAAGATCAGCCCCAGCGAGGCAACTGCTTCCGCATCGCGCAAGTACACACTAAATGTCTTGCGCCGCCAAGCCAGAAAATGTGTGGAAAAATTGACCACCGCAAGCAACATGAACACGATCATCACAAATTCGATCAATGGAGATTTGAAATAACCGACGCTGGCGTCGTGCGTAGAAAAGCCGCCCAAACCCATTACCGAAAAAGAATGGCAGATCGCATCCAGCCAATTCATTCCCGCCCACTTCAACGATGCAACGCACACCAGCGTAATGGTCAAATATACCACCCACAGATTACGCGCCGTTTCGGCAATACGCGGGGTCAAAGCAGTATCCTTCATCGGTCCCGGGGTTTCCGCCTTGAATAACTGTCGTCCGCCAATACCAAGCAGCGGCAAGATCGCTACCGCCAGCACAATGATACCCATGCCGCCCAGCCAGTTCAGTTCGTGGCGCCAAATGTTGATCGCGGGCGGCAAATCGTCAAGCCCGGTCAGCACTGTCGCTCCGGTCGTGGTCAGACCGGACATGGTTTCGAAGTAGGCATCTGTGAAAGAAAGGCCATCAATCACCAGCAACAACGGCAGCGTGGCAAATGCAGGCATCGCAGTCCACATGGTCACTACCAGCAAATAACCATGCCGTATCGACAGCTCTCCCTTGTAACCGCGGGTCATCAGCCACATAAAGCAACCCGAGGCAAGTGTCATCATCATCGCAAGGGCAAAATCGACCGTCGTACCGTCATGAGAAATCAACGAAGCCATTATCGGGATGAGATAGGAAACGCTGAACACCACCAGCATCAAACCCAAAGCGCGGATAACAGCCAGCGTGCGTAGCATTAAAAGAACCCGATGCTGACCTGAAACAGCTTCTCAACCTTTTTCACCATCCTCTTGTCAATCACAAAGACAATGACATGATCCTCTGCTTCAATCACGGTGTCATGATGCCCCATGATGACGTCATTGCCCCGAACGATTGCGCCGATGGTCGCCCCCTTGGGCAAGTCGATCTCGTCAATGCGCCGTCCAACCACGCGCGATGACTGGCGGTCACCGTGCGACACCAGTTCGAGCACCTCTGCAGCACCGCGGCGCAAAGAATGAACTGCGGCAACATCTCCCCGTCGCACATAGGCAAGCAACGAACCGATAGTGACATGCGCAGGAGAAAGCGCTATATCTATCTTGCCACCCTGCAACAGATCCACATACGCACTGCGATTGATCAGTGCAATCACCTTGCCGGCACCGCCCTGCTTGGCAAGCAAGGCTGACATGATATTGTTTTCATCATCGTTGGTAAGCGCACAGAACACATCCACCTCGCTGATGCGTTCCTGCTCCAGCAATTTTTCATCCGTTCCATCGCCGTGCAACACCAGCGTGCTGGTCAATCCCTCGGCCAGTTTCTGGCAGGATTTTTTGTTGTACTCGACCAGCTTGACCTGATAGTCGTTCTCCAGCGCCTTGGCAAGACGCAGTCCGATATTTCCGCCGCCCACGATCATCACACGCTTGGCAGGTTTATCCATGCGCCGCATTTCCTTGAGCACGCGGCGAATGTTATCTGTCGCGGCAATAAAGAAAATCTCGTCGCCATCCTCGACCACCGTACTGCCCTCGGGAATAAGCGGGCCGTCCTTGCGAAAGATCGCCGCGACTCGTGTTTCCACCTGCGGCATATGAGTCCGCAGGAAATTCAGCGGTTGGCCCACCAGCGGCCCGCCCTGAAATGCACGCACCGCCACCAGCGAAGCCTTCCCTTGGGAAAATTTCTGTACCTGCAGCGCTTCGGGAAACTCGATCAGTTTGACAATGTAATCAGTCAGTATCTGTTCCGGACAGATGGAGAAATCCACGCAAAAATTTTCTTTGCTGAACACTTCCGGTCGTGCCAGGAAGTCGCCCGAGCGAACCCGGGCTATTCGCGTCGGCGTGTTGTAAAGGCTTGCAGCCAACTTGCAGGCCACCATGTTGACCTCATCACTTTGCGTGACAGCCAGCAGCATATCGGTATCCGCAATACCGGCATGCTCGAGCACGGAAGGATGTGATGCGTTTCCTGTGAGAGTGCGCAAATCCAGACGATCCTGCAATTGCCGCAGCTTCTCGCCATCCGTATCCACTATCGTAATGTCATTGGCCTCACCGACCAGACTTTCCGCCACTGTGGAACCTACTTGCCCTGCACCCAGTATCAATATCTTCACGGCAAATCCCTAAAAGGCACCTCTAAAATCCACATTTCACCCAACTAATGAAACTGCCAGCCATTCGACCAGGCTGCATAACAACCACAGCCAAGTCGCTGGTCATGCTGCGTTGCGGCAAAACTTATTGCTGACCTATCGATGCGGCGCAGCAAAATTTCCCGCGCGCCTTGCATTCGGGCGAACTCTGAATTTTAGAGGCACCTTAAATTTATGCGCAGCCTTATGATTGCGCCCGTATCCAGCTCTTCCATTCATCGAACAGTTTCACATCACGCGCCGCAATGACTGAGCGCTGCCAAATATCGCATTCTGCAAACTCATCGTGCTCGATGCAGCAAACATGTCCACCCGACTCCTGCAAAATCAAAAATCCGGCAGCATAATCCCAGAGTTTCTGCCCACCATGCAAATATACATCGTAGCGACCCGCAGCGGTGTAACACCAGTCCAGTGCGCTTGCACCAAAATTGCGCTGTGAAATATAGGGCGGATGGGTGGCAAGCTGCGTAACCAGTTTTTTCTTGAGGCGCTTCATATCGACACTCGCCAACGCCTGCTCCAACGTAACCGAGGCTTCGCGTCCGACCATCTTTTCACCATTCAGGAACGCGCCTTTGCCATGTTCGGCGGCAAACATCTCATTAGCCACCGGGTCATACACCACACCCAGCACGCTCTTCCCTTCGCGGACCAACGCGACCGATACCGCGAAATAGGGCAGGCCACGGACGAAATTGGACGTACCGTCGATCGGATCGATACACCACAGACCCTCATGTCCGCCCTTCCACAGCGCGCGTTGTTGGGCGGAGGCCATTTCTTCGCCCAGCACTGGCACATTCAGGACAGCTTGAAGTTTTTTTGTCAGTGCACTTTGTGCAGCTATATCCGCCTCAGTGCACAGGCTGCCATCAACCTTGTGGTGGTGTGCCACCTTGAGATAGCGCGGCATGATCTCCTCAGCCGTCACCAGCTTGACTGCCGCAATCACCGCCTTGAGCAGCGCGCTCATAGTGTTCAGAGCAGGGTGTTTCGTACCTGTTGAGGCCGAAAGGTTCATGACGCCTTCCATTTGATGGAACAGCCCATGCTGGCAATCTGATCGCGAGGTCCCTGCCCGGTATTGGCCACCTGCACCATCGCGTTGAACAAATCGCGCGGCGCATCAGCGACCGCTTCCTTGCGGGAGGCGTCCAGCCGGCCGCGATATTGCAATTCCAGGTTGGCATTGAAACCGAAAAAGTCCGGGGTGCACACAGCGCCGTAGTCCTTGGCGACCTGCTGTAACTCATCCCAGACATAAGGAAAAGGATAATTGTATTGCTGCGCTATCAATTTCATATTGTCGAATGAATCTTCCGCATAATCGGCAGGGTCATTGGACATGATCGCGATGCTGTTGATGCCGTGCTGCTGCAACTCGCGCGTATCGCGGATGATGCGATCGCGTATGGATTTTACATAAGGACAATGATTGCAGATGAACATCACCAACAGGCCGTTCTTGCCGCGCGAATTCGCGAGGTTGTAACGCTTGCCATCGACACCGGGCAGATCAAAATCGCGGGCTTTCCAACCGAAATCACAAATTGGTGGTTGAAGACTGACCATTTCATATTCCTGACATTAACTTCGAAGCCGTTATATTATCACGCCGACACACTTGTTCATTGCGCCCTGAACCATGCCGCGTTTCTACTGCCCCCCGCCGCTACCCTCCAGCGGCTCTTTTGAACTTCCGCCCGATGCGGCTCACCATGCCGTGCGCGTGTTGCGTTTGCGCGAAGGTGATCAAGTGCAGCTTTTCGACGGTATCGGCAACGAACGCCATGGTGTGATTTCCGAACTGGGCGGCAAGCATGTCGTCGTCAGTAACATCCATGCTGTCGACAGCGATCGTGAAACCCCGCTCAAAGTACTGCTGGCACAAGCATTGACCAACAGCGAGAAAATGGATTGGGTGATACAGAAAGCCACTGAGCTGGGAGTGGCTGAGATACAGCCAGTCAATACCGAGCGCAGCGTCGCCAAGCTGCCTGCCGAGCGCACTGCCAAGCGGCTAGAGCATTGGCAACTCGTCGCTATCTCCGCCTGCGAACAATGCGGACGCAACACGCTGCCGCAAATTCACGCACCGCTGGACATCATGGTTTGGCTTCAGCAAATGAAAGACGAGTCCGATGCGAAATTCATTCTGCTTCCGCACGGCGCTGCCTCTTTGCACTCGCAAACCAAACCAACTGGACGGGTCGCGTTATTGATCGGCGCAGAAGGCGGCTTTACAGAGGCGGAAAGTGACACCGCGCTGCTCTGCGGATTTACCCCGATACGCATGGGCGCGCGCGTGCTGCGCACCGAGACCGCGGCAATTGCTGGACTGGCAGCGTTGCAAACACTTTGGGGAGACTATAACTAATAAGGAGTAAATTAATGCCCTACGTCAACATCCGTATTGCCGGAACATTATCCCGGGAACAGAAAGCCAAGATCGCTGCCGAGATCACCGACACGCTGGAACGAATTGCGCTCAAACCGAAGTCGTATACATACATTGCGTTTGACGAGTTGCCCGACGAGAATTGGGCTATTGCAGGACGGTTGCTCGATGAAGATTAATGTATACGCGGCTGCTCCCGCAATCGGCTGCTGCGCAGTAATGTGTCGCAGCCGCTACACCTAATATCGCTTTCGACGAATTGCCCGATGAGAATTGGGCCATCGCTGGACAGTTGCTAGATGAGGAATAGCGCGGCATTATCCGCATATTGCATAGGAGAGATATAAATGCCTTTCGCCACATCCGCTGATTTCGTCGCCTGGTTCCGTTCCGTCGCGCCCTATATCAACGCGTTCCGCGGACGCACCTTCGTCATCGCTTTCGGTGGCGAGGTGGTCGCAGACGGCAAGTTCGTCGAACTGACGCATGATTTCAACCTGCTTGCCAGCCTTGGTATCCGGCTGGTGCTGGTGCATGGCGCGCGCCCTCAGATCGAGCAGCATCTGGCAAAAAACAATATCGCTGACACCTATCATCAGGGCATCCGGATGACAGATGCGCAAACCATGCAGTGCGTCAAGGAAGCCGTCGGGCGGGTGCGCGTCGAAATCGAGGCGCTGCTGTCGATGGGCTTGCCGAATTCGCCGATGGCAAATGCCGACATCCGCATCGCGGGCGGCAACTTCATCACTGCGCAGCCTATCGGTGTGATCAACGGCGTGGATTTGCAGCACACTGGCAGCGTGCGCAAGGTGGATGTCGCGGCGCTGAACGACCGGATGGAATTCGGCGAAGTCGTGCTGCTTTCGCCGCTCGGCTATTCGCCCACCGGCGAAGTGTTCAATGTGACCCTGGAGGATGTCGCGACAGCAACCGCAATCGCGCTGGACGCCGACAAACTGATGTTCCTGATGGACACCGACGGCGTACACGACAAGAAGGGCACCTTGCTCAAGGAATTCACCGTCGCCCAGGCTCAGGAAGTGCTCAGGTCAAAACGCAAGCTGACTGACGACGTCAATCTTTTCCTGCCCTGCGCGATACGCGCCTGCGAGGCCGGTGTGGCGCGCACCCATCTGATCAGCCGCCACACCGACGGCGCTGTACTGCAGGAATTGTTCAGCGACCAGGGCATCGGCACCATGGTGGTCGAGAGCACGCTCAATACACTGCGCGATGCAACGATTGAAGACATTGGCGGCATCCTCGAGCTGTTGCGTCCGCTGGAAGAAAGCGGTGTGCTGGTACGGCGCAGCCGCGAATTGCTGGAGCAGGAGATCGACCGCTTCGTGGTGCTGGAACACGACCATCGCATCGTTGGTTGCGCCGCGCTTTATCCGTTCCCGGACGAAGCAGCGGCCGAACTCGCCTGTCTGGCAGTCGAGGCGCAAAGTCGCGACCGCGGATATGGCGAAGCCATCCTCAACCACATGATCTCGATTGCAAAGTTGCAGAAGATGAAAAAACTGTTCGTGCTCACCACGCGCACCGCACACTGGTTCATCGAGCGCGGCTTCAATGAGGCCGATGTCTCCGCGCTGCCCGCGCAGAAAAAGTCGCTGTATAACTGGCAGCGGAAGTCGAAGGTGTTTGTTCGGAAAATTTGACGTGGTTGCCGGGGGTTGCCCGGCGAAGTTGTTTTGTTTCTAACCTTTCAAATCTCCAGCGTCAAACATTTACACGCTCCACCCGCCTTAAGAAACTCCGAAACATCTGTTTCAATCACTTCCAAGCCGCGCTTCTTCAATGCGGCTTTCAATTCAGATGATGCCCTGTGCATGATCACAACCTGACCAATCGCAACCGCATTGCAGGCGAAACTTGTTGCGTCCGAATCTGAAACCCAGATGATGTTTGCGCCGAAAGCCTCGTTGAGCGCTGCGACGCTTTTTGTTGAGAACGCCTTTGCGTAGGCGATGGCTTGGCCTTCCGGCAACGGGCAGAATGCGGTGTCGAGGTGATACCAGTGGGGATTTACCAGTTCCAGTCCATGAGCTTCGACATCGAATACAGCTTTGATCTCGCCCAGCGCATGCGCATCGCTGCGGATACCCGAGCCTACCCACAAACTGCCCAGCGAATCGAACAGCGCATCACCCGCGCCTTCGAATATCGTTTTCTTGCCGATATGCTTTATGTTGTAACCATGCGAGAAAAAATACTGTTCAAAGTGCCTGGCTTCCGGCTGCCTCTCGGCATGAAGGAACGATGAGACGATGAATTGTTTTTTGTAGGCCAGACCTGCATTGGCAGTGAACACCATGTCCGGCAACCCCTCCACAGGCTCGATCAGGCTGACCGATGCCAATCTTGCGACGATGTCATACAGATTTTGCCACTGCTTTTTCGTGTGCGCCCTGTCCACTTTCCCCAAGTTGCCTTTCATCCAGGGATTGATCACATAGCGCACATCAAAAAACTTCGGCTCGCACATCAGGAAATGTTTTATGGCTTCCTCCTGTCGTATGTACTTATTGCGGGCTCGATGCTTCCTCATTCCACGGCGCAACTTTCAGCAACAGCAGTATGCCCGGTATCGCCAGCAATGCGCACAGCAGGAAAAAAGACGTCCAGCCCATCCCTTCGACCAGCCAGCCGGTGGCAGCATTGGCGAATGTGCGTGGCACTGCCATCAGGCTAGTGAACAGAGCAAACTGGGTAGCGGTATACGCCGGGTGCGTGGAGCGTGCGATGAACGCGACAAAGGCCACGGTGCCCAGACCAACACCCAGCGCCTCGAGGCCGATCACGATGGCAAGCTGTGCAAGTTCCACCGATGTAATCTCGGCATGGTGTCCCACCGAGGCAAGCCAGGCGAAGCCGAAGATGGACACCACCTGCACCACGCCGAACAGCCACAACGCGCGGTTGATGCCGATCTTCACCATCCACAGTCCGCCCAGCAAGCCGCCAATCACGGCGGGCCAGAGTCCTGCATTTTTTGCGATCAGCCCGATCTGTGTCTTGGAAAAACCCATGTCCAGATAGAACGGCGTGGCCAGCGCGGTGCACATGCTGTCACCCAGTTTGTAGAAGAACAGGAAAGCAAGGATCAGCAGCGCGCTGTTCCAGCCTTTGCGCGTGATGAACTCATGGAACGGCTCGACTACCGCTTCACGCAAAGTCTTCGGCGGACTCGCGCGATGCGGTTCGGAAACCATCAGCGTCATCGCAATACCGGGCAGCATGAACATCGCGGTAATGATGAACACAAGGTCCCACGACAAAAAATCCGCAAGGATCAGCGACAGTGAACCCGGCACCAGACCGGCGATGCGGTAGGCATTCACATGAACCGCATTGCCCAGACCCAGCTCAATATCGGAAAGCAATTCGCGGCGATACGCATCCAGCACAATGTCCTGCGTGGCGCTGAGGAAGGCGAGCAACGTGGCAATCCATGCGATGGCGCGCAGGTCGCTTTGCGGCGAAAACGCTCCCATCGAAGCGATCGTCACCAGCAGGCCAACCTGTGTCAGCAGCATCCATCCGCGACGCCTTCCGAATGCGGGCACGACATAGCGGTCAAGCAGTGGCGACCACAGGAATTTCCACGTGTAAGGGAACTGGATCAGCGCGAACAGCCCGATGGTCTTGAGGTCGACTTGTTCGCTGCGCAGCCATGCCGGAACGAGGTTGAACAGCAGGTAAAGCGGCAGGCCGGAAGCGAATCCGGTGAACACGCAGATCAGCATGCGGCGGGTAAACAACTGCTGCCAGACACTCATCCCGTCAGGTCGAACACTGGAATCGGTAGACCGCCATGCTG
>Ga0055484_10000015_pt1 | contig 16609 bp, 14 predicted proteins | sample RushMan_CattailN_6_FD_57939 | JGI IMG/M metagenome (GOLD analysis project Ga0055484, IMG submission 57939) | Wetland microbial communities from San Francisco Bay, California, USA, that impact long-term carbon sequestration - RushMan_CattailNLC_D2 | ecosystem: Environmental > Aquatic > Marine >... | reverse complement strand
GACATCAAGAAAATGATCGTGTGGGGCAACCACTCCGGCACCCAGTATCCCGATCTCGACCACGCCGAGATACGCGGCCGGCTGGTACGCGATATATTGACTGACCAAAGTTGGGTGGAGAAAGAATTTATCCCCACCGTGCAAAAGCGCGGTGCGGCCGTCATCGAAGCGCGCGGATTATCGAGCGCAGCCAGCGCCGCCAATGCCGCCGTCTCACATATGCACGACTGGATGCTCAGCTCGCACCACAACGATTGGGTGACAATGAGCGTACCTTCCGACGGCAGCTACGGCATACCCGAAGGTGTGATCTACGGTTTCCCCGTCACCTGCAGAAACGGCCATTATCACATCGTGCAAAAATTGCCGATCAGCGAACTGGGACGCAAGCACATGGAAGAAAGTTATCGCGAACTGACTGAAGAGCGCGATCATGTAAAACAGTTGCTGGGTTAGCTGGCTATTGAAAATAGCCTTATTCTTCTCGGTAATATTTTTGTCCGCAACACTCACAGGATGCGGACCCTCCGCTACGTCACCGGCCGCAGCTGAAGAAGGAAAAAGTTTGTGTAATGCAATCATGAAAACTGCACTCACCAAACAATGCTCCACAAGCAATCTGGTCAACACCGTCGGTATTGTCGTTGACACCAATGATGAAGCGGCCAGAAATTTATGCGGCAACATTGCAAACAGGATCAGGCCGCTGACTTCAAACTTTGGCAACAACTGGAAGCTGCAAATATTTTCCCCGTACCGTGAAGATAAACCGCTGGCTGTATGCCATATTCGTTAGCAGTTCAGTTTTTAGATGCTCTCAACAAGACCGGTTTACAGCTCATTCAGAATGCGCTTTTTCTGCTCTTTATATTCGATTTCATCAATCAGTTTTTGATCAAACAACTGCTGCAGGGCTTGCAAACGCCTGGCGACGGAAGCACTTGTCTCGGCGGGAATTGCCACTTTGGGTTGTCCAGGGACAGGATTCCCAGGCAGAAATAAGCTTTCGAATGATTCAGCCGGTTTTGCATTATAAGAACTTGAGGACACCTGTTCCGTTACCGTCGCATCTTTCGTGGAGACCGCCGAGGATTTGCCATTTAATGCATGAGCACCCCAGGCAACCCCGACAAGTCCTTCCTTTGCCGCAAACTGTCTGTCCTGTTGCTCTTTGGAGATACCCAGCATATCTACCACCGGGCTCGGGGGAGCACCGCTATAACCGAATGTATCCAGAGGCTGACCAGTTGATGGCTGCATCACGCCCAACTGAAGGCGTTCAAGAGGTTGTTTGGTGGAAGGGAACAATGTCAAATCTGCTGGAATAGTGGTTAAGGCTCCGGTAACCAAAGCAGTGACTGCCCAGTCGCTCCCATCGCTACCTGCAAAAAAATCGGCCGGAACAAAAAACGCAATGGACTTCCCTCGCACCTGAATTCGAGTCGGGAAAAATATAGCATGATCAATGCTGGCTTCAGTCTTGCCAGTATCCCGGCCGGGATACTGTTCGGCCAGCGCATCCAATAATTGATGTCTCATCAACTCTGGCCGGGGTGTGAGAATCACCGCCTTTTCCCAGGCATAAGCCGGGTCTATCCGTACATGTCGTCCCGGAAGGGTAAAGATATTTCCAGAACCATTGATACGATCAGTATCAACATAGACATCGATATTGAATTGGTAAAAACCTTTTCTGGCGAAGTTGGCCAAGGACTCAGCTCCGATCGAACCGGGAACATTAGCCGGATCGCGGACAGGGTTCTTGAACTGTGCTTCCAGCCAGAACCCCTCCTCATCCCGGCTGATCTTCAATTGGAGCAGATCAAGATCGCCAATTTTGAAATCGGCACGGCGCGGATAAATCAGTGTACCGTCGCCGTGATCATCACCGGATGGATCGCCAAGTTCGATCAATGGTTGCTGGGCAGCCCATGAACTCAACACGGGAAATATTAATGCAAAAATATACAAGGCGAATTTCACGTGACTACCTTTCATAAGACCCAGCCTGACCAATCAACCTTGACCAAAACAGTATATACGCTTGAACACCATTCTCGACGTTGAATTCACAAGGTATATAAAATAAAAAACCCTCCCGGTAAAAGGAGGGTAATGTCTATTGAGCACACAGGGGAGGGAGTGCTCAACAGACCTTAAAAGTTGACCTGCGCATACGTCTTCATTCTGTATTGCTGAACTTTCGCGTCGAACGATCCAGCATAACCTTGAATCCATTGTGTCAACATCCCCACTTCAAATCCGGGAAGGTTGTAAGCCAAACGAACGCTGTAGATGCTTTTGGTATCGCTGACTCCAATTCCTGTCGTCGTATACCTGCGAACATAGCGGCCATAAGATACGGTTCCATACAATTGGCTGAACAACTGATTGCCCGCACTGAGTGTTGCACCATTATCAAGCACCTTACGGTTAACCCCTGCAACGAGATAATTGGTATCTTTATCGTCAACTCTCTTGTACTTGAAGTTGGTGTCCAGGCCGCCTATCACATTAAAGATACGATTGAGTTTAAAAACAACGATATTTGTCGTGCGATCCTGATTAACCGGGAAAACATTATACAAAGGCCCGTCGACAGAATAGCCAACCCAGTTATTGTTGTAGCCCACCCGGGTGTATTCAAGAGACATCGGCATATTTGAAGGGTCATATTTACCCAGCACGGTAATGCCTTTCCACCCCACGACCGACTCTGTTGGAGACTCGTCAAAGTCCATGAAAGCATTATCGGTCAGGCCATTTTGCGTCCCATTCGGCACGCCTGGAAGCCCATTCGGTGAAGCCGCTCCTTGCGTATAGTTCGCTGCCGCACCGCCCGACCAGAGCGGATTTCCCCAGTTGTACCATGCGGACTCCGAGCCTTCAGTGAGCAGTACATCTGATTCACGGCGTGCGGCCGCCATGCTGAAGTACCCCGCCCCGATGTTGAAGTACTGGAAATTAAATCCCAGTCCTGAAACAGGAGGAGTCCAGTCCGCGTCCAACTTGTAGGCCTTGTCGTTAATATAAGTCCTGGGCGTATTACCCCAGTTCTCGCCAAGTGAACCGGCGGAAGGATCGGAAGAAGACCAGTAGTAAGCTCCTCTCAAGTCCAGAACATCAACTGGGCTACCATCCGCCTTTAGCGCAAATACCTGGTTCTTGTAGATACCTTTTGCGTTCACACCGGTGTAAACATTGGCTGTGGGAGCTAGCGTATGATCAATAAAAGTTTGATAGCTTGTTGTTAACTTCGCCCCGCCCAGCGGCACTTTGAATTGCGCAATATAAACCGCTTCATTGTATTGCGTCGTATCGGTGCTGCAGCATGTCGCGCCTTGTCCATAGTTGAACTGCAGGTAATTCGGCAAGGAAACGCGAGCAAACTCCCAACTGCTGCCTGTAGCCACAGGTCCCTTGAAATACAGTCCATTGTAATTGTCGCGATCAATGTAGCGGACCTTACCCACAGTAAACGGATCGAACATGCCCCAGTCGTTTGAACCGATTCGCGCCAGATTCAACCAGCTATAACCGGGGGTCAGCTCTGCGTAAGCACCGCGCAGCTTCATAAACTTCATGTCATTGACGTTACCGTTGACGTTGCCCTCATTCCCGAAACCGCCATAGTCTGTCCAGTAAGACGCGCTGCTGCGGCTCTGGATGCGTCCGCCCGCCTCGACTTGGGGTGAAAGCCTCGTCTTGAACACCAGGTTTAGTTCCGTAAATTGCCCAAGGTCGCTTCCGCTGGCCGTATCCATGCTGGCAGTTGAAGCTGCATTCTGATTACCACTCAGGAATTTCATGTAAATATTGGAACCGCTCAGGTCTAACGTCGCTGCAGAAGCAGAACCCGCGAGAATCAAACCGGTAGCCATGCATAATGATTTTATATTGATATTTTTCATTTCAAACTCCCAAATATAGTGAGGAAATAAGTACTAATCATTTCTTGATCATTTTCAGCGTGGCTGGCTTAATCGATTCGCCGTTGGGGCCGCAAGTGTAGGCAAGCATTTCCGATTGTTTGGCATCGGGGCCATCCAGCACATCCATTGTGTGCGGGTCGCAATCGCCATCATTGCCGCCGCCAAAACGGTGTTGGCCTTCATACTCATTGACCTTGCGGGTCAGCAGATCGCCGGCAGCCGGGAAGCCCTCATTGGATTGCATGACGACCTGGTATGACCACCCATCGACATTGCCGTCGCCGCCCAATTCGCTCAGCGGTACCGATCCTTTGATGGTGCGATTGTTGCCACGGGTCGTGTTGGGCACAACGATGTCAGCCAGGAGTTTGGGTGCTTTGGTCTGTGCTTCGCCAACGACACGCGCTTTTTTCTGCGGCGACAAGATCACCACCTTGTTCCATTCGCTGCCCGGCGCAAATTGCAAGTTCAGGCCGGGAAGGCCTTCCGTATGTCCACCGGGCGCATTCTTGATAAAGACGAAAACCATTTGCACCGAAAACCCGACGCCCATGCCCCAGGGGTCTGCAAGCGAGCTGTTTACGTCGACAGAAATATCAGCCTGGTCTCCGTTCTTTGTGACTGTCAGTTTGGTGAGATCGAATGAACCGGATTTATAAACGCTATCGGTGGGATAAGTATAATTGCCGGGGCCGTTATCGTCGCCTTTCGGATCGTCGAATACAACAGCTTGGGCAGAGGTGCCAAGTGCCAACATGGATGCAAGGCAAACGGCGATCGCAGTCTTGTTGTTCTTCATTTGCATTCTCCTTTTTCTTTGATTGAGCATCGCAGTTAACAGGCTATTGAAATTCGGCTGGCAAAGACAAAACAGCGCGCTTGTATGGCCTCGTTTGTTACAATTAACTGCACAAAGCGAATTTCAAAAGACCGTCAGGAAGTAGCTGTTTAAGCCCGAAAACCCGCATGGCAATATTGCTGCGTTGCTCGCCATGGTTGTATAGGTGCATACCTTATTTTGATGTAAGGCATTCAGAGAATTTCTTATAGGTGTTTGGCTGATTGATCCGAATACGCGCGCTTCGAGTTGCGCAAGGTATGTATTTGAAGCTGATGTTATTTAACGCTGCCTGCGGTCAGGCCGGAAATCAGGTATTTCTGCAATTGCAGAAACAACGCCACTACCGGAAGCGAGACGATCACCGAACCGGCGGCAAAATATCCCCATTGCGAAGAGAACCCCCCGACAAAAAATCTCAGGCCAACGGGAGCTGTGTAGTTGGCTTCAGATTCCATAAATACGGAAGCCAGGATAAATTCGTTCCATGCAGTCATGAAAGAAAACAAAGCGGTGATGGCGATTGCCGGCTTGGCCAGCGGCAATATGATGCGCCAGAAGATCGTCAGCCTTGAAGCACCATCGATCAGGGCTGACTCCTCTATATCATAGGGGATGGTGTCAAAATATCCCTTGAGCATCCAGACACAAAATGGAATGGCAGTGGTCGCGTATACGATGACCAAACCAATATAGGTATTGCCCAATTCCAGCCATTTGACAATGATGATAAACAGCGGGATCAGTGTAAGCGTGCCAGGGAACATCTGCGAAACCAGGAACATCAGCATCCCGGTATTGCGGCCGGGAAAACGAAACCGGGAAAAAGCGTAGGCCGCTGTGCAAGCCAGGAAAACACCCAATGCGGTAGTCATCAGAGAGACCACTGCACTATTCCATAGCCAGCGCCCAAAGTCCTGCTCAGTCCAGACTCCTACAAAGTTTTGCACCGACCAGTGAGCCGGCACGGGCACTATGCCCCGGAACCGCTCGAAGAAAGTCGGATCTTTGGGCAGGTCGATCAACCCCACGTTTTGCTGGCCGGAAAATGACAGCGCCAGCACCCAGAGAACCGGATAGATCGCCAACACGGTAAAAGTGATCAGGCCCAGATGCAGCCAGACGTGATTTTTGGAATTGTCATTTGCCATGTCAGAAGGACTCCGTCGCTTTTGTTATCCGGGTCTGGAAAATCCCATATACCAGCAGGATCATGAAGATCACCGTCGAGTAGGCAGCCGCATACGCATACTGGTAGTTTTCGAATGCGATCTTGTATGCCTTGGTGATCAGTATCTCGTTGGCTCCGCCCGGCTCGCCTCCGGAAACCAGGAAAATGATGTTGAACATATTGAACGTCCACACCACTGACAACACGATGGCCGGAATCAAAGTCGGCTTCAACAACGGCAACGTGATGAACTTCAGCCGCTGCCAGCGATCTGCACCCTCTACCTCGGCAGCCTCATACATTTCCCGCGGTATCGATTGCAGGGCGCCCAGTATCACCACCATCATGAACGGAAAACTCAGCCAGCCATTGGTTGCCACCCCGGTCAGGAAGGAACTGAACACTCCGTCGAACCATGCAACGGGTTGCATGCCGAACATCTGCAAGACCTGATTGATGACGCCAAACTGCGGATGGAACATGCCGCGCCAGACCAGCGCAGTGATGTAGTTGGGTATCGCCCAGGGAAGGATGAGAATGACGCGATAGATAGCCTTGCCCCTCAGCCCCTCGGTATTCAGCACCATCGCCAGTATGAAACCGACGGTGACGCCGATGGTGACGTTGGATATCGTCCATGCCACAGTGACGAGCAGCGTCCAGTAGAAATTCTGGTAATTCCAGATGATCCCTTCGGGCGTTTGCTCGTAGATATTGAAATCCCCGAGTATCGCCTTGAAATTGTCCCAGCCGATCAGGCGGTCCTGAAACGGCAAAAACTCGTTGAACAACGTCGTGTCCGTAAATGACAAGGCAATCCCGTAGGCAAACGGGAAGAACACCAGAACCAGCATGCCTAATATTGCGGGGGTCACATAGGCACATGCGTAGGAATGCTCCCTGATCGCCGCGAGCATGCGCGCCGCATATCCGTAAATGATAAACAGCAGCACCGCTGCCCCAAGCATATCGATTGCGCCAAGAATACGTTTCAAATATTCGCTGCGTTTGGAAAAATACGCTGCTTGCGCACCCTCTGAAATACTGCCGTCTGTGGCAACAAGGCCGAGGGGACGCTGGTAATGGTCGGTATCCCAGAGATTCACGAATGACTTGTCACGCACCAATGCCAGGTATCCCAATCGGTCGTATTGTTCTGCCGTCGCAAGGTAGTCCGCAGCAATCGCCCGATTGGCTTGCGACATCGCCTGCTCAAGCTGGTTCAGCCCCTGATACTGGTACAGCAATGCGATCGCCAGATACACGCCCAGTGCAAGCAGTTTCATGAGATCGAATTTCCGCTTCGGGTGCAGCAAGAGCAATGAGCCAGCCACCAGCGCCGCAATGAACAACAACGAAGCCAATAGGTATGAATCCGGCATGGGGCTGAACACATTCCTCCCCGCCGCATTGAATTTCATCTGCAATATCCCGGCAAACTGGCCGTCCGTCAGATAGGGCACCGTCACCACAAAGTGTCCGTCCGCCTTTTCTTCGATCTTGGTTGTTTTTTTTCGGACGACCTCTTCGCCGCGGTTCGTCTCGCGCGCGGCACGAATCTCATTGCTCAGGTCAAACAGCGCTTTTTCTTCGCGCTTCAGCCGGCGGGGTGCGGCATCTTCCGGGCGGGTCGAGGCCACCAGCTGCATGCCTCCGACGATAATGATCGATTCGATCCGCGGATTGTGATTCTGAATTTCAACAACCCGTTTGTTCGTCTCTTCGACGTTGGTGTTGGCGACAGCCAGGGCAAGCGCGTTGGCATGCATCACTGCCAGACGCTGCATGTTCTGCAGCCTGAGATTGTTCTCCTCTGCATGGAACAGCCAGGCGCCCAGTACAAGCGTGATCAGGACGCTGACACCCAAACCCGGCAAGGCAGATCGTTTCAGATGTTCGGCAATATTCATGTTTAACCAATCCGGTTATCGCAGGAATTGATCAGCGACCTGGTCTCATCTTCCTTTACGCAGTGCATTGATGCTTTCCTGTATCGTATCGGATGCTTCCTTGAGTGCTGCCTCCGGCGTTGCATTGCCCTTGACGACCTTGTTCATCGCCGTTGTCGCCGGCGACCACATCATCGTCATTTCCGCCAGATTGGGCATCGGTTCGGCGCTGCTCAACTGATTGTGGAAAGCATTGAGCACTGCATCGCCGGATACGCGTTTGTCCTTGTAGATCGCCTTGTTCGTGTGCAATTGCCTGCCCTCGAGCGCCAGTATCAGCCCGGCTTCTTCAGAGGCAAGGAATTTCGCAAAATCATAGGCCTGCTCTTTCTGCTTCGAACTGGCGGACACGTATGCGCCCTCGATTGTCAGCCACGGGCGCATCGGCTTTTTGCCAGCCTCATCTATTACCGGCAACACCGCCAGGCCATAATTTATCGAAGGAGAAATCTCTCCGATAAACCAAGGTCCGTTGAATATCATTGCCGCCTTGCCCTCGTTGAACATCGAGGCGACCAAAGCCTCGGAAGGTTCCGTCGGCAGGATGCCGTCCTGCTTGTACCATTTCATCATCTGCTTGATCGAAGCGACCGTCTCCGGAGAATCCAGCACCAGTTTGCCGTTCTTGTCGAACACCTGGCCGCCGAAAGCATTCATCAGCGCGGCATGAAAATAGAAATTCGTGTACCAGTAAGCAAGTCCGTAACGACCGGAATCGGCGTTGGTCAGCTTCTTCGCGAGTTTGACCAGTTCAGTCGAAGTCTTTGGCGGCGTTTTCACCAGCGCCTTGTTGTAGATCAGCGTGATGCTCTTGTAATTCAGCGGCAACCCATAGATCGTTTCCTTGTAAGTCATCGCATCCAGCATGCCGGGCAAAAACTGGTTGCGGGTTGCATCGTCCATGTAAAAACCGATGGGCTCAACAGTCTTGCCGGATTCGATCCAGCCACCCAGCCGATCCTGCGCATAAATAAACACGTCCGGCCCCTTCCCTCTGGGCACGGATGCGCTGATCTTGTCCGCATAGGCATCATAGGGAATGGCCAGCGTCCTGACCGTGATGCCCTTGCTCGCCATCTTTGCCTCATACAGTTTGGCAACTTTTTCAAACGCGGTTTTTTCTGCGCCACGATAGGCATGCCAGACCACCAGTTCGGTTGCCTGTGCCGCATTGAAAATTCCTGCAATAAACAAAGCGGCCATTGTGAAGATCATCCGTAGGTTTTTCATTTTTCTTCTCCTCAACATTAAGGAACCTGTGATTAACGCAAACGCTTCTCTGTAGCCTTGTCAAACAAGTGTATGGCTTCGCATTTCAATTTCATGCTGACGCTATCGCCCGGAGCCGGGAAGTTGCCATGGCTATGCAACCGCCCGGTTAAAATCTGTTCTCCAACCTTGAAGTGCAGGATGGCTTCGTGGCCAAGCAATTCAACCATGAGCGCCTTGCCATCCAATACCTGTGTCTGCGCCCAATCGACTTGGTCTGGCGCACCGATGTGTTCAGGGCGGATACCGAGCATCACCTCTTTCCCGCGCGTCGACTGCGCCGCTTCCCTGAACTGTGAACTGACCGGCATTCGTTTGCCGAACAGCTCCACCTCTGTGCCATCTTCGCTGATGCGCGCCGGCAGGATATTCATGTGCGGCGTGCCAATAAATCGCGCCACGAAGACGTTGTCAGGCCGGTCATACAGTTCCATCGGGGAACCGCATTGCATCAGGTTGGTATCGAGCGGATTGGCGCTGTCGCATGCGCGCATCACCGCGATGCGCTGCCCCATCGTCATGGCTTCTACCTGGTCATGGGTCACATAAACTGTCGTCGTGTTCAGCCGCCGCTGCAGGCCGCTGATCTCGGCGCGCATCTGCACGCGCAGTTCCGCATCCAGATTGGACAACGGTTCATCGAACAAAAACACCGAAGGGTTTCGAACGATGGCCCGGCCCAGCGCGACGCGCTGACGCTGCCCGCCGGACAGTGCCTTGGGCTTGCGATCCAGCAATTTGTCGAGGCCCAGCATGTCCGCAACCTCTTTTACCCTCTTCAATATCTCTGCGTTCGGCAGCTTGCGTATTTTCAGGCCAAAGGCGATGTTGTCGTACACGTTCATGTGCGGATAAAGCGCATAACTCTGGAACACCATGGCGATGTCTCTATCCTTGGGATGGACATTGTTCACTACGCGGTCGCCGATCCATAGCTGGCCGGATGTAATGGTCTCAAGGCCGGCGATCATGCGCAAAACCGTCGATTTTCCACACCCTGAGGGGCCGACAAACACCATGAACTCGCCGTCGTTAACTGCAAAATCGAGGTTCTTGATGACCTCGGTTTCGCCGAAGCTTTTCCCAATTTTGTCGAACTTGATCGAAGCCATCAGTGCTCCACCTTTCCTGAACTTAAAACAACAATTCGCACCGATCTGGGCGCCATGCTTAACAGTATGCGTCCTCCGGAAATTGTAACCGGCTCACTATTCAATTCATCCATTACCGGTTTGTCGTTCCAATTCCCTGACAGCGCGAAATCCGCCATCGACGCCTGGTCATCGCGATTGACCAGCACCATCACGTTATCGTCGCTCGCCTCATCATGGCGCAGGTAACCCAGCACCGCATCCTTGGGGCCGGACAGCAACGTGTAATCGCCGCGGCTTAGCGCGGGGTGATGGCGACGAATCTGCAGCAACGTTTTGTAATAAGCGCGCATCGTTTCATCGCGCGCCTTGCCTTTGCCGGGCATGATGTCGCGATCTCCCCACGGCATGTCGGTGCGGTTGAGCGGCCAGACACTCCCTGCGCGCGCGACCTCTTCGCCGTAATAGATCACCGGCAACCCGATCGATGTCATCTGGATGGCTGCACAAATCCTGAACCTGGCTTTATCCCCGTCCATGTCGTACAGCGCCATCGGTTCGTCGTGTGTGGAAAGGTAATCCGCCAGCAAATAGCCCTTGCGCACCTTGTGCCGCGAGCGCAAATAGCTGCCATAAGCAACTGCACGCCCGCGGCCATTCACGAAGGATTCGCAATTGCCCTTGAAGCCAAAATCGAATCCTGCGTCGATCTCGTCCTGGGCGAAGAAAGGATCAAGCGAACCGGCATCGCCGCCCCAGTACTCGGCAAGCAGGAAGAAATTATTGCCGAGCTCGGCTCGCGTGCGCCGGCGATGTTCCAGCCAGAAATCAGTACCGAGATGTTTGAAAGTATCGAGACGGAAACCGTCCACACCGGCTTCCTTGGCCAGGGTGATGTTGGCATTCAGCAGATATTCCCTGACCTCGGGCAATTCGGTCCTGAAGTCGGGCAAACCGCCCACACTGCAGGTGATCGGATCAACGTCGCAATTACCCTCACCGACACGTGTCCAGCCCTGTCCGTCGGATGTCTTGCGCGACTCATAGCTTGAACCGTAACCGGCATGGTTGTAGACCACATCGAGCAAAACCTTGATATGCCGCTTGTGCGCTTCCTCGACCAGGTGCTTCAGGTCATCGAGCGTGCCGAATTCCGGCTCCATCGCCGTGAAGTCGTCGATCCAGTAGCCGTGGAAGCCGCAATGCCTGAATTCCGGAATACCCAGCTTGGCAGGCGCGCTGGCATAGAAACACTGTGCCACCTGTTTCTGCACCGGGTTGATCCACAGTGCCGTGATGCCCAGATCGGCGAGCTCATCCAGTTGCTCAGTCAATCCCTTCAGGTCGCCGCCATGATAGCCGCCCGGATTGCTCCGTTCGACCCTTTGATTATTGGTGCTGTCTCCATCGGCATAGCGGTCGATGAGCACGAAATAAATAATGTCGCCCGACCAATCGGGAGCCGCGAATGTCAGCGCTGGAAATAAGGAAATAAAACAGGAGAAAAAAAACAGCGCGAGCCGAACCCCGGAGCGTTTGATATGGCGTGCTCTGAAATTCGTTCCAGAATAAAGGCAAAGTTCCAAACGCAATTGCATTCTCCCTTTCCCGCTTATGTGCCACACAACTGGTGCGAAGGCGGCCATGCTCCGGCTAGTGTTTCGACCCCTTTGCTCAGGCTTTCCAGCCCTTAATAGTTTTTCATTCTCTCACCGAATCGTCTGTTGCGCCAATGGAAAAATTAACTTCAGATCGCCAGCCTGCGATATGCCCTGTCCAGCTTGTCTGCGAACGATTCGTTTTGCAGGTTGCTGCAATGCACCATGGTTACGGTCCAATTGCGGCGGTCATATCCAATGAGATCGCTGAACAGAATTGCCTCGCCCCGCTCCGCATCATCTTTTGCACGCCGAATGCCCATGCTGTCGAGAACGATGGCGGTCTGGTCCAGCCGCAAATATTCCTCCGGATGAAGCAGCACGGCTTCAAAATCCTCAGCGTAATGGCTCAACTCAAGTGAACTGACGGTGGATTGCAAACTATCCATCATGCCGGCCAATTTTTCTTCCAGTGCAGGTCTTTCGTGAGCATTCGCAGCATGCAGTTGTGCCAACAGCATGTCCTTTTCGACCAGTTGCGATTGCCTTTCCTGTTTGCGCAGTTCCACCCTTTTTTTCACCTTGCCTGCCAGCCTGTCGAAAAAACTCATCGCGACCCGCTCTCTGGCCTGCTGTTCACTGGGCGCTAAATTGTCGATGGTATGGCTGGTGAAATAGACTGCTTTTTGCACCACGTCGCGCTGCACCATCTGGCCTGACAGCTCCATACCGACGACGGTCTTTTCATAGCGCCGCATCCCCATCAGGGCATAGAGCTCATTGCAGACGGGAAACTCGCGCTGGTAATCCTGCAAAGCCAGGCTGGAACAAACCGTCTCTTTGATTGCCTTGATATCGGGAAAGAGTGCATGAACAAAATGATCGCTGGCATAGGATTCGCGGTTGACTGTCACAGGGCCCGGCACGCTGGCCGCAAGACGGTGTGCATACTCCAGCGCAACAGATACTGGCTTGCGGTAATGATCTGGATAACCTCCCATTTGCTTGAGTATCGGTTCAACCGCGGACACGGCACGATCAATCGCATTCAGCAGCTCAGGACTATCCTTTACTCCGCCGTGACTGAAAATGTGCCCGAACATGTTCATTGCTTGTAGCTCCTGTGCGCCTGCGACAAAATTGAAATTCAACGAACATCGGACAAAAACAAAAGCTAAACGTTTCCTGATAGCCGCATGATGATGCGGCTCATCGTCGCCACCTCCTTGCCATCACGACGAAACGCCGCGAACCAGCAATACGGGCACTGACGCACCGCGCACTACCTGTTCCGCGACACTGCCCAATAACAAGCGGCTTAAGCCAGAACGGCCATGTGTGCCAATGACGATCAGGTCTGCATTCCAACTCGTCGCCTCGTCGTCGATTGCAGTGGCAGCACGTTCGCCGGGAACGTCCAGCAGCGCTGTTTCCGCTGTATTGCCAGAACGTTTCACTTTTTCCGCAGCCTGAGCGAGAGTGCGCTCGCCGGTGCTGCGCACGGCTTCCTGCAAGGCGGCATAATCGATAAAGGCATAACCCTCGGCATCCAGCGGATAGGCCTGCTCGACCACATAAATCAATCGTAATTGAGCCTTGCCATCGGCCAGCTTGATTGCTTCCTGCAATGCACGTTCGGAAGTCGGACTACCATCGATCGGAACCAGAATACGTTGGTACATGATCTCCTCCTTTTTCCTGCTCTACGCGCAGGACTGCTGTCATTTTATGCCTGTTTTGCTTTGATGGGTTATCGAGATGCACACGCTATTGCAACAGAATCTTCTCACTTCAGGCTGTGACGTTCATACACTACGGTCGGGAACTGCACCAGGTCGAACAGCCGGTCGGTTCCGCGCTGAAATGCCGTAGTGTGCAGGCGGCCCTCATAAGCGCCGTCTGCCAGCAAACGCGCCAGGTTAAGGCTCAAGCCGAGATAAGTATCCCTGCTGCGCGTCCCACCGGTATCGTAACCGCGCGTACCGTAGCCGAACGCCAGCTCGAAATAGCGCAGGAATTTATTTTCGCGCAAAGGTGCAAAACCATCCGCCTTGACCACGAGCAGATATTTTTGTGCGGAGTAATCGCCGAAAGGGTCGAATTTCGAAGCACGGGGAGAACGGCGATAATCGACCCGAAAATCGATAATCGCATCGAGCTCCGGATAAGTCTCAGCAGCGACACCAAACAACGCTCCGGTTATATTTGCAATCTCATCCTGCGGACTGAATTTCCATGTGCGCGAATATCCATCGATGATCTCGACCGCCGTGTAGATGCCCAAAGCCGACCATGCCGCGAGCGAGACCGAAGCCTCGCGGCTATTGCCCGCCGACTCGAAGAGCGGCGCAAGCAACCGTACCCCGGCGTAATTGCTGTACAGGTGCCCAAGCTTATCAGCGCCACCAAACTGGGTATCTGGGCCAAACCAGCCCTCATTGACCGTATCGAAACCGCCGCCGAATCCTGAGCTCCACCAATTATTCGATCCATAAACCGCAACCAGCGTTGCGCCTGCGCCGATGATCAGTCCATTACGCAGCCTGAGGTCCGGCTCATCAGCATTATTTATTGGCTGGTCAGAATTGGCCGACAAGTAAATCGATCCGGGCGAACGCGAATCAAGGCTGTCTTTGTCCAGCGAAATCATGCCCTCCGCAAACGAAAGTTGCGTCCGCAACATGCAGAGGCACAGCAACAACATGCCCGGAGAGCGGATGCAAATAAAGAAAGTGTGAATGAGTTGCCGCAAGATATCTGCCTCCGCTTCAAGTTCAAACTTCAACGGGAGATACACGAGCATGGATAGTGGAATTATAGACCCGCGCCCGGGAAGAAAGCGAAGCTAAAGCCTGACGAAAAATTATTCAAGTTTCTTATGCTGAATGCACTTGCGAACAAACAGCCAGCCATAAATGGTGATGTTGACGACGATCACGACAGCCGCGAGCTCAAGCTGGATTTCCCTGGTGAGCCCGACGGGATAAATGATTGCAAGAATATAGTGCTCGATAAAACTCTCTGTGTAACCTGCCAACCCAGCTTTAACTCGAAGAAAATTTTCAAGGTACGTAAGCGGACAAATACGACCGGTGAGCTCGACAAAGAAACCCCAAGCGGCCGCGGGAATATGAATGAAGGGAATCCAGCGCCAGCGTACAGCAATCAATGCGCCCAGAAGGGCGAACACAATGAAAGCCAGGTGGATAAATAAAACCGCGTCAGCGGCCAGCCTGTAGAACATGTTCCCCCCGAAATGATTGAGGGTGAATGACGTAGCCGAATTGAAAAATTATCCACACAAAACCCAATAAATGGGGCTAGTGCTTCAGCTTGACCTGAAAAATTTCCCCGATTATCCGGACCACTTCCGGACTATCCCATTCGGCTGCCCCGTGAGCTTTTTCCAGGACGCGTCCTTTAGCGTCCACCAGTATCGTCAGCGGGATCGTATTGGCACCCAGCATGTTTTCAAGGATGACGTTGTGATCGAGATAATTTTCGAACGTGACCTTCGATTGCCTGATGAATGCTTTGGCCGCTTCGCCATCATCGTCGGTGGATATGCCGATCACATTGAACTGCTTGCCGCCATAGCGTCGTGCCAGCCGCTGCAGCGAACCCATCTCGGCACGGCATGGACCGCACCAACTGGCCCATACGTTAATGATCAGCGGTTTGCCCATAAAATCGGAAAACTTTTTCGTCTTCCCGTTGAATCCCTGCAACGTTGCGTCGCGCAGATAACCACCGACCTCAACCTCGCCGGGTGTGCCTGCGAATGCCGTTCGAGATAGTGCCGACGCCAGCAATAAAGCCAGCAATAAAACCTTGTAAATTGCCCGCATTGAAATCCGCCTGTTCGCTGTACCCGTTTCCGAATTTCGACTGTAGTCGCACCTCAAAGATTTGCGAAATGTTACCGTAAAAATTGAACCCGCAACATTATGCATCCATTCCGGATGAGGTATAGGGTAAATGGAATTGAAAATCTCCGGGATAGTTATCGCAGTTGCGATTTCCCGTCTTATCCTGCAATCCCCATGACTGAGCAGTCATGTATGGAAGCTAATTAAACAATTGATATTTGAACCTTGCCGATCAACGAGTCAGGGAAAGCGTATCACCTGCAGCAGAGACTGCTGAACATGCACGTGTACTTATGCATTGTCCAGTATGAGTGACGCCATTCACTATGGCATTTAATACATCCTTTTGGCCGGGGCTCGCTTCAATAGAGACACTGATATAGGCCTCGGTTGACTGAGTGCCAATAACCGTTGTTGTTGGAGGCACTCCTGATGCCGAAGTAATGTTCGACGTTACGCATGTGGCAGTCTGTATCGTTGTACCTGCGGAATCCTTAATGATCAACGTAGCGGCAGGTGTACTGCAGATAATAGTTTGGGTACTGGTAATTGTGGATGGTTTGCCAAGCGCCGGATAAACTGCTGCCCAAGTGCCATCGTATGGCGCGCTGTCATTTCCCCCTCCGCAACTTGCCAACAATAAGGAAATAAAAAATACGGTAGCTAACATTGTATTAAACTGCATTATTCTTGTGCTCCCGGGCGATGGCGTAATGAAATCAGCTTACGCCATTATCGACACAATGAAAAGTGTCCAAACAGACTCGATGAGGCAATCAGAACGCAATGCTGAAATCGGCGGGATGAAAATACACCCCTTGGCACCCAAGTAATGCGATCGCCAAGCATGCAATATGCAGCGCAATTTTTTAACTCTAACTGACGAATGTTC
>Ga0055484_10000014_pt1 | contig 16875 bp, 14 predicted proteins | sample RushMan_CattailN_6_FD_57939 | JGI IMG/M metagenome (GOLD analysis project Ga0055484, IMG submission 57939) | Wetland microbial communities from San Francisco Bay, California, USA, that impact long-term carbon sequestration - RushMan_CattailNLC_D2 | ecosystem: Environmental > Aquatic > Marine >... | reverse complement strand
AGGCTTCAAAAAGGATATCGGTTGATGCTTTTTCGTTTTGCCAACAAGAAGATTTTGCACGGCGCTCTTATTGCACTTTCTGCTGCTCTTCTGGTTAATGTCGGCTTTTTTTCCGGCATGTTCGATGGCTTGGAGCTCAAGGCATTTGATATGCGGGCTCGGCATAACCCCAAGCAGTCATCATCAGATGTGGCGATCATACTGATCGATGAGGCTTCTCTCAGGGGAATGAACCCCATCGTGGGCAGGTGGCCTTGGCCGAGATCGGTTCACGCTGACGTAGTGGAATTTCTGTCGATGAGCGGTGCAAAGGCGGTTTTATTCGATATTTTATTCACCGAAAACGAAAAAGTTGCTGGCGCACGCAAGGGCGAATTGTCTCCAAGCGACAGGAGTCTTGTGGAGTCTACAGCTTCGGCAGGCAATGTGTTCCATGCAGCGCAGATTGTGGTGGATGAGGAAGATGAATACAACAGGGGTTTGATGAACAGATCCATGCCAGAGGATTTTTCTGGACGTTTTGCTGTTGGACTAACAGGTGCGCCTGTTAGCGGGCACAATAATTACTATTTACCGTTTAAGGAACTTTACCAGGCATCCAGGGGGATAGGGATCGTGGAATTTTTGTCCGATCCCGATGGCGTATACAGAAGAACAAAGCTCTTCCGTAATTACCAAAATAACTATTATCCTGTTCTCTCCATGGCGCCACTTCTGGATATTCTTCAGCCAGAATCGATCAGCCAAGAAAGAGACAAGATTATTCTAAAGGGCATCCATTCAGGCAGCCAGACCGACTTACCTTTGCTAAAAGGAACGCAAGAATCACCCGCACAGGATATTGAAATCCCGGTTCAGAAGGATGGCTCGTATCTGATCAACATGCACAACGACTTCAAACCTTATTCAATGAGCGGTATCCTGTCTTCCATTCAGAAGATCAAGATGGGAGAGCTGGAAGGCTTGCCTGTGAATCCAGAGGAGTTTAAGGATAAAGTAGTGTTTATCGGTGGAAGCGCAGTGGGTATTGAGGACTTGAAGCTGACTTCAGTAGGCAGTAATACTCCGGGAGTGTACTTGCATGCTTCTGCCTACAGCAATATGATCAATAGGGATTTTTTAAGATATACGGGTCCCGCTGTTACATCAATATCTATCTTCTTCCTCGCCATTATTGTGACCATATACATATTATGGAGCCGGAATACGTTTTATTCTCAATTGGGTGTTCCAAGCAGATTGTGGAGCAGGACCAAATTGTTTTTTCAATTGGTTGTTCCGTTCCTCCTTGCTTTTTTGTATATAGCAGGAACTTTCTGGGGATTCAGGCATAACATTTTGCTGGATATGGCAGCTCCAACTTCGTCGATACTCGCTGCATGGATGGGATCTTTCGCTTATTTGAGTGTTACCGAGGGAAGAGAAAAACGGAAGATTGCGAAAAAGTTTTCCCAGTTTGTTGCCCCATCGATACTTCAAACTTTGATTGAAGACTCAGAAGATGTTTTGAAGGCCGAGGTTGGTTCCAAGTTGAAGGTGACCATCCTCTTTTCGGATATACGGGGATTTACATCCATATCTGAGCGCCTGGATGCCTCAAAAGTAGTCGAATTGCTGAATGGCTACCTGTCAGAGATGGTGGATGTAATATTCAAGTACGAAGGCACGCTGGATAAGTTCATCGGAGATGCGATCATGGCTTACTGGGGTGCGCCGGTCAAATCCAGCGACCATGCCATGAAGACAGTTCGAGCTGCTTTTGACATGCGCAGGCAGTTGGAGGGTTTTAACCAAGCGCGGGTCGCCAAAGGTGAAACCCAGTTGGAGATTGGCATCGGAATCAATACCGGGGATGTTATTTACGGAAATATCGGCTCAGAAAAAAAACTTGATGCTACCATCATCGGTGATAACGTTAATCTGGCCTCAAGAATGGAGGGGATAACAAAGATATACGGCTCACCCATCCTTATCACCGAGTCTACGCACGAAGAGATCAAGTCTTCAATACCCTGCCGGATAATCGATATGGTCAGGGTTGTAGGCAAGAAGACAGGGATCAGAATTTATGAGCCGCTTGATAAACAGGAAGGTGATATAACTGACAAGCTGACTGCTCTTGCAGAAAAAGGATTCGATCATTATTTGAAGCAGGATTGGGATTCTGCAATAAGAATTTATTCGGAAATATTGCTCATAAAGCCCGATGACAAGACAAGTAAATTATTTATAAAGCGTTGTGATGAGTATATGGCTTCACCACCGGCAGCGGATTGGGATGGGGTGTATACAATGCTAAGAAAGTGAGTGGTTTCAGGAATAGTAAATTTAGCGCGGTTACTCGGTAACAAGGTGTGGACTTTAGGGAATAGAAGGGAGTAAATATCATGAAAGCAGTACCTTATTTTTTATTTTGCATTTTTAGTTTACTTTTTTCGACTATCGGGCAGGCAGCGGATTTTTATGTCCAGAGCGTAAAGGCACCAATCATGTCCGGGCCTTCCTTCGGATCTTCGAAGTTGGCGGAAGCCAAGAAAGGTGATGCAGTTAAAGAGCTGGAGATGAAAGGAAGCTGGCGTAAAGTCAGCTATAAAGACAAGACGGGCTGGATTTCCAAACTTCTGGTTAGCTCCAAGCCGCCGATAGCCAGGGTTTCAGTCTTTGAGAGAACCAGCGAAAAGTTGGAGACAGGCGCCAGAAGAAGGGCATCGGCATTTACAACGGCTGCGGCGGCCAGGGGATTCGCGGAGGATCGCACAAGGGTGAGCGATAAATATAAAGCCAACTTCAGGGGTGTTGATCGCATGGAAAAGATCGTTATAAGCGATGATGAAGCTTTGGCATTTCTCCAGGCGGGGGTGGGGAAATGACTTCCAATATCAAATCCGGTTTTTTGCTTGTTGCACTTTATTTTATTTTGTCGCCGCTTGCTTCAACAGCGGAAGAAAATTTCAGGCAGCGTTTGACTCTTGAACAGGAACCATTCTCGGAAGTGGATGATGTAAAAGCCGAGATCGTTTTTGGACGGGTGCTTGCTGCCAGGATTCTGGGGAAATATAACTATTATGAAAATGACAAGTTGAACGAGTATGTCAATAAAATTGGCAAAGGCCTCGCGCAATTTTCCAACAGACCTGAAATCGACTTCAAGTTTGCTGTCCTTGACACCAATATCGTTAATGCGTTTGCTGCTCCAGGCGGATATATATTCGTAACGAAGGGCGCTCTCACCCAAATGGAAGACGAGGCGGAATTGGCCGCTGTACTTTCACACGAGATTGCTCATATTACTGAAAAACATATTGTGAAGGAGCTTAATATCAAGGGGACGGAAGCTTCTCCCGTTTCTGGCTTCGCGCAGGTTCTAGGCGGCGGCGCTGGAGCAGTGAAGGCGGTTTTTAACCAGATGGTTGATAAGGCGGCAGATATACTTTTTGAGAAAGGACTCAAGAAACAGGACGAGTTTGACTCAGACAGGGTTGCTACCATGATCATCTATACGGCGGGGTATGATCCTTTGGCCTTGAAGCGTTATCTCAAGAAGATTTCCACTTCTGATAAAGAAACCAAATCCTTGACAGATACCCACCCTTCATTTCAAGAAAGAATAAAAAATGTTGACGATGTTCTAGCAGAAAATGAGTTGACGAATAAAAATCAAGCCATTGTGAAGGAGAGATTTAATGAGAATGTCAGGATCAATTAATCATTGCCAGATGCCATCACCTGTTGCATTCGGGCAGCACAGTCAAGCTGAAGGCGGTTCCATCAGTAGTCGGCATGTATTTATCAAGACCAAGGTTTCATCCCGCATAATCCTCATATTATGTGCAGCCGCCGGTTTCTTATTTTCCTTGCAGGCATTCGCCGACGAATATCACTACAACAATATTCTGATTGGAGACAGAGCCGCTGGCATGGGCGGTGCCTACACTGCAATATCTGATGATCCTTCAGGACTTTTCTATAATCCTGCCGGTATTGCCTATGTGCAGGGAAGCAACGTTTCTGTCAGTGCCAACGCCTTCCATCAAACGAAGACGGTATATAAAAGTGCTCTTGGCGGTGCAGATTATGAACGTAACTCTTCTGCTCTTCTCCCGAATTTCTTCGGGATTATCCAACCATTGGGCAAAGGAAGGGTGGGCTTTTCATACGCCGTGCCGGACTCGATTCTGGAGGATCAAAACCAGGTTTTCTACAATGTAAATGCAACCACGCAGCGATATGCAATCAACTTCAATAATAATGACAACACCTACAATGTGGGACCTTCATACGCAATTGAGCTGACGAATGAGTTTTCTTTTGGTATTACGCTTTATGGACATTACCGCCAAAATGAATGGATATCGAACCAGTTGACCAATAAATCAGCAGGATATGAATGGTTGAATGCCTTCTACAAGTCCACTGAATTCGGGGTAAAACCGATCGTCGGATTGATGTGGAGCCCCACAAGCAAAGTGTCTGCCGGCTTGACCGTAAACAAGATAAATATCCTCAGCGCCAATACTGTATTCCAGGCGGTATGTACCGGAGATACCGCGATTTCTGCATGTCAAGGTTTGGACCCCACTTACGCGGGTGGTGCCCCATTAAGGTTGGTGAACACCTCCGATATCAAAAAAGTCTATCCCTTGACTTCCACATTGGGTGTGGCTTACTTTCCAACCAAGTCACTAATTTTTTCGGGTGATTTTTCTTACTATGGAAAAGTTTCAGATAACACCTTCGGTGACAGGGAAGCCACCTGGAATATCGCTCTTGGTACGGAATATTATTTCAATGAAACATGGGCACTCAGGGCAGGAGTTTTTACAGACAGGGCGAACACACCAAAAATTAAAAGCAGTGATGTGAATGCGCTCGACCATGTGGATTTATATGGCGGTAGTTTGAGTGTTGCTTACTTCACAAGACAGTCATCCATCACAGTTGGCAGCTCCTTCCGTTATGGAACCGGTCAAGCCCAGATACTTGGAAATAATCTGATACAGGATGTCCAGGCGCAGGCAATGACGCTATTCCTGTCAGCGGCTTATTTTTATTGATCCTGACCACAATAGGCAGGTAAGGCCGCTTTACATCTTGCGCTATTGTGGTTCGGTCGCAGGCGCTACCGGGGAAGTGGCGGTTTGAGGTGTTGGATTTTGCGGAGTCGACGGATTCAGATTTCCGGACGCGCCCGGGTTTGCCCCAGATGCGCCAGGGTTTGATAAAGGCCCGCCGACCATCCGGCCATTTTCAAGCGGAGGCAACTGGGACGCTTCCATGTTAGGTAATATGATGGTTCGTTCAGGCTGACTGGAGATTTCAGCATTGCGAATGTAATCGTATCGGTCTGCAGCCAGATTAACGCTTTGTTCAGTACTGCGGACGATGGTCGGTCGCAGGAATACCATCAGGTTGCGTTTAACGTGACTGCGAGTTTTGTACTGGAACAAACCGCCGATGAGTGGAATGTCGCCCAGACCGGGTACTTTTTCGATACCGTCTTGCATGTTGTCATCAATCAAGCCGCCAAGCACGATGATTTGTCCATCATCCACCAGCACGTTCGTGTCCAGAGAACGTTTGGTGGTGGCGAGACCTGCACCCCCGGTACTTACGGAATTATCAATGCCAGAGGTCTCCTGATAGATCGCCATCTTGACCGTGCCGCCTTGTGAAATTTGCGGCTTTACGCGCAAGGTCAGGCCGATATCCTTGCGTTCGACTGTCTGGAATGGATTTACTCCGGCAGTTCCGCCAGCAGATGCCGCCGTCGTATATTGGCCGGTAACAAAAGGCACATTCTGGCCGACAATGATCTTGGCTTCCTCGTTGTCTAGCGTGATCAGGTTGGGCATGGAAAGAATGTTGGCACTGGTGTCGGATTCAAGCGCATGCGCCAATGCACCCAACCCGGAATGGTTAAGCACGCCAAGGGTCAAGCCGTTGCTTGGGGCCAGCGCGCTACCAGACGCTGCTGCTGAGGCTTGGCTGATCAGATTGTTTCCTCCTGAGCTAAAACCCGTCAATCCGCCGACTCTAAACTTGCTGTTGTCATTACCAGACAGCCCCGCCCATTGGATGCCTAATTCGGCTGCTTTGGTTGCCGACACCTCAACAATCAGCGACTCGATATAAACCTGGGCACGACGCGCATCAAGCTGGTCTATGATAGCTCGCAAATCGCGGTAGACCGAATCACTCGCCGTGATAATGAGCGTATTGGTTGTCGGGTCAGCCTGAATGAACCCGGCCTGGCCGCCGCTAGGTAGTGTAATTTGCGATTGCGCCGCAGGTGCCGTGGAAGGTGGAGGTGCACTTGGCGTAGAACTATCGGATGCCACGACCGCACGCAGGGTTTGTGCGAGTTTGGTTGCTTCGGCATTCTTCAAATAGACGACATGCACGTTGCCAGGTTGAGCAGTCGGTTGATCTAGTTTTGCTATCAGGGCTTTTGCCAGGTTGGCGCGTGCTTCTGACGACGAACGGACTACGACTGAGTTGGTGCGCGGATATACCAGCAGGTTTATGCGACCGGCGTCGGTTCCGGGTGTTCCACCCTGTTCCAGCAGCCGATTGACCATGGTTGCAATATCGCTGGCGATTGCATAGCGGATGGGAATTACATCCAGATCATCGTTTGCGGGACCGTCCAGCGCCGAAATTATTTTGCTTAACCGCAGCAGATTGTCGGCGTAATCGGTGATTATCAACGTGTTGCTGCCCGGATCGGCATTGATCGTATTGTTGGGAGAAATTAACGGGCGCAACACCGCAACCATGTTATTGGCAGACTCAAAATCCAAATGAAAAATTTGTGTCGCTATCTGGTCTCCCCGCACGGAACCTGATTGTCCGCGGCTGGGTTGAAGAGGGCCTGCCTGTAACTTTGCATCTGCTTCCGGCACAACTTTGGTGTAGCCATTGGCAGTTACCACCGAATAACCGCGCAAACGCAATACGGAAGTCAGCAATTGAAATGCCTGCGCCTTGGAGAGTGGCTTCTCGGATACCAGTGTAACCGTGCCTTTAACGCGAGGATCGATGATGAACGTTGTGTTGGTGTAATCGCCTACCGCGGCAATTACTGATTCGATATCAGCATCGACGAAATTGAGCGTGCCCTTGTTCGCGCTCGTGTTCTTGTGAGGAGCCGAAGTCGCGTTCTGGGGTGCGGGTGCGCTTGGGGCAGAAGCTGTGCTGGGAGTTGCCGCTGTGTTGGGGGTTGCGGTTGCATTCTGAGTGGCAGCTGCGGGCCAAGGGTGAAATCCATTCGGGCTATTGTTCGCATTAAGATTCTGACCAAGTGACAGATTCGGATGGATGCACGTAATTACGCAAACAAGAATCATAGCTGCATTCAAGCGCTGCTGTTTCGATGATTTAAATTTTGATCCCAGCATAATATTTTTCAAGTAGCGAATTTTTATCATTAAAATACCAGCGCGATAACGTCCTTGTTGCCTTCCTTGCGGCGTTGACCCAGCAAATTCAGGAAATTTCCCAACCTGTCCTCCTGTCCTGCTTCTGCTTCTGCCTTGCCGGAAAACTGCAAACGTCCGTTGTTAAACATACCAGAACCGCTTAACAGCATAGGCCCTTTAATCGTCTTCAAGGTCACAGTTGCCTGTTCTCCGCGCCAGTCTAACGCCAAATTATAACTTCCCAACGGTTTGATCGGTGACATCCTTGATGCAAGGTCAATTATTTCCAGATTCATGGCTCCAGTGATTCCGAACTTTTTATTTTGAATCACTAATTGCAGCAGGTCCCATGATAAACGCATCTGGCCGGACGGCTGGACAGTATTTAGCGGTGCACCCAGGGTGGCTAATCGCTCTGCAGGCAGTAATATCGCTCCCGGACTCACTTGCCATTGACGCCAGCCGCCAGTCACATGGATTGGCTGCGCCAGCGAGGCGGGGTTTTCCAGTTTGGCATCTACGATACCCAGCAGTAACAGAGGAGATAAATGCCAGGAGAAACGTCCCGGCAAGAGAGGCGTCAAAGGATCGTTGACGCTTGCTGCGCCGCCGATAAAGGCTGATCCGCGCCACAATGTGCCATTCGCATCCCCGAGCGTCAAGCGCCCCTCGGTCTGTTGTTCCACCAAAGCAGCCATCCACGTGGCCGGGAAAAAAAATATCAAGGTGAGCGCCACGCTCACAATTCCTGCCAGAATCCAGATCAGTGAGCGACGTAAGGCATCGCTTTTTATTATCATTGCCAAGGTTTCGAATGCAGCAAAGGAGCGGAGTACGTGCGCGAATCTTTTCTGGACTCTATTGTTTGCAACACGCGTTCTCCAAGTATTGAATTATTCATGTGCAGGTTGTCGTAGCGTAAATGTCGCATTAACCGTTTCGGGTTGAGACTGGGCAACAATATTGGCCTCGACTACGGAAAGCCGTGCTGTTTTTTGCATATCGTCCAGCCAATTCAGTGTGCCGGCAAAAGAAACCGAGGCAAGTTGTACTTTCGCAAAGTCGCCGGTCAGAACCACGCTTTGTGACTTCAATCCGTTGCGCTCAAGGGCGGCTTCGATATTCTGGCTGGACATTTCTACCAAGGGTATAGCGGGTTTTTCGGAAAGTGCAGCAGCTTCTTTCGATAAGGCCTGCATTTGAGCGACTTGCTGGCGCAGTATGGGTAAATTCTTGCTGAGTTGCTCGCGACCGGAAAGAGCGGGATCGATCAGCAATGAATAGACCATGCCAAGCGTAACGACCAGCGCAGCTGCACTGATCATCGAGCGCTCGCGCGAATTTCGTGCCGTCCAGAATGCCGGGAAAGATAGTCGGAGTTTCGTTAACAGACTGTCCTGATTCATTTTGCACTCCTGATTTGCCAGACGACAGTACCCGATTGTGCTGAGGTAGCATCTGATGTTCCCGGCGCAAGTGAAAATCCGCGGTTTTCCAGCGCTTCTTTTATCTTTTTTGAGGATGCATCACCCACAGGCCTTAATCGCACGAACAGGGTCCGTTCTCTATACTCAAGAGAAGTAATAGCAGGGGGTGCTGTTTTTCCCGCAGCGGGCATGACTGATGCCCATACCTCGCCGAAAACCGCTGTGATCGCGGTAAAGTCATCCGGTGCGGGCTGACCGGATGCGCGTTTGGCCGCGGTGATTTTCTGCTGTATCTGAGCGATGGGGTCAATGATCACGGACTCTTTGGGGTAAGCCGACTTGTAAATCTGGGACATTGTTACACGCAACGAATTTGATTCGCTTTTCATTTTCGACCAGCCGATGTTCAAACCCGCAATATTGACGAGTAAAACTGTAGCGGCCAGAGCCAGCGGCCAGCGCCAAAGATACCAGTCCAGCTTGGGGCCGGCACCCAAGTTCATTCCTGCCAGCAAGTCAAGTGTGATGCCGTCGGCACCCTTGATCCATAGCGACCAATTGTCGGCAGATACGCTGATATGTTTATTTGCCGTGCCAGTATCGCTGGCCGGTTCCTGGTATGCGGCTATTTCAGATTGGGGTACCAGCAAAGTGACTGGGGCTTCTGGTACCAGCGCGCACAATGTTCTGATCACCGCACTTGCCGCAGATTCATCCTGATCATGCGTGATCGCCAGCCCGATGCCTTCGTGTGCAGACAGGCGTATCGTCATGTCGATATCGTTATCACGTTCGCTAACGGCGGCAATGACGCTGCCTGATTGATCAGATTGCCCGGCTTGATCCGGCTGGTAGGGCAGGCACAATTGAGCGGGCAAGGCTGCAATATGACTGGCGCCAAGCGAGACCAGGAGTTTGGTTAGTGTGTCGAGCCAAGTGCGATTCATCACCGCGATAGTACGTAACCCGCCGGGGGCGTTGGATGCACTCGTCAGGCTGCTCGCGACTATCACGCAATCGGATGGATCGGCAATCAAGTGTTCTTCTGCAAGATTAGGTAATGCGGCCTTCAGCCGGGCAGACGATAATGGCGGCACTTGCAGGCGCAGAAGAGTGACATCGCTGGCAGCAAGAATCAACACTACATTTTTCGATGCCGCAACTGTGGTAGACAATTCAGACAGGGTTGCAATACCTTGTCTTTCGATAGCCTTGTTATCCGATCTGAGGGCGAACGGGCAAGGCAATGCAAGCAAGTCAGGCGCACTGTCGGCGCGGGCTTTGGAAGGCAATCGGATATAAAGTGTGCTCAAGGTTCCTCGCTAAGTGCACTAATTTTCCCGAATCCAGATCAGTTTGCTGCTGTTGCCATTGCGTTCGATCAAGGCTTGCACATCCAATCCAGCTCGGTTCATGCGTACTTTACCATTGACCAGAAAATAATTGGTTGTGACCGACAGTTGATTGATTGAATCGTTCAGTGATTTTCCATTCAAGCGGTTTGAAAAATCGGCAACATCGCGGAAACTGGCAGTGTTGCGGTTTGCCACAAGTGCGTTTGCTTCGGAAAGGGAAAGCGTCTCGATTCTGGCTGCCAATACTTCTGCTGGAGCAGTGTTGACATTGACCGGTGTGGCACGCGGTAAAAAAATCACAAAATCTTTCAACTGTGCAAGTATCGCCGGAGAGAAACCCGGCACTGCCAGCAAATCGTCCACTTGGGTGAGATTCATCGGTTGCGGTTTGGCTTGATTATTGGGATTGTTATCGACAGCCGCCGGTTTTCTTTGCGCTTCCGCCATTGCATCGGCTGTTGCCTGGGCCAATTGCGGGTTCAAATTCGCATTGTCGAGAATCCGTCCGAAAGTGGCGACTTCGACGGGATTGATCGTTCCGTTAATGCACAGGTTGGTCAGGTTATAACGGGCTTGGGCATCGCTGATGCCGCCCGACAAGGTCGCATCGGCAATATCGCCTTCGGCGCTGCCTTCCTCGACATATTGATCGAGCCGGGTTTCTGCGAGTGGTGTAGCCCATGGCTCATCCAGAGTATCGACACTGGAATACTTCGAATCTTCGCGAAGGATCAGGCCGGCCCAATCGAGCGCGCCGCGAAGGATCCATTGCTTTTGCAATTGCAGGCGCTGGTTTTCGATCGAACGCACTTGCACTTGCTGCTGCCAGAAAAGACTGGCGACGATGGTGATCGCCAGTGTTGTAAGCAAAAGTGCGATGATTACCGCGACACCCCGTTGCCGGTGTGGCAGAGGATGGCGCGTTTTCATACGGCCCCCAACAAAAATATTTTCAGCATGCCTGTTTTGTGTCCACGCAGTTGCATGGTGACTTCCATTCCCGTTATTGCGGGCAGAAGGACAGCTGAACCAGCGGGTGCTGCGGGGGCGGCGGGGGCTCCAGCCTGCCAGCCGCTGTTGACCCAAAGCCGCATAGCCATGGTGGCCACGTTCGATTGCAGCACGACCGCCTGGTTTGTGTCGGAGATATCTGTAACAGTGTCGTTAGTAGCGGCAAGCCACAGCCTGTCCAATTCACGCAAATCCCGTGTTGCAATAGATTCACTGCGTGACAGCATGCCGTCAGTAACCCGATAGCTGATGACTTTCAGCCGGGGCGGCTGATTGTCGGCAAATACCCTGCGAACCAGTGTAAGTCTTTCTTGCCCGATGGCAAGCGGCATCCTGTTCGGCAGTTCTGATGGGTCAATCAAGTGTTCGCAATCGTTTTGCATCTGGGCAAAGGCAAGCTGTATACCTCGTGTTTGCTCAAGGTCGCTGTTGAGCGCGATGCGCGCCCGCACAATGCTGTCGAGCCCTCGCCAGCCAAGTACTGCGACGAATCCGAGCACGCTGATGGCAACCAGCAGTTCGACCAGGGTCAATCCCTTCACCCTTGAGGCGCTTTTGATTATCGAACTATTGCGCATTGGGCACTACCTGGGTCAGCTTGATGATGCGCCGACCGGTATTTTGCAAGTCCCCCGTGTCCAGCGTATCAAGGACGCTGACTTCGACGCGGCGGAAAAATGGATTGGGAGTGGTATACACGTTTTCTTCGCAAACCAGATGCAAGTCGCCTTGTGGACAATCGAATTTGCGCTGGCCGAGTGCAGGCCATTCATGTGACAAACGAATTTGCGCCAGTCGGTTTTCCGCTGACCAGGTTGCCATCATCGAGGTGCGCAAGTCATTGCTGTTTTGGGTCAGGCTGCCAATCGCACGCAAACTCGCACCCAGTGCGGTGCCGACGATGACAAGAGCCACCAGCACTTCCAGCAAAGTGAATCCCGCATTGCGAAGGGAGGACTGTTGAAATAATAGTCGGGAATTCGGCTGCATTTTATTCAACGACAAAATGACCGATACCATCAGCGCGAATAACAACCTTTGCCTTTTCGGTGGCAAGCGTCAACACAAAAGGCGTGCTGACCGGTTCGCGGCCGAAGATGATACGCAGGGGAGGGGGTTGTTCCATCGGAGCGGGGCTGATCGAAAAAGAAACAGGAGATCGCTTGAATTCACGTTCGCGCAGCAAGTCGTCATGTTTGAGTGCGTGCCAGGCATTTTCTTCGAATAACTGGAAACGGTAACGATCCGCTTCTGCTTCGAATGCGATGGGTCGATTGCGCAGGATCGCCTCATCGCGAGCCAGCTGCAACAACAGGGCAATCCGCTGCGCATCGTTTTGCAATACTTGCCGTTCGCTTGGCATCGCATTGAACGACACTGCGCCGAGTGTGATGCCAACGATCACCATCACGACGAGCAATTCAAGCAGGGTGAAGCCGCGCGACAGTTTCGGGCGATGCGCGCGTCCTGATTTAATCGAAAAATGCGTAATTACTGATCCCACGAACCGATATCGGCATCGTTACCAGCGCCCCCCGGCTGGCCATCCGCACCCAGCGAGAACACATCCACTTCACCCTTGATGCCGGGAGACAGGTATTGATAGGGATTGCCCCATGGGTCTTTGGGCAGTTTGTCGACATAACCGCCAGTCTTCCAGCCATCTGCGGCGGGGCCTGTTGTCGGCTTGGCAATTAAAGCCTGCAAGCCTTGTTCGGTGGTCGGATAGCGCTGATTGTCGAGCTTGTATAGCTTGAGTGCCTGCATCACGGTGGCAATGTCCTGCTTGGCGGCGATGATGCGCGCATCATCGGTGCGACCCATTAATTTCGGGACGATCAGCGCGGCCAGAATGCCCATGATGACAACCACTACCATGATTTCGATCAGGGTAAATCCTCGTGCTGCATTGCCAGTCGGCGGTTGCCGGACTGAAGATTTTGAATTGTCTCGCATGAAGTAAGAGTGCATGAAATATTAAGGCGTGAATTGTACGCCCAGGATGGAATGAGTGAAAGGGACTGTATACGATTGTTTTAGTTCATTTATCGGCAGCATTGCCGGATGACAATGTCATAATGCCGAAAAGTGTTTATTGCTTTGACAGAATCACAGTAAAGCGAATAGAATTTTTCAACATAATTTCAAAAAGCAAGTACAGGATATCAATTAGCCACATGCTCACATAGAACAAGTTCACACCGCCACATTTCAATCCAGGGGAGATACCATGAAATTCAAAGCCATACTTGCCGCGCTGCCGGTAATTTTCTGCGCCAACGCAGTTGCAGAACCGATTTATCAACCCCCCGGCTCGAATCTGGTTTACGGCTCCTCCAGCAACAACCAGTCCATCATGTCCAGCGTCACCAACCCGGCCGCGCCAGCCGCGCAGCTGAGCAAGGAAGATAGCCAGTACCGCTTCGGTTTGATCAATTTGGGAGTTGGTTATGAACTTGGTAGTGCGAACGATTTGTATAACCAAATCGATAGTGTTAAACAAATAATGAGTACACCGATCAATAACACGGATCTGAACACGGTCTACACATCTGCTTGTACTACACCACCCTTTGATTGTTCCGCTCCGGGTGAAATGACAGCCTTTACAAACAACATCGTTACCTTTGTCAATTCAAGTGCACAAGTGGCGGAACTTAACAATGTGATACTCCCGACATTGCAAAAAGATGGGAATGCTTCGGTATTTTTTGGAGGTCACCTTCCACTGACACCATTAGTCGTGTCCAAGAAGAATTGGGGCGGGAGTTTTGTGTTGAATGCGAATGTGAGCGCGATAGCGAACATGACTTTCATCCAGCAACCTTTTGCTTTGAACACTGCTGCAGCAAATCAACTTGCTACCGATTTCTCTTCATATGTTGGAGCAGGCGGTAATCCGATTAATTACACACTGCCAGATATTATCCCTTTGCTTGACAATGACAGTTCCATGTCACTCAAGGGTGCTGCAGTTGGTGAGCTGGGATTGGGTTATAGCCGTCAAATATTTACACGAGATGCACCTGAAGTTGTTGAAGGAGAGCCTGAACCGGGAATTCTTTCTGCAAGCCAGTTGAAGGCAGGTACTCTTGCAGCGGGAGTGCGCGTAAAGTACTACGTGGTAAAGTTGGCACGTACTGCTGAGAGAATTGTTGACATTGTAAATTCCAAGGACACATTTGATAACGTGAATTTCAATTACACCACCAGTACTGGTATCGGCCTTGATGTTGGTACGCTGTGGACCAGCAAGCATTACCGTGCTGGTGCATGGATCAACAATATCAATGGCCCGAGTTTCGATTACAACTCGATCGATACTTCCAAGTATTCGGATGCATCGGTCATATCTCAAATTAACGCTGATGGAACCTACAAGATGAAACCTCAACTACAGTTAGAAGGTGCAATATATTCGGAAAGCCAGAATTTTGTAGCTAATGTCGGATTGGACGGGAATAAAGTACAGGACCCGGTCGGCCGGGAATTTCAATGGGCCACTTTGAGCGCAGCCTATGCAACGAACAGCTGGTGGATTCCCGGCGCACGCGTCGGCTATCGCACCAACCTTGCCGGTTCCAAGTTGAGTTATGCGACAGCAGGGCTGACAATGTTTAAGGCACTTTCCCTCGATGTTGCATACGGATTGGATTCTGTAGTTGTTGATGGTAAGAACCAGCCAAGAAGTGCAATGGTCAACCTCGGTATGCAGTTTACATTCTGAGGATGAGTTTACGGTTTTATATCGGTATAATTAACCATAATTAGTTATTGATACGGGCAGGACGACAGCATAGTCGTCTAGGTTCGTAAGCGTGTACGAATAACTTTTACCCGAGTGCGGCGTTGCCGCACTTTGTGTTTTAAAGACATCAAAACATTTCAGAGAGAATATGCCAATTATTACTTTACCGGATGGTTCGCAGCGCAGCTTTCCACAAGCTGTAACGGTTGCCGAGGTTGCGCAGAGCATCGGCGCCGGCTTGGCACGTGCCGCATTGGCCGGGAAAGTGGATGGCCGGCTGGTGGATACCTCGCATCTGATTGAGCAGGATGCCGCGCTGGCCATCATCACTGACAAGGATGCCGATGGTCTGGAGATCATTCGTCATTCCACCGCGCACCTGCTCGCTTATGCAGTAAAAGAATTGTTTCCCGAGGCACAGGTCACCATCGGTCCGGTGATCGAGAATGGCTTCTTCTACGATTTTTCATTCCATCGCCCGTTCACGCCGGAAGACCTGGCTGCGATCGAAAAGCGCATGGCAGAGATTGCCAAGAAGGATATACCGGTGACACGCAAGGTGTTGCCGCGCGATGAAGCGGTGAGTTATTTCAAGAGCATCAAGGAGCATTACAAGGCCGAGATCATTGAATCCATCCCGGCCAATGAGGATGTGTCGCTGTATACCGAAGGGGACTTCACCGATCTGTGTCGTGGCCCGCATGTGCCCTCAACCGGCAAGTTGAAGGTGTTCAAGCTGATGAAGCTGGCCGGTGCATACTGGCGCGGCGATTCAAAAAACGAGATGCTGCAGCGCATCTACGGAACGGCCTGGGCGAAGAAGGAAGATCTGGACGCCTACCTGCACCAGATCGAAGAGGCCGAGAAGCGCGATCACCGCAAGCTGGGCAAGCAGCTGGAATTGTTCCATATGCAGGATTCTTCGCCCGGTATGGTGTTCTGGCATCCCAAGGGCTGGACGCTGTGGCAGGAAGTAGAGCAGTACATGCGGCGCAAGTTCATCCAGCACAATTATCAGGAAGTGCGCACGCCGACCATCATGGACAGGACGTTGTGGGAGAAATCCGGGCATTGGGAAAACTATCACGACAACATGTTCACCACCGCCTCGGAAAGCCGCGATTACGCGGTCAAGCCGATGAATTGCCCCGGGCACGTGCAGATATTCAACCACGGCTTGCACAGCTACCGTGATCTGCCTTTGCGTCTGGCCGAATTTGGTTCCTGCCATCGCAACGAGACCTCCGGATCGCTGCATGGACTGATGCGGGTGCGCGGTTTTACACAGGACGATGCGCATATTTTCTGTACCGAAGAACAGGTGCAGCCTGAAGTATCACAATTCATCGTGATGCTGAACGAGGTGTATCGAGATTTTGGATTCAACGAAGTGCTGGTCAAATTGTCCACGCGCCCGGAAAAACGGGTCGGGTCGGATGAAACATGGGACAAGGCCGAAGCCGGTCTGGCTGCAGCACTGAAGCAAAACAACCTGGCATACGATGTCCTGCCAGGCGAGGGGGCGTTTTACGGTCCCAAGGTCGAGTTCACGCTGAAAGACAGCCTGGGCCGGTTGTGGCAATGCGGCACGATACAGCTGGATTTCAATTTGCCGGTGCGTCTGGGCGCGGAATTTGTAGATGAAGACAACAGCCGCAAGCCGCCTGTGATGCTTCACCGCGCCATACTCGGATCGATGGAGCGTTTTATCGGAATCCTGATCGAGCACCACGCCGGCGCTTTCCCGCTGTGGCTTTCTCCGGTCCAGATGGTTCTGATGAATATCTCTCAGGCGCAAGAGGAATATACGACTCAAGTTGCTCAAAAATTGCGTGCTGCCGGCTTGCGTATCCAGTTGGATTTGCGAAATGAGAAGATTACCTATAAAATACGCGAACATAGCTTGCAGAAATTAC
>Ga0055484_10000012_pt1 | contig 17221 bp, 15 predicted proteins | sample RushMan_CattailN_6_FD_57939 | JGI IMG/M metagenome (GOLD analysis project Ga0055484, IMG submission 57939) | Wetland microbial communities from San Francisco Bay, California, USA, that impact long-term carbon sequestration - RushMan_CattailNLC_D2 | ecosystem: Environmental > Aquatic > Marine >... | reverse complement strand
CCTGATGAATGCCGGACTCATGCGCGAACGCATTCGCGCCAACGATCGCCTTGTTCGGTTGCACAGGATAGCCGGTGATGCTGGAAACGAGTTTGGATGTCGGAACGATTTGAGTCGTATCGATGCGAGTATCCAAATTAAATATATCGCGGCGTGTTTTCACCGCCATGACAACCTCCTCCAGCGAGGCATTACCCGCACGCTCGCCCAAACCATTGATAGTGCATTCGACCTGGCGCGCGCCATTCATCACGGCAGACAAGGAGTTAGCGACCGCCAAACCCAGGTCGTTGTGGCAATGCGTGGACCAGATCACTTTGCCAGAATTGGGCACGCGATCGATCAGCTGTTTGATGCGCTCACCCCATGCAGCGGGAATTGAGTAGCCCACTGTATCCGGCACGTTCAGCGTCGTAGCGCCTGCCTGAATTACCGCATCGAACACACGCACAAGAAAATCCATCTCTGAACGTACTGCATCCTCGGCGGAGAACTCCACGTCATCGGTATATTCCAGCGCCCATTTCACTGCACTTACAGCGCGTTCGACCACCTGATCCTCATTCATGCGCAACTTGTGCTGCATGTGGATCGGGCTGGTGGCGATGAAAGTGTGGATGCGGCCCGACTTGGCAGGCTGAATAGCCTCGCCGGCCCGGCGCACATCATTCTCGGTCGCACGCGCCAATGAACATACTGTTGAACCTTTGACGATTTCTGCAACTGCCTTTACCGCCGCAAAATCGCCCGGACTTGCTGCTGCAAAGCCTGCCTCGATGATGTCTACACCCAATTTCTCCAGTTGGCGCGCAATGCGAATCTTCATATCCCGGGTCATCGCTGCGCCCGGGCTCTGTTCACCATCGCGTAAAGTGGTATCAAAAATTATCAATTTGTCTTTCGTTATATCTGGCATTTTATTTGTCGTTCCGTTTGACATGCTGAACTCCATTGCAAATAGGTTTAACCTGCGAAACCGTTACAGTTATCGCGCTTCTTCATACTTGTAGGGGGATATGATTAGCGCGTGCCGCGCAGCAGCAGCGCAGCCATCAGGCTGAACGTGGAGTGGAGTCTTGCGATGTTGGCAGAGAAATGCATGATTGGAATATAACGACTTTTATCGTCTCACGCAATGGGTTACAGCTTTTTTTGACGCCTCCATACCCACAGTCCGTAACCAGACAAGGCATAGCACATGAACAATCCAAACAATACTCCTGGAGGATAACTGGAGATAAAAATAAAAAATAAAGCCGCCATGAAAATTACCAGGAAAGGCACGCTCTTGCGCATATTGAAGTCTTTAAAACTATAAAACGGCAAGTTGCTGACCATGCTTAATCCGGCAAATACAGCCAGTGCAGCTGCATACCAACGCACCGACTCGCCGCTGAAATCATAATCGTGCATAACCCAGACAAACCCTGCGATCAGTGCCGCAGCGGCAGGGCTGGGCAACCCCTGAAAGTAACGCTTATCCACAACATCGATATTGGTGTTAAAACGAGCCAAACGCAATGCGGTGGCAGCACAATAAATAAAGGCTGCGAACCAACCCCACTTGCCAGTGCTTTTCAGCGCCCATTCATATACCACCAAAGCGGGCGCAACGCCAAAAGACACCATGTCGGACAAGCTGTCGTATTCTGCGCCAAATTCGCTTTGCGTGTGTGTCAAGCGAGCAACGCGCCCATCCAGCCCATCCAGCACCATGGCAATAAAAATAGCCACGGCCGAATGTTCAAAATGACCGTTCATCGCCTGCACTATGGCATAGAAGCCGGCGAAAAGCGCACCAGTAGTAAATAGATTAGGCAACAGATAAATTCCGCGCTTTCGCAGGTTCATCGGTTGTCGTGTATCGAACTCGTCCATGGGTCCATTCTTCATGCGCCTAGACTAACCCTTTTACGGTAATCTTGCCAAGGTGGTCAAAGGCCAACTTTCGCGGACAATGACATGATGGAGATGGTTAATCATCTTTGTGGAAGGGCGAAAAAAGTAGGGTAAATAGGGTAAATAAAGAGGACGCGCAGAGCGCGAAAGATTTTACCCTTCTCCCTTATACTCTTCTCGCAATTAGTTTTTAGACTGATCCACCAGTTTGTTCTTGCCGATCCACGGCATCATGGAGCGCAACTGCCCACCCACCACTTCAATCGGATGCTCAGCATTTAAACGACGGCGCGCTGTCATTTCAGGATAGTTGGTGCGGCCTTCCAGGATGAACTGTTTGGCATAAGAACCATTCTGGATGTTCTTCAGACATTCCTTCATCGCGGTACGCGCTTGATCTGCGATCACGCGATGACCTGTCACATATTCGCCATATTCCGCGTTGTTGGAAATGGAGTAATTCATGTTAGCAATACCACCCTCATACATCAGGTCGACGATCAATTTCAGTTCGTGCAGACATTCGAAATAAGCCATCTCGGGGGCGTATCCTGCTTCGGTCAGCGTCTCGAAACCCGCTTTCACCAGCTCAACTGCACCGCCGCACAACACGGCCTGTTCGCCGAACAAGTCTGTCTCTGTCTCTTCGCGGAAATTAGTCTCAATTACGCCACCCTTGGTACCACCGTTCGCCGCCGCATAGGAAAGCGCGATATCCTTGGCCTTACCGCTCTTGTCCTGATACACAGCAATCAGGGTTGGCACACCACCACCCTTCAGATATTCGGAACGCACCGTATGACCGGGGCCTTTCGGGGCAATCATGATGACGTCCACGTCGGCGCGCGGCACGACTTGGTTGTAATGAACGTTAAAACCATGGGCGAACGCCAGAGCCGCGCCGGCCTTCATGTTCGGAGCAACATCTTCGTTATATACCTGCGGAATATTCTCATCGGGCAATAGCATCATTACAACATCGGCATTCTTCACCGCAGCAGCAACTTCGGCGACCTTAAGGCCGGCACCTTCTGCTTTCTTCCAGGACGCACCGCTCTTGCGCAGGCCGACAGTCACATTGACTCCGGACTCTTTTAGATTCTGGGCATGTGCATGACCTTGTGAACCGTAGCCGATGATGGTTACCTGCTTGCCCTTGATCAGGGACAGGTCTGCGTCTTTATCGTAATAAACTTTCATGTTGCCCTCTTCCGTTAATAATTCAAAGTTTTAAAATTCGTTCGCCGCGCCCAATGCCAGAGGCACCGGTGCGCACTGTTTCCAGAATCATGTCTGGATTTATCGCCTGCAAAAATTCATCCAGCTTTGCGCAGGTGTCGGTCAACTCAATCGTGCAAGTTGCATTTGACTCGTCTATTACGCGGCCATGAAATCCTTGTGCAACGCGTTTCAACTCATCGCACGCAGAACCTTCTCCACGCACTTTGACCAGCATCAACTCCCGCTCCAGGTGTTCGCCTTCGCTTAGATCCATCACTGCCGCAACGTCTATCAGCTTGTTTAGCTGCTTGTTGATTTGCTCAATGATCGCGTCTGAACCGCTGGTCACTATGGTCATGCGCGACAGCGTCGGATCTTCCGTCGGCGCAACCGATAACGATTCGATGTTATAACCTCGCGCAGAAAAAAGACCCGCAACTCGCGACAATGCACCCGCTTCGTTTTCCATCAGCAAAGAAATGATATGCCGCATTACAAATCCTCCGCCAGAATCACTTCAGACAAACCCTTGCCGCCCGGCACCATGGGAAACACGTTTTCAGTCGGGTCAGTGCGGAAGTCCATGAACACCAGTTCATTTTTTCGCGCAAAAGCTTCTTTAATCGCTGGCTCGACATCAGCGGGTTTGTCGATTCGTATACCCATATGACCATAGGCCTCAGCCAGCTTAACGAAGTCCGGCAACGCATCCATGTAGGACTCAGAATAACGGTTGCCGTGGAAGAACTCCTGCCACTGCCGCACCATACCCAGATAACGATTGTTTAGCGACAGAACCTTGATCGGCAGGTGAAACTGCTTACAGGTAGATAACTCCTGGATGTTCATCTGGATGCTCCCTTCGCCGGTCACACAAGCTACAGTCGCACCCGGATTGATCAACTGCACACCCATTGCCGCAGGCAAACCAAACCCCATCGTTCCCAGCCCGCCTGAATTGATCCAGCGGCGCGGCTTGTTGAACTTGTAATATTGCGCGGTCCACATCTGGTGCTGGCCGACATCCGATGTAACGAATGCATCTCCGCCGGTAATTTCGTAAAGCTTCTCGATCACGAATTGCGGCTTGATGATTTCGTCGGAATTCTTGTAGCGCAACCCGCCACCCTTGACACGCCACTCATCTACTTGCTTCCACCAGGCAGCCATATCAGTCGCATTTGGTTTTTGCTTGCTGCTGTGCAATTCGCTCAATAATTGCTCCAGCACCGGCTTCAGCTCTCCGACCACCGGCACATCAACTTTGACGCGTTTGGCAATCGAGGACGGATCGATATCAATATGAATGATTTTGCGCGGCACCTGGGCAAAATGCTCTACGTTGCCGACCACACGATCGTCAAATCGCGCACCTATGGCTATCAGCACATCGCAATATTGCATCGCCATGCACGCTTCGTAAGTACCATGCATACCCGGCATGCCGACAAACTGCTTGTCGTTGGCAGGAAAACCTCCCAGACCCATCAGCGTGTTGGTACAGGGAGCACCTAGCAAGCGCACCAACTCCGTCAATTGAGCTGACGCACCTGAAAGCACCACTCCCCCCCCCGCATAAATCATCGGTCGCTTCGCTTCCAGCAACATTTGCGCAGCCAGCTTGATCTGTGCACTATCACCTTTGCCGAGAGGATTATAGGAACGTATATTGACCTTATCAGGGTAGACAAAATCAGCCTTCTGATTGGAAATATCTTTCGGAATATCGACTAACACCGGACCAGGGCGGCCGGATTTAGCCAGATAGAATGCCTTCTTGATCGTTGGCGCAATATCTTTTACGTCCTTAATCAAAAAGTTGTGTTTTACGCATGGGCGTGTAATACCGACCGCATCGACTTCCTGGAAGGCATCTTCGCCAATTGCAAAACTTGGCACTTGGCCGCTGATCACCACCAATGGAATCGAGTCCATGTATGCTGTAGCAATACCGGTCACTGCATTGGTGATCCCTGGCCCTGAAGTAACCAATGCCACACCCACCTTCTCGGAAGAACGCGCATAACCGTCTGCAGCATGCACAGCCGCCTGCTCATGGCGCACCAGAACGTGTTTGACCTTATCCTGCTGAAACAGCGCATCATAAATATGCAGGACTGCCCCGCCAGGGTAACCAAAAATGTATTCAACGCCTTCTTCCTGCAAACATCGGATTGCGATTTCCGCGCCCGTCAATTCCATCACAAACACCCTATATTTAAGCCAAATAAGACCGTCTAAGATAATGGTTGGCAGCGTTTTGGTCAACTTTTGCCGTGCTGACTGTATGGTTTCAAGCGATTTGAGCGGCTATTTGCTACCATGCGCCCACTTGCAAGAGGTGAATAACTGAGCACGCCCGCCGAATTAAACCATTTTCTCAGTAGCGTCGAACGCCGCGCATATAAACATGCGGTGTTTGCCGTGCGAGACGACCACGCCGCTCTGGACATTGTTCAGGACGCGATGCTCAAGCTCGCAGAAAAATACGGCGACAAACCGGCAGAAGAACTGCCGATGCTGTTTCAGCGCATTCTGCAAAACACCATCCGCGATTATTTTCGCCGGCAAAAAGTCATAACTGCATGGACAACCCTCTTCTCTGGCCTGCAGTCCAGAAACGAGGATGAAGAATTCGACCCGCTGGATGTGCTCGAAGACAAGGATAATCGGTCTTCCCCAACCGCTCCTGATGTATCTTTACAACAGAGTCAAATAATTGTATTAATCGAACAAGCGCTTGGCAAACTTCCTCTGCGTCAACGCGAAGCCTTCCTGCTGCGTTACTGGGAAGGAATGGATACCAAGGAGACAGCTTTGGCTATGGGCTGCACCGAAGGAAGCGTAAAAACGCATTGTTCGCGTGCTGTGCATGCTCTTGCCGTCTCCCTTAAGGAAAAAGGAGTAGAACTATCATGGTGACCGGATTAAATACAACCAAGATATCCCAGTTACTGACACAAAGTACTCAGAATATTGACGAGACAACTTTATCAGCGCTGGCCAAAGTCCGGCGCAATGCACTTAGTCATCAAAAAGTGCAATCGCCAGTTTTTGCCCTGGCTGCCAGTCGCTGGACATACAGTCTGATACCGCACTCCGCCCACCAATGGGTGGCAACGGGTCTGCTTGCGGTGATGCTTGTCATCGGAGCTGGTTATTGGCAACATTCCAATGAGCAGCAAATCAATGAACTTGATGTGGCAATTTTAACTGACGAAATGCCTATCGAATTATTATTGACTGATTCTATCCGCTCTTAGCGCATGCTGAACTTCACATTTGGTATTGCTTTACTACTGTGCCTGATTAGCTTACCTGCTCATGCAGCCGCGCCGTCCTGGCGTGCGCTGACTCCCGCACAACGAGAAGCCCTCTCCCCACTCGTGCAACAGTGGGATACCCTTCCTGACAAGCAACGAGATCGATTGCTGGAAACTGCCAAGCGCTACCCACAAATGACACCCGAACAACAACAACGCTACCATGAACGGTTGCCTATATGGAGCAAACTCCCCCCCGAGAAGCGCGAAGCAGCCCGAAAAAATTATCGTGCCTTGAAAAAAATGCCGCCGGAAAAACGGGAGCAAATTAAACGGAGGGTCAAAAAAGACAAGGAAAAGAAGGCTCATCAATCAGCGAGTGCAGTTCCTGCCACATCGCCGTCCAATCAGCCACAATAGTTCGGGTAATCTACCCGAGTGGGCGCCCTCCACTTTAGCCCTGGCATGAAAGTTTCTGCAAATAGCTAGCGTTTTTCAGTCCACCATAGCATGGTCATTCCCAGCAGCATAAACAACCCGGTCATCGCCGTGGCACTAATAAAAGGTTGCCAGTCATTGAGCGCACCCACACTGGCAAACAGTCGTCCGAAAAAATGATAGGCCAAACCAAGCACGATGCCCAGAAAGACCATCCCGCCAACACCCCCAGCACGTCGCTGGTAAGATGCAAACGGCAGAGCCAGAATCATCATAACCAGTAAAGCGAACGGGTAAGCCAGCCTTTCCCACATCGCGATTTCATATCGCCCGCTCTTTTCACGGTTATCACGCAAGTGTTCGGAGTATTGATAAAGACTCCATGCCGACATCTGTTCCGGCACCACCAGCAGCACACTGAAAATGCCTGGGTTCAAAGCCGAACTCCATTCCTGCCTAGGCCATGAGCTGACGCTGGCGCCCTTTTCACTGAAGCTTGTTTCCAGCACGTCCTCCAATTGCCAGCGCCCCTCATCTATAAAGTTTGCCTTCTTGGCATTGATAATTGCCTTCAAGTGGTATGTTTCATCGAACCTGTATATATCGATATTCAACAAACTGGTGTCAGGCATCACATTTTTCACATTCACGAAACTGAGGCCGTCTTTAACCCACACCCCGGAACTAAACTCCTTGAGCGAAACCTGCGCATTCTGTGCCTTCAAGCGCAATTGCTGTGCCATCCGCTCGCTAGGCGGCGCAAGAAACTCACCACATATGAAGCTCAACAATACTATCGGCAAGGCAATTTTGAACAATGCGCCAACCATCTGCCAAAGCGACGCTCCGGATGAGCGAAAAACAGTCAGCTCCGAACTGGAAGCCATTTGCACCAGCGCAAAAATTGTGCCTACCAGCACTGCCACCGGGAACAATTCATATATGTGTCCAGGCACGATCAACAGTACATACAACAAGACGTAACCCAGGTGATATTCACCTTGACCTATATCGCTCAATTCCCGGATCAGATCCATAAAGGCAAACAACATCAGCAACGCAGAAAGTACCAGCGCTATGCCAGCATATATTTCCCGCCCCAGATAACGCGTCAGAAGATTCATTTAGCCAGCGCCCTGCGTAGTGAAAATAACGTCATGCGCCGATAGAACATCAAAATGGTAACCGTCAGCATCAATGTATGTATTCCCCACAATCCGATGCCTGGTGACAATTTTCCCTGCCACACCCATGCGTTGGTAACACTGATCATGTTGTTATAAATCATATAAAGTACGAGCGCCAAAACCAGATTCATCGATCTGCCTGCACGCGGGTTCACATAGCTCAAAGGAATCGCCAACAAAGCAAGAATCGCCGCGCTGATCGGCAATCCCAGCCTCCATTCCAGCTCTGAATAAGTCAAACGCCGCCATTCCTCGCCTGATCGATTCGGCGGCGTGTCACTGCGCCAAAGTTCAGCGGTAGTCATGGAACGCAGATTCAACTGAATTTGCTTGGCAGGAAGGCTATCAATGCGCATCGCATAGCGCTCGAATTCGACGATATTAAAATCGCGCTGTCCCAGCGTACCCTCGTAGCGTGTGCCATTCAGCAGAACCAGGAAACGATCTCCATTCGGCAATGTTTCCTGCAATCCTTTTCGCGCCATCATCGTGCCAATCTTTCCGTTTTGTTCAGATTGCACAAAGACGTTGCCAATGCGATTGGAACCCACATCAACATTCTCGATGAAATATACGCGGTCTGCCTGCTTCGATTCGCGAAACATGCCCGGCGTAGCGGCAGTCACATCATCGCGACTTTCCAGCTTGCTTTTGAATTCGTCAGCTTTATGCAACGCCCAAGGCGTCAGCACCAAACTGAGCAGTGCAATAACTGCAACAACCGGTACCGCATACCATAACAGCGGGCGTATCCATCTTGTCAAACCGATTCCCGTACAAAACCACACCACCATCTCGCTATCACGATAACAGCGCGACAAAGTCAGCAATATGGAAATAAACAGGCTGACTGAAAGCAACACCGGCAAATAATTTATTGCACTAAAGCCCAACAGCACCAGCACACCATCCACTGCAATTCTGCCGCTGACTGCTTCGCCCAAAAAACGTATCAACTGGCTGACTGCCACAATACCTAATAACACCGCAAAAACCAGCATTCCATTGCTGGCAAATTCCGCCACCAAAGCGCGATGAAATATGCCTATGCGCAATGGCTTTGACTTTATACGCTGAGTTTGCGGATAATCGGGCATCGAAAATGTGTTCAGAATTTAAAAGGAGAAACACGTGGAATTTAGCATAAAACAAAGCAGCCCGGAAAAGCAGCGTAGCGGTTGCGCGGTGATTGGCGTGTATGAGGGCGGTAAGCTCTCTGATGCCGCACAAATCCTTGATAAAGCAGTCTCACATCAGTTAAGCGATCTGATTGCGCGTGGTGATATGAACTGCAAGATCGGCAGCGCCTTAATGCTGCATCACGCATCAAATGTTGTTGCCGATCGTGTCTTGCTGGTCGGTCTCGGCAAAGCCGGCGAATTTGCTGCCAGGCAGTTTCTCGATGTGCTGAATGCAACCTTTAGTGCACTACAAAAATCCGCCAGCAAAGATGCAGCCCTGTATCTCACAGACCTTCACGTCAAAGGCCGCGATCACGCATGGAAAATCAAGCAGACTATACTGCGCGCCAGCGAGTCCAGCTACCGTAGCGACAAGCTAAAAAGCAAGCCTGGCGAAGCACCAACACTTCGAAAAATCCTGCTAGGCTGTGCCGACAAACCCGGCAGTGCAGCACAGGTTGCGCTTGATCAGGCGGTAGCAATCGCACACGGAATCAAGTTGGCCAAGGATTTGGGAAACCTGCCCGGCAACATCTGCACGCCGACATACCTTGCCGACCAAGCAAAGACTATCGCCAAACAACACAAACTCAAAGTCACCGTACTGGAAGAAAAGGACATGCAAAAACTGGGCATGCATTCCCTGCTGTCCGTGACGCGCGGTAGCCGCCAACCTGCCAAGTTTATCTCGCTCGATTATCGCGGTGGCGAAAAAAAGCAAAAGCCCATCGTGCTGGTCGGCAAGGGTATTACCTTTGACAGCGGCGGCATTTCTCTCAAGCCCGGCGCCGAGATGGATGAAATGAAATACGACATGTGCGGGGCAGCGAGTGTGCTCGGCACCATGCTTGCGATTGCAGAAATGGGATTAAAACTGAATGTGGTCGCTGTAGTCCCGAGTTGTGAAAACATGCCGGATGGCGCCGCAAGCAAGCCTGGCGACATCGTGAAAAGCATGTCAGGCCAGACCATTGAAATTCTTAATACCGATGCCGAAGGCCGTCTGATTCTGTGCGATGCCCTTACCTACTCGAAGAAATTCGATCCCGACACCGTGGTGGACATCGCCACGCTTACCGGCGCTTGCGTCATCGCGCTCGGGCATGTGGCAACCGGGCTGTACAGTAACGAAGACAAACTTGCCAAGGAATTGCTTGATGCGGGAGATTACTCATATGACCGCGCTTGGCACATGCCACTGTGGGAAGATTATCAGCAACAGCTCGACAGCAATTTCGCCGATATGCAGAACATCGGTGGTCGCGCGGCTGGAAGCATCACCGCCGCATGCTTCCTGTCGCGTTTCGCCAAAGACTATCGCTGGGCACATCTGGACATTGCCGGAACCGCATGGAAATCCGGCAAGGAAAAAGGTGCAACGGGGCGACCGGTTCCGTTACTTACACAATATTTGATCTATCGTGCCCAAACTGCAAAATAAGCCCCGCAAACATGACTAAGGTGGATTTCTATACTGGCACGCAAGACAAGCTGCGTACTGCCTGTCAATTGAGTCACAAAGCCATGCAGGGCGGTGTTCGCACAGTCATCAGTCTGCCGGATGCGGCAACCAGCGAGGCGCTGGATAAATTGCTCTGGCATTATCCCCCTACAGCTTTTATTCCTCACTGCATGAGCGATGCAGAAGAAGCTGTAGAGATGCCGGTTGTGCTGAACGTTGGCAACGACAAGCTTCCCCATTTCGATCTTTTGATCAGCCTGCACAATGAATGCCTGCCATTCTTCAGCCGCTTCGAACGAGTTATCGAGATCGTAAGCAACGATGAAGACGACAGTCGGATAGGACGCGAGCGTTTCAAGTTTTATCGTGATCGAGGCTACGAACTGCGCCACTTCGATTTGACGCCCGCAAAATCAACCTGAAATCCGTCGAAAAGCAGCGTGTAACTCTTTAGTTTCCGCAGCAAACCTGCCATCCGCATGGTCTCGCCCTCCCTTACTTTGCTAGTGTCAATTCCACATGCGATTCATCATGTAGTGGATTCACTATAAAGTAGGCGGCCCTCTAAGTTCTTGCGAACTTGAGAAATCGACACGCCTGCCTTTGGTATAATCGCGCCCTTTCTCGCCGCACCTGGAACATCATGGAACTCGCAAAAAGTTTTGAACCGAAAAATATCGAATCACGCTGGTACCCCAAATGGGAAGAATCCGGTTCTTTCAAGGCCGGATTGGACCCAAAAAAATCCGAAGCATTCTGCATCCTGTTGCCGCCGCCCAATGTAACCGGCACGCTGCACATGGGGCATGGTTTCAACCAGACGTTGATGGATGCATTGACCCGCTATCACCGCATGAAAGGTGACAACACGCTTTGGCAGCCGGGCACCGACCACGCGGGCATCGCCACACAAATTGTCGTAGAACGCCAACTCGATGCACAAGGCATCAGCCGTCATGACCTGGGGCGCGAGAAATTCATCGAAAAAGTCTGGGAGTGGAAAAAGTATTCCGGCGACACGATCACGCGCCAGATGCGCCGCCTCGGTACCTCGCCCGACTGGAGCCGCGAGCGCTTCACGATGGACGAAGGTCTGTCGCGTTCCGTCACCGAGACTTTCGTCCGTCTATACAACGAAGGACTGATCTATCGCGGCAAGCGGCTGGTGAACTGGGACCCCAAGCTGCACACTGCTGTATCCGACCTCGAAGTGGTTCAGGAAGAAGAAGACGGCTTCATGTGGCACATTCACTACCCACTGGTTGAAAAGGACAGTGTGCTTGGACTCACTCACCTTACCGTCGCCACCACCCGACCCGAAACCATGCTGGGCGACGTCGCAGTAATGGTGCACCCCGAGGACGAGCGCTACAAACATCTCATCGGCAAGCGGGTGAAATTGCCGCTATGCGAACGTGACATCCCCATCATCGCTGACGAGTACGTGGACAAGGAATTCGGTACCGGCGTGGTGAAAGTCACACCTGCGCATGATTTCAACGACTATGCCGTCGGACAGCGTCACAAACTGGATATGATTTGCATTCTCACGCTTGATGCAAAAATCAACGAACACTCACCCAAAAAATATCAAGGTCTGGACCGTTTTGCAGCGCGCAAGCAGATCGTCGCCGACCTCGAAGCTGCCGGTCTGATGGAAAAGATTGAAAAGCATAAACTCAAAGTGCCGCGCGGCGACCGCACTGGCGTGGTGATCGAGCCGATGCTCACCGACCAGTGGTTTGTCGCAATGAGCAAGCCGGGCCCGAAAGGTCAATCCATCACCAAGCAGGCGCTGGAATGTGTTTCTTCAGGTGAAATCAAGTTCCACCCGGAAAACTGGGTCAACACCTACAACCAGTGGCTGAACAACATCCAGGACTGGTGCATCTCGCGCCAGCTGTGGTGGGGCCACCAGATTCCCGCATGGTATGGCGTGAACGGTGAAGTGTTCGTCGCGCACGACGAAGCCGAAGCGCGCCATTTGGCCGACAACGCCGGGTATGCAGGACAGCTGGACCGTGACGCCGACGTGCTCGACACATGGTTCTCGTCGGCGCTTTGGCCATTCTCCACGCTGGACTGGGAGGAAGGCAAACCGTTCGACGCACAGAATGAATTTGTGAAGCAATACTTGCCGTCGTCGGTGCTGGTGACCGGCTTTGACATCATCTTTTTCTGGGTGGCGCGCATGGTGATGATGACCAAACACATCACCGGAAAGATACCGTTCAAGGACGTGTATGTGCATGGCCTGATCCGCGATGCTGAAGGACAGAAGATGTCCAAATCCAAAGGCAATGTGCTTGATCCCATAGATTTGATCGACGGTATTGGCATTGAGGAATTGGTCAAAAAACGCACAACTGGCCTGATGAATCCCAAGGATGCCGAAAAGATCGAAAAACGCACCCGTAAGGAATTTCCGAAGGGCATCCCCGCGTTTGGCACCGATGCACTGCGCTTCACTTTTGCCTCGCTGGCTTCGCCGGGACGCGACATCAAGTTCGATATGCAGCGCTGCGAAGGTTATCGCAACTTTTGCAACAAGTTATGGAACGCGACCCGTTTCGTGCTGATGAATTGCGAGGGACAGGACACCGGTCTGGATGAAACATTACCGCTGGAATATTCCGCTGCAGACAAATGGACGGTCAGCGTGCTGCAGCAGGCTGAAACAGAAATGGCACAGCATTTTGCCGATTATCGTTTCGACATGGCTGCCCGCACAGTGTATGAGTTGGTATGGAACGCGTACTGCGACTGGTATGTAGAACTCGCCAAGGTGCAAATCGCTATTGGCACTCCCGCGCAACAACGCGCAACACGGCGCACGCTGGTTCGCGTGCTGGAAGCCATCTTGCGCCTCGCGCACCCGATCATTCCATTCATTACCGAAGAACTATGGCAATCGGTCGCTCCGATGGCTGGCGCAGGTGGCAACAGCATCATGCTGCAGCCATACCCCAAAACGGACCCAACCAAAGTAGACAATGCGGCCGTTGAACAAATCGCATTGCTGCAGGATATCGTCAATGCCTGCCGCAAACTGCGCAGCGAAATGGATCTTTCGCCAGCTCAACGTGTACCGCTGATTGCAGCAGGCGATGCTGCCACACTTGAAGCCTTCTCACCCTATATCAGCAGTCTGGCCAAACTCAGTGAAGTACAGATTACTGCTGACTTGCCCAACGCGGACGCGGCAGCTGCTATTGTTGGCGAGTATAAACTCATGCTGAAAGTTGAAATTGATGTTGCTGCAGAACGTGAACGGCTCGATAAAGAAATCGCTCGCCTGCAGGGTGAAGTCATCAAGACCCAAGCCAAGCTATCCAACGCCAGTTTTGTGGAACGCGCGCCTGCCGCAGTGGTGGAGCAGGAACGCAAACGCATGGAAGATTTCAGCTCGACGGTATCGTTACTGAAAGCTCAGCGCAGCAAGCTGTGTTAACTGCCCGAATTGCAAATTCCCCAGCTTGCTTATTGTTGGAAGCGTCTATCCAAGCGCATGAATACTGGCCATTTGCGGCCCGCATTGGCACACATTACAGTTGATTGCTGTATAGCTTCGCGTACTTAATGGTCGAGACATTATTTACTCAATGGCAAGCCGGCATTAGCCCAGGCGATGATCCCGCCCTGCAGGTTGTACACATCTGTAAAACCATTTGCTGCAAAAAATGCTGCTGCTTGTGCAGATCGCCCACCGGACCGGCAATAAAAAACCGTCGGTAAATTCTTGTCCATTTCCCCCATTCGTATGGGAATAAGATGCAAGGGAAGCGGCTCTCCTTGCGGAATTTTTCCCTGGGCGATTTCCGCGTCAGTACGTACATCTACCAGAAGCAACCTTTCCTGTTGTTGCAACTTCGATTCCAACTCTGTGGCGGTAATGTTCTTGAAACTGCTGTTATTCCCAAAAACTGACATTTCTGTTCCTCATCCGTAATGTTCTGAGCCCTCAATAAATATGCGTCCTGTATTTGGCACGGCAAATTCTTCACACATGCATATCTGACAATTTTTTCCATTCTCTGATTTCAGGATTATAAGCGATTCAATACCGTGCTTTTGACAGTTCGCCTCTCATACGAGAATATTTTCTATCCGACACCCTCTCATCTGGCAGTGTGAACTAGCAGCAAAAACAACTATCATATCAGCCATGAAAAAATTAGCTCTAGTACTGCTGCTTTGCTTTGCACCCCCTGCCATTCCAGATGGACTGCCGGATTTGGGTGACGTTTCACAGATCACGCTTTCCCCTGCGCAGGAGCGCCAGATAGGACGGCAAAGCATGCTGCAGATTCGCGCCAGCAAGGAATACCTGGACGATGCCGAAATCAATGATTACCTGAATCAACTGGGCGCCAAACTGGTTGAAAACAGCCCTGAGCCTTCTCTGGATTTCGAGTTTTTTGCAATCAATGATTATACAGTCAATGCCTTTGCCCTTCCGGGCGGCTTTATCGGCGTAAACGCGGGACTGTTGCTTACAACACAGAGCGAATCCGAATTGGCCTCTGTGTTAAGCCATGAAATCTCGCATGTCACACAGCACCATCTGGCCCGCATGATAGCCGGGCAAAAGAATGACAGCCTGGTTTCCATGGCCGCCATTGCCGTCGCCATACTCGCGGCACGCACCAACCCACAGGCAGCTGAAGCGGCGATTGTCAGTTCGCAAGCAGGCGCAATCCAGAAGCAACTTAACTTCACCCGAACCTACGAAGAAGAAGCTGATCGCATCGGACTGCAGCTATTACAAAAATCCGGATTCGACCCACACGCCATGCCCGGATTTCTCGAGCGTTTGCAAAAAGCAACCAGCCTGCTTGATAGTAACGCCCCGAACTATATGCGCACCCACCCGATCACCAGCGATCGTATCGCCGAAATCGAGAATCGTGTACAGAAACTGCCTTATCGACTGATACCAGACAGCCTGAACTTCCAACTGGTTCGGACCAAACTCATCGAGGCTCAGAAGTCCGCACCGGAAGCCATCGCCTATTTCAGCGATGCGCTTGGAACGCAAAAATATGGGAATCCCATCGCTCAACGTTATGGGTTAGTTAGAGCGCTGCTGCGCAACCATGAAATCAAGCGCGCCGCCAAGGAACTGGCGGTTTTACGCAAACAGGTCCAGAGCAACCAGACGCTTAAAGTTAACCCGATGATAGAAACTCTTGCAGGGCAAGTGAAGCGTGAAGCGGGAGATAAAGTCGGCACGCTGGCATTTTATCGCACCGCCGTTCAGAATTTTCCGCAGCACCGAGCCCTGATTTATGATTACGCCGATTTGCTGTTGCAAGACAAGCAAGCGGAATCCGCTGTCAAGCTGCTGTCTGAACAAATCAACCGCCACCCCAGAGACACCAGACTCTATGACCTGCAAGCAAGAGCCTATGCCATGCAAGGCATGACCATCGAACAGCATCAGGCTCAAGCCTACAGTTACGCATGGCAAGGCAATTTGTATGCCGCGATCGAACAGCTCGAATTGGCTAAACAGGCTGGCGGAAGCTTTTACCAGCTTTCAACGATAGAGAGCGATTTGCGTGAATTACGGGAATTGCAGAATGAAAACATGAAATAGTAATGTTTTTTTCGTAACTACATCAAAAAAAAGCCCCTCTTGTGAGGGGCTTTTCTTGCAACTGGTTTTGCTTTGACCCGATAATCTTACGAGCAAGACTTTGGCAAAACTGCAGTTGGCAGTGTTGTTGAAGTAGCTCCAACTACTGCAACTACAGATGTAGCTGGTGCAAGCGTTCCTGAAGAAACGACTGATCCTAAAACTGTAGCATCATCACTTGCGGCGTCGCCGTTTGCGCAAGACCAGCTACCTGCATTCGGATTATAGTACAAGTGCACTTGCAGACCGGTTGCACCGTTCAACAGCTTGCTGCTCACTCCCGTGCCCTTGAACTGTGCCACCACACTAAATTTCGAGCTGGTACCACCAGTCGCGGAAGTACCAGAATTGGTTGAAGTACCAGTCCCAACACTTGTCACATACTTTCCGGAAGTAATTGCGGTAATACCGCTCGCAGTATTGATTTCAAACAGGCCACTGGTTGTATATAGTTCGGTCAACGGCGTTTTCATACCATCCAACAGGGTAAATGCCTCAGCAGCTTGCGCACGAGCTGTGTAATCGCCGTAAGCAGGAATCGCCACGGCAGCCAGAATACCGATAATCGCGACCACGATCATCAGTTCGATCAAGGTAAAACCTTTTTGGATATTTTTCATCATAATAAAGCTCCTTGTAGAATTGAACACACTAGATGTGTGTTGCTGATTGATCATGCAATAGCCATGCCAAGATCAACTTCCTGTTACCAAACCGGCTAAAAGATATTATTACCCAACTGATTTGCGGTAACTTGCAGTATTTATTGCTTTACATCTTAAAATCCTAACATTGAAACAGGCCAAGCATTTCAATGATCGTTTAGAAAAACATGCGGGCACGCACATTCCGTCCCAAAATTGTCGCCCGATCGACGATTTTCGTCAGTTAAAATCGTAGCATTCCATGATTCAACCCAGACATTCCCTCAC
>Ga0055484_10000011_pt1 | contig 17429 bp, 18 predicted proteins | sample RushMan_CattailN_6_FD_57939 | JGI IMG/M metagenome (GOLD analysis project Ga0055484, IMG submission 57939) | Wetland microbial communities from San Francisco Bay, California, USA, that impact long-term carbon sequestration - RushMan_CattailNLC_D2 | ecosystem: Environmental > Aquatic > Marine >... | reverse complement strand
CCAGGCTGCCGCTGTTCCAGCTGGTTGCCGCGCGTGCCGGAAAAACCGCCCGCACGCTGTCATGCCATCAGGATATTGCCGCGCAATGCGCCGTCACTTTCATGATGGTCGCGGAATTCGCCGCACCGGTCGCCGCCGATCCCGCCGCATACCGTCACCTGCACTGGGAGGCGGGCATGCTCGGCCATGTCATCACGCTGGAAGCAGAAGCGGCAGGATGGCGCGGCACCGGCATCGGCTGTTTTTTTGACGATGCCGATCACGAAGTGCTGGGTTTGCATGACGACCGGTTCCAGGTCATCTACCACTATGCCGCAGGAATGGCGGTAAACGATGCGCGGCTCACCACCTTGCCCGCTTATGAGTGAATCGAAAGGAATAAACATGAACGACAACGAACTGAAATGCTGGTTGTTGCAGGCCGAATTCAAAGCGTCCGACCCGCTGCAAATCGGCATCAATTGCACCATCGCCAATGCGACCACGCCGCTGATGCATGCAGCGCGGTTGGGAAATATCGAGGTGCTCAAGGCATTGCTGGCGCGCGGGGCCGATCCGACATTGATGAATGCGGACAGCAATGGCGCACTGTGGTTTGCCTGTTTTGCCAACAGCGGAGAATGCGTTGCCGCGCTTATCGATGCCGGTGCGCCGCTCGATAGCTAGAATATCAACGGAGCGACAGCGCTGATCTACTGCGCGTCGTCGGGCAAGACCGCATTGGTGCAGCAACTGCTTGATGCAGGGGCGAATGCAAGCCTGATGACACTGGATGACTTCACCGCGCTCGAGCTGGCAGCCAACCTGGAATGCATGAAAATACTCAAGAAAGCAGTGAGGGAAACTGCAAATGTCTGAACAGCCGGTGTTGCCCTGTAGCGTGAGCACCGCACAGCATCGTGCGTTTGGCAAACTGGTGAATCTGCAATTCCCGGACGGGCTGCTGCTGAGGCTGACTGTGTCGGAGGCATCCAGCCTGTCGTTCGCATTGGTCGCCGTGCGTGACGGCGTCAGCCCGGAACGGGAAATCTATATGAGCCCGATCGCCAGTGATGCCGCGTTTGTCGGAACGGTGCGAAGTGATGGAATGAGCATTGCTATGTCAGATGGCGCTCTGGAACTGGATTGGTTAAGTGTCGGATTGTTGGCCAAGTCACTGGCTACTGCTATCGGATAGAGAGTCTTTTCGGGGGGCAACAATTCAAATCTAACCTTCTGCAAGGGCTGACCGAACGTATATCGCTATTGCGAAATTCATTTAACACATTGACTAATAATGAGTTAGAGGGCAATATTAAAATAGGTGAATTAAACCTCTAACTGCCATGTACACCGCTCTCGACGAAAACCAGATCAGGCAATACATTGATGCCGAGCAAGCCAGAAAATCCTGGCTTGCGGCAGAGCGGCGTGCGCAGAATTATCGCGGCAGCATGTACTGGAAAACTGTCAAGGGCCGCGACTATTTGTATCGTGAATATGCCACGAGACAAGCTAAAAGCCTTGGTGTCAGGACGCCAGAGACTGAAAAGGTCCTGGAGGAATTCAAGAAAGGAAAGATTGCTTCCGAACAAACTCTGAAACAACTCAATGCCGCCATCGCCACGCATACTCGCCTTAATGTCGCTTTGCGAGTGGGCCGCACGCCGAATGTTGTGGTCGGCTTGCTCGAAGAGATCAGGCGCGCGGGGCTGCAAGATCATTTCATGGTGATCGGAACCAATGCGCTCTATGCCTATGAAACACAGGCCGGAGTCCGTTTCAATGGCGATGTGACGGCAACCACCGACATGGACTTGCTATGGGATTCGCGCAAACGGATCACCCTTGCCGCAGATGGCGATGAGCATTTCAATAAGTACGGTTTGATCGGCGTACTCAAAAAATTCGACCCGACTTTTGTGCTGCTAAAAGATCAAGAATACAGCGCAGCTAATTCGCAAGGTTACATGATCGACCTGATCAAACGTCGCTCCTCCTCGCTCTTCGATGACAAGGAACATCCGCAATTGATCGCCAACCCGGATGATTTCTGGGCAACCAAGATCAAGAACATGGATTGGCTGCTGAGCTCCCCGAAATTCCGCCAAGTCGTCGTCGGTACCAACGGCAGCATGGCCGAAATGGTAACCGTCGATCCGCGCGCATTCGTTTTCTACAAAACGTGGTTGAGCCAAAAAGAAGATCGCGACCCCATGAAAAAGCCGCGCGATCTGGCGCAGGCACGCGCAGTGTACAAGCTGATCCAGGAGCGACTCCCTCAATTGAGCTTCGACAAAATTCACGTATTCCCGGAAAGAATGCGCGACGAAGACACCTTTGCCATGTTGAACGAAAAAAGATAGTAGGTGTTTGCAACGCATCAGCTAAGGCACTTTGGTACAGGCGAACAATAATGCAAGAACAACAGGGATGTAGTTGGCCCTAATAGTTGGCGCAGGCATACAGAATAATTTGAATCCATACATTGGTACATATCCGGATTGCAAAATACGCTTAATACGATTCTGATAGTGCTTCTGTTGATTGCGACGCTGACAGGTATTTTTCACCTGCTTATTCGCATCTGGCTCCGTGCGCCGAGAATCCGCGAACAGAACAATCAGCTGCGTAGCGGTTTGCCATACCACGAAATATCGATCCCGACCGCCAATGGCAAGCGCTTGTTTGGCTGGTTCATTGCGGCACAAGGCGATGCCGCCGCCCCGGCGGTGGCAGTGTTGCACGGATGGGGAGGCAATGCGGAAATGATGCTGCCGCTAGCCGTGCCACTGCACGGCGCCGGTTACGCGGTGCTGCTGTTCGACGCGCGCAATCACGGACGTAGCGACAGCGACAGTTTTTCGTCCATGCCGCGTTTTGCCGAGGATTTGGAACACGCACTGGACTGGCTGGCGCGACAGCCCGGCGTGAACGCTGAAAGGATAGCGGTAGTGGGGCATTCGGTGGGTGCGGCAGCGGCGCTCCTGTCGGCCTCGCGCCATCGCAGTCTGGCGGGTGTGATCAGCATCGCATCCTTCTCCCACCCCGAGACAATGATGCGGCGCATGCTGGCCTCGCACCACATCCCTTATGCCCCGCTGGGCTGGTATGTGCTGCATTACGTGCAGCGCGTCATTGGTCACCAGTTCAGCGACATCGCTCCATGCAACACCATCAAGAAGATCAGTTGCCCAGTGCTGCTTGTTCATGGCACCGAGGACACCATCGTGCCGGTCGAGGAAGCGGAATTTATTTACGCCAACCGCTGCGGCGACAACGTGCGCCTGCTGATCTTGCCTGGCGACCACGATTCAGTTGATGAACTGGAAAAGCATGTCGATGAGTTAACGGCATTTCTCGACCAGATCATGGCACGCCGCAAGGTTTCCTGAGTTCATCCTCGCAAATCAGAGAGAATTGCCAAGACGCGAACGCCTATTAATCGGTTTGAAGAAGATGAATTGCTGCTTGGTGCTGCGGTTGAAGCCGCAGTCGAAAGCCGTCTTTAACCCTCGCTTTTTTCCTGCCTGGAAGCGGAATGTCGGGGGGTAGTGAGATAACTTTTTGCCAATGCCAGAATTATTTCTTCTGGCACATTTTTAGATCACCAATCCAAACTCCGGCGCGATCAGTTTCAGCCACGCTGCCACTCGCGCATCGGTGAGCATTTTCTGGTTTTCCTGATCCAGGGCCAGGCCGACAAACTCGTCATCCAGCAGCGCCTTTGAAGAAATGAATTCGTAATCGTCGGCAGGCCATGCGCCGACCACTTTTGCGCCGCGCGCGACGATGAAGTGATATATCTCGCCCATCGCATCGACGAACTCGTCCGGGTATTTGTCCTGGTTGCCGAGTCCGAACAGCGCGACGGTCTTGCCGCTGAAATCCACGTCCTTGAGCTGCGGCAGAAACTCTTCCCAGCCGCCGCCCATGCAATCGGTGGAAAGCCCCGGCAGTTGTCCGCCGCCCAGTGTGGAGGTGCCGAATATCAGGTGCGAATATCCGGCGACCAGTTCGGGCGTGGCCTTGTTGACATTGAGTGCATCCGCCATCGTTTCGTCGTCGAAGCGTTTTTTGATCGCCTTGGCGATGCGGCGCGTGTTGCCGGTGCTGCTGGCGAAGAATATTCCGATGCGTGCCATGATGTTCCCGTTCGTGGTGTTATCCGCGCAAGAAGCGGTACAGCCACACGACACAACTGAGGGCGGCATTTTGTGAATACCTTGGATTGGCTGGCAATTCCGGATATTCCAGTGTGTCTCCGGAAAGCCGCCTTCTGGAATACGTCAAGCCATGCCTTTGTTGCTGTGCGACTTCCTTGAGTAACATGCCTGCCATCATGATTTCATTCCTTTCGTATTGAACAGCATGCCTTGTTGTTCGCATGCGCCGTAAACAGGTCTTGCCTTGTCGTGTTTGTGTGTGGTGTTACATGCTCTGCAATACTTATGCCACGGCTTGATTGACGGATAGCCAGAATTTTTAGCGGAGTTATGCAGGAGCGGAGCGCACCCGTCCTGAGCCCGTCGATGCGGCCCGTGAACAACTATCCGCTGGCATGGCCCGCTCCTGCGGCCGGTAAAATTAGCTTGTCCGGAAGTCCAGACTGCACTTGTCACAAACCCTACAAGCCCCCACACCCGTGCTGTTTCAGACATGCGGGTTGAGCGGGCCGTATCTGTAAATCCCCAATTAAACAGCCTGTTGAGTAATGCATATGGGTTGGCACGCAGCTTGCGAACCATCATGCACAACCCGATTAATTCCTGACAGGAGACTTAACCATGATCAATCTGACACCCAATGCGATATCCGCCGTAGAAAAATTCATCAAGGGTTCCAGCGAACCGGTTGTCGGACTGCGCATAGCGATTTCCGGCGGCGGCTGTTCCGGCTTCCAGTACGGCATGTCGCTGGAGCAGGCCAAAAACGAAGACGACACCGTGCTGGAATACGGCGAGGTGACGCTGCTGGTCGATCCGCTGTCCGCGCCGTTGCTCGAAGGCGTGACGGTGGATTTTGTCGACAGCCTGAACGGCAGCGGCTTCAAATTCGAAAACCCGAACGCCAGCTCGAGCTGTGCGTGCGGTTCATCATTCTCGGCATAAGGAGATCATCATGTGGGACTACTCGGACAAGGTTAAAGAACATTTTTTTGAACCGCGCAATGCCGGTGTGCTGGAAGGCGCCAATGGCGTGGGCGATGTCGGTTCGATCAGCTGCGGCGATGCGTTGCGCCTGATGCTCAAGGTGGAGCCGGAAACAGACATCATCCTGGATGCGCATTTCCAGACCTTCGGCTGCGGCTCGGCGATTGCGTCGTCTTCCGCACTCACCGAAATGATCAAGGGCAAGACACTGGACGAGGCATTGAAAGTCAGCAACCAGGACATCGCGGATTACCTCGACGGCCTGCCGCCGGAAAAGATGCACTGCTCGGTGATGGGACGCGAGGCCTTGCAGGCCGCGGTGGCCAACTATCGCGGCGAAGTGTGGAGCGACGATCACGAAGAAGGCGCGCTGGTATGCAAGTGTTTCGCCATCGACGCGGTGATGATCGAGGAAACAATACGCGCCAACAATCTTTCATCGGTGCAGGATGTGACCAACTACACCAAGGCGGGCGGCGGCTGTTCTTCATGCCACGAGGGCATCGAAGAGATACTGGTCAAGGTGCTGGTCGAACGAGGCGAGACGTTCAAGCCCGGTGGCGTCGCGAAAGAGGAAGCCGCTCCAGCCGGCATGACCAATTTGCAGCGCATCCGCAAGATCGAAGCGGTGCTGGAATCCGTACGCCCGCAACTCAAACGCGACGGCGGCGACATCGAGCTGGTGGACGTGGACGGCAAGACCATCTACGTCAACATGACCGGTGCCTGTGCCGGCTGCCAGATGGAAGCGCTGACCCTGCAGGGCATCCAGCAGAAGCTGATGGAAGAGCTGAAAGAGTTCATCAAGATCGTGCCGACCAAGACTGGTGCGCTGACTCGGGCAATGAAATAAATTTGCCGCGTGGGCACGCTTTTGTGCCCACCCTACCCAGAATAAGGAGCAAAACATGACAGGCATCTATCTCGACAACAACGCAACCACCCGCGTAGACCAGGCGGTGGTGGAGGCCATGCTGCCGTACTTTACCGAGCAGTTCGGCAACCCGTCCTCGATGCACAGCTTCGGCAACAAGGTCGGGCTGGCGATCAAGAAGGCGCGCATGCAAGTGCAGGAACTGCTGGGCGCGGAGCATGATTCCGAGATCATCTTCACTTCCTGCGGCACCGAGTCGGATTCCACTGCGATCCTGTCCGCGCTGAAGGCGCAGCCGGAACGCAAGGAGATCATCACCACCACGGTGGAGCATCCCGCCGTGTTGACGTTGTGTACCTGGCTGGAGAAAGACGGCTACAAGGTGCATTACCTCAGCGTGGACGACAAGGGCCGTCTCGACATGGACGAATACAAAAAGCTGCTGACCGACCAGGTCGCGGTGGTGTCGGTGATGTGGGCAAACAACGAAACCGGCACGTTCTTTCCCGTGGTCGAGATGGCCGAACTGGCGCATGCCGCCGGTGCGATGTTCCACACCGATGCGGTGCAGGCAGTCGGCAAGGTGCCGATGAGCCTCAAGGACACCAGGATCGACATGCTCTCCGTGTCAGGCCACAAACTGCATGCGCCCAAGGGTGTCGGCGTGCTGTACCTGAAACGCGGCGTGCGTTTCCGTCCGCTGCTGCGCGGCGGGCACCAGGAACGCGGCCGCCGTGCCGGCACCGAGAACACCACCTCGATTGTCGGATTGGGAAAGGCTGCCGAGATGGCGCTGGAAGCGATGGAGTTCGAAAACACCGAAGTGGCGCGCCTGCGCGACAAGCTGGAAACCGCAATCCTGGCGAAAGTGCCACGCTCGTTTGTCACCGGCGACCCGAGCAATCGTTTGCCCAACACCAGCAACATCGCATTCGAATTCATCGAGGGCGAGGCGATCCTGCTGCTGCTCAACAAGTTCGGCATCGCGGCAAGTTCGGGTTCAGCCTGCACGTCCGGTTCGCTGGAACCCTCGCACGTGATGCGCGCGATGGGCATACCCTACACCGCCGCGCATGGCACGGTGCGCTTCTCGCTGTCGCGCTACAGCACCGAGGACGAAGTGGATCGCGTGATCCAGGTCGTGCCGGAGATCATTGCGCAATTGCGCAAACTGTCGCCGTATTGGGAAGGTGATGGCCCGGCGGCAGAGCCGGAAAAAGCTTTCGCACCGACGTACGCATAAGGCAAACATCATGTCACGCACCATCACCATCGACGACACCACCTTGCGCGACGGCGAACAGTCGGCGGGCGTGGCGTTCACGCTGGAAGAGAAGCTGAGCATCGCGCGCCAGCTCGATGCGCTCGGCGTGCCGGAACTGGAGATCGGCATCCCGGCGATGGGGCATGAAGAGCGCGAGAGCATCAACGCGGTTGCCGCACTCGGCCTGAAAGCAAAGCTCATCGTGTGGAGTCGCATGCACAAGGAAGATATTGCCGCTTGCGCAAAGCTCGATGTGCAGATGATAGACGTGTCGATTCCCGTTTCGGATATTCACTTGCACAAGAAATTAAAGCGCGACCGCGCCTGGGTGATCGAAACGATCCATGAACTGGTGCCGCATGCTTACGATCATGGACTGGATGTCATCGTCGGTTGTGAGGATGCATCGCGCGCCGACCCGGATTTTCTGTTGCAGGTGGCGGAAGCCGCGCAAATCGCAGGTGCATGCCGGATACGTTATGCCGACACGCTCGGCGTGATGGAGCCGTTCGGCGTGCACAAGGCCATCGCGGCCTTGCGTGCCGCTGTGGACATAGAGATCGAGATGCACGCGCACGACGATCTGGGTCTCGCCACGGCCAACAGTCTCGCTGCGGCCCTGGCCGGCGCGACGCATATCAACACCACAGTGAACGGGCTGGGCGAACGCGCCGGTAATGCGCCGCTGGAGGAAGTCGCGCTGGGACTGAAGAAACTTTACGGCATGGAAACCGGCATCGACCTGGCACATTTTCCCGCATTGTCGGAATGCGTCGCGGCCGCTTCCGGCCGCCCGGTGCCATGGCAAAAAAGCGTGGTGGGTGGCGGCGCGTTTACACACGAGGCCGGCATCCATGTGGATGGCCTGCTCAAGGATCCGGACAACTACCAGGGATTTGATCCCGTCGAGGTGGGGCGCAGCCACAAGCTGGTGGTCGGCAAACATTCCGGCGCGCACGGCGTGATGGCGGCATACGCCAGCATGGGGCTGACGCTCAGCCCGGTGGAAGCGCGCGCGCTGTTGCCCGACATCCGCGCGTTTGCCGAGCGCGCCAAGCGCTCGCCTGCCGACCAGGAATTGCTGTTTCTTTATCAGCGCTTCATCGGGCGCAGCCTGCCCGGCATGATGCACTAGGGAGAGTGAAAAAATGGAAAACGCTCTGCCGAAAGTTGATATGGAAATAGAGGTGACAGCAAAACCGGAAACACCGTCTTTGTTCACCCTGCTGCGCGAGGATGTGGCATGCGTGTTTCATCGCGATCCGGCGGCGCGCTCGCGCTTCGAGGTGCTGACCACTTATCCGGGCGTGCATGCCTTGCTGCTGCAGCGCATCGCGCACCGCTTGTGGAAATCCGGCCTGCGCTATCCGGCACGCGTAGTGTCATTTCTTGCGCGGCTGTTTACCAACATCGACATCCACCCCGGCGCGCGCATCGGGCGGCGCTTCTTCATCGACCACGGTGCGGGCGTGGTGATCGGCGAGACCGCCGAGATCGGCAATGACGTGACGATGTATCACGGCGTAACACTGGGCGGCACGACCTGGAACAAGGGCAAGCGCCACCCGACTTTGGGCGATGGCGTGGTGATCGGGGCGGGCGCCAAGATACTCGGCGCGATCACGCTCGGCGACCGGGTGCGCGTCGGCGCGAATTCGGTGGTGGTCGGCGACGTGCCTGCCGAGCGCACCGTGGTCGGCATTCCCGGCAGGGTCGTGCTGCGCACCGAGGATGCGGGTGCAAATAATATTTACGGCATCAACCTCGACCATCACCTGATCCCCGACCCGGTGGGACGCGCCATCGCCTGCCTGATGGAGCGCATCGAAGTGCTGGAAGGACAATTGAACAAGCAAGGCGCACCAGTGGACGGGCAATGCCATACCTGCGATGCGGACGATTTATGTGGAACAGAGATTGCTCATCGAGCGAGGGCGGGCGTTTCCAGAAATTCTGTTAAGCGGGATGAAGCGCAAGGAGCCGCGGAACGAACGACGAGACATATCGCCTTGATAGGTGAGGAGTGAGTGAGCACGCGACACAGCGATTCGCCCGATTAACGAATTTATGGAATGCCCGACATGGACCTGCTGGAATTTGACCAAACCGAGCTGTATTTCGATGACCCGATCACTCCGGAAGTGGAGCAATTGATCGCGGGGGCAGCCGGCAGCTACGGCAGCGAAGAGGCAGAGGCGCAATTGTTGAAGGCATTTGCGCTGGCGCCGCAGAACCTGGCGGTGCTGGTGGCCCTGTACCGGTATTATTTTTATCAGCATCGGCTGGAAGATGCGCTGTTGATCGGAGAAAGCGCGCTGGCCGTTGCCGGCCAGCGCCTGGGCTTCCCGGAAAACTGGGCTCATCTGCAGGCAGCGAATTTGGGAGAAGGCGTGATGCGTTCGATGGGGCTGGTGCGCTTTTACCTGATGGTGCTCAAGGCAACCGGCTACGTGAATTTGCGCCTGGGCCGGTATGAAACCGGGCAGGTCATGCTGGAAAAGCTGGTCGAAATGGACAGCCACGACCGTCTGGGCGGCAAGGTGCTGCTGGAAGTGATCAGGACGGAATCGGCAACGAGTTATGGTGTGATTGAGAGGAGCAAATGATGGACGAACTGACCCTGGATGAGGCAATGGAAGAACTTTCGGCAGCGGAAGAATTCCTCGAATATTTTGCAATCAGCTATGACCCTTCGGTGGTTCATGTGAACCGGCTGCATATCCTGCAGCGCTTTCACGATTACATCGGCAAGGCGGGCAGCCTGCCGGACGACGAGGAAGTGCGCCGTGCGGTATACGCGAGGTTGTTGAAGCAGGCCTATGAGGATTTTTTAAAGTCCGACGCGCTGACCGAAAAAGTGTTCAAGGTGTTCCACATGCATGAACCGCAGACACAGTTCGTGCCGCTCACTTCAATCACGATCAACAAATAACATGCGTCCCAAGTTCGAATTCGGCAACGAGGTGCGCATCATCCGCAATGTGCGGGATGACGGCACCTATCCGGGCATGGACCCGGGCATGCTGCTGGTGCGGCGCGGCAGCACCGGGTTTGTAATGAACGTCGGCACCTTCCTGCAGGACCAGCTGATCTACACCGTGAATTTCCTGGAACTGGGCAAGATCGTCGGTTGCCGCGAAGAAGAATTGATCAGCATCGACGAGCCGTGGATTCCCAGCAAATACGAAACGCGCGAGAAGGTGCGCAGCCGCATCACGCTGACGGTGGGCGGCGAGATACGCGTCAAACCGGGCATGGAAGGCGAGATCATGAAGGTGTTTCGCGACGAGGGTAACGGCGTGCAATACCACGTGATCTTCCATGACAAGGTGCTGCAGGTTCCGGAATCCGCATTGGACGCGATGCGTGCCCCAGTTGAAGAGAAGAGCGATGCCGAAAGTCATTGAGCCAAAAATAACCGAGCGTGCCGCCAGCGAAAGCAGCGTGTCCTACCTGGCACTCAAGGCGGCGCACAAGCTGTATGGCAAAGGGCCGGACGGCTTGCAGCCGGTTGAGCTCGAGCGGGTGCGCAAGATGGCGCAACAACAGCACGAACTGGAGGCGCGGGTGCTGGTGGCCACCGAAGCGCGCGATGCGATGGTGCCGCAGGCCAGCCTGAACGCAGCGCTGGACGAGATACGCAACCGCTATCCGAGCGAAGAAGAGTTTTTCGAAGACCTGTCGCGCAACGGCCTGAATGAAACCAGTTTCGCGATGGCGATGGAACGCGAGCTCAAAGTCGAAGCGATCATGGAGAAGGTGGGCACGCGCGCGGCTAGGGTCAGCGACGTCGATGTGGAGTTGTACTACCAATATCACCCCGACCAATTCCGCCGTCCCGAAACCAGGCTGGCGCGCCACATTCTGGTGACCATCAACGAAACCATAGACGAGAACAAGCGCGATGCGGCACGCAAACGCATCGAGGAAATCGCGGCAAGGGTGACGAAAGAACCGCAGCGTTTCGAAGAGCAGGCGCTCAAGCATTCCGAATGTCCCACCGCACTGGACGGCGGCAAGCTGGGTGAATTGCCGCGCGGAAAACTTTTTCCGGAACTGGACAAGGCGCTGTTCGAATTAAAGGCCGGTGAAGTGAGTGGCGTGCTGGAATCAGAACTCGGTTTTCACGTGCTGCGCTGTGACGCGGTCAACGAAGCGGGCGTGCTGAGTTTTGCCCAGGCCAAACCGCACATCCGCAAACTGATGGAACAGAAACGCAAACGTGTGTGCCAGCAGGCGTGGCTCAAGCAGTTGCTGGATAAAAAATGAAAGTTTGAACGGGTTTCGGCATGAAGTCATTTCACTGTCCCGAAGTTCCGCTTTCAGGCAGGCAAATTGCGGGGGTCAAGGGCGGCTTACGACACGCAGCAGAGACAAGACTATCCGGAAAGTAGTCCTGCATCGGATGGCTGGCAGTCCGCGTCAGATCACCTGGTGGCCGCAGCGACAAGGCACTCACCCGGCGCTTCGAATCCACCGGGCACTTCGAAACTGCGCATTGTTGTTTCTACCTCATTCCACGCCGACTCGCGTTCTTGTGGGGAAAGTTGCGCCATCATGGCATTGAATCCGCCGAAGGCTTCACGGGCGACCCGCACGTACTCGGCAGCACTGGCCGCTCTATGGGGCACCGGCACGGCGCGAACCTCGGGATCGGCAAATCCCGCTTCGCGGAAGAGACCTTCGAGCACCCCGGGACCGCCCAGGCTGAACGGTCCGGGTTGTCCCGGAACGGGAGGCGGGAGCTGCGCGCGCCGCCGGAAAATCGAAGCGGGTACGGCACCCCAACTGTTTCGATCGGGCGTGGAGAAGACGGCAACAGCAACCCGACCGCCCACTTTCAGCGCACGGTGCCACTCGCGCAGGGCGGTCACGGGGTGCGGCATATACATCAAACCCAGCCGGCACAGTACCGCATCAAAGGAGGCGTCAGGCAAATCCAGTTTCTCGCCGTCCATGGCGCGGGTCTCAATCTGTTTGAGCCCACGTTCACGGGCGACCTGGTGTGCAAGCTCAACGATCCCTTCCGAGATGTCGGTCGCCAGCACGAAACCGCCGGGGCCAACTCGCTCGGCGGCACTGACCGCCGGTTCGCCGGCGCCGGCGGCGATGTCCAGGATGCGCTGGCCCGGCTGAATCCGGGCAAGGTCAAGCATCTGGCGGGTTGCTTCGCCATACCAGCGATCCAGAGTGGGAGTCCAGCGTCGCCAGGCTTCGCCGTCCTTGTTCCATTGCTCTCGCTGCGCGTTCTTGTACTTGGCTGCGTCGAATGAAGGTTGCTGTTCAGCCATAAATCCTCCGCTCGGTTGGACATTAATGTCACTCCCCGGTGACGAACTCGGACTGCTAACAGTTATTCATATGACAGTTTCGTCCGGACTTGGTTTGATAATACGGACACGATTTTACAAGAATCAATGGAGTCTGGCCCCTTCGATTCGCTCCTACGATTCCGCTTTCAGGCAGGCAAATTGCGAGGGTTCAGGGCGGCTTACGACACACTGCGGACATAACAACATCCCAAAACCGGACATTCAACGTCAAGCTTGAGGGGCGCGGAAACAGACGGCAAAGCCGGCTGTTGAAGCGTCCCACTCGAAGCGCAGGTTAGGCGGCTGTATCTGGCTCATTATATGTTTTGCGTCTGAAAAAAAACCAATTGACCTCGAGCACTACTACAAGCAGAACATAGAGCACGGGAATGACATTGAACGCAAAAAAGTCGCCACCAAACTCAGTAAGACCTTCTGCAACAACCACTATTGAAGCGATGAACAAGAGGATCAATGCAGGATCGCGACGACCAATGGTGAATGTAAGGACTATGGCAACCGGAATAGTCGCAGCACTTATCAACATTAGCGGGATAACTACAAAGAATCCAAAATATGCTGGTTCTATATCAAGCTCCGATACGATTAGGCTACCAATAGTGCCTAGGAACGCACAGGCACCAGGGATCAGGAAGGATATGTAGGCGATGTCATGCCGTCTTCGCTGATGTGGAGAATTTCGCATGGAGTTGTCCTCAAGCCGCCTAACAGTTATTAAACGGACCCACCGGTCTGTACTATAGGTAATAGTGTGGAATGCATATTTTCTCTAAGTGATTGATTCATTGAAAGCCGCCCTTTTTGTTATTCCTCATATGCATAATAGTACGGACAGGAATGAATGTCTCCTTTGGGGTGCGGTTTCAACCGGTCGATGCCACAAACTAAAGAACAAACTAAAGGGGTCAGCATCGAAGGAAACTAAAGCGGAAACTAAAGGGGTCAGCATCGCAATACTTTTGGAGCCACCATGCCACGTCGCCCACGTATTAAATTAGCCGAAGTACCGCAGCACGTTGTGCAGTGCGGAATCAATCGCGAGCCGTGTTTTTTTGCCTGGGAGGATTATCACTGCTACCTCCTTTGGATACAAAAATCGGCTAATGCGATGCTGAGCCCTTTATGTACCCTTTTTTGTGTTTCCACACCAGTCGGCCCGGAAGCTGCACTAAGTCGTACTCGAACAAGCCGTATTGGAAATGGTAAAGATTACATATAAGAATTTGTAATAGTATGCCTGCAATGTTAATGAGACCGTCCAACTTGCATCATTTATGTGCTGATAAATCATCATGCCAGAAGCGATCAACCTTCAAGGACTGAGCAGCAACGAAGCCCGGCAACGGCTATTGCAGTATGGGCCGAACACGGTTGCAGAGGATATCTCCCGCCCCTGGCTCAATTTGCTCAGGAAATTCTGGGCGCCCGTTCCGTGGATGCTCGAGGTTACGATTGCATTGCAAGTTACCCTGGGTAAAACGGATGAAGCCGCAATCATCGCGGTCTTGCTGGTCTTTAATGCCATCCTTGGTTTCGTTCAGGAAAATCGTGCCAACAATGCGCTCGCCTTGTTGAAAAAACGCCTGGAAATCCAGGTGCGTGTTTTGCGCGACAACACATGGAAGAAGATTGCAGCAGAGGAATTGGTGCCCGGGGATGTCATCCATCTGCGCATGGGCGACCTGATACCGGCAGACCTGATCCTCTTCGACGGACAGGTTCTGCTCGACCAATCGTCACTCACCGGAGAAGCACAGCCCGTCGAGGCCGATGCCGGCAAGACCGCTTACGCAGGCGTCATCGTGAAGCGCGGCGAGGCATCAGGAGAAGTTACTGCAACCGGAACGCGTACCTATTTCGGCAAGACCGCTGACCTGGTACGCAGTGCCCGCACTGCCAGTCACCTGGAAAAACTCATTTTCACCATCGTCAAGTATCTGGTGGCGTTGGATGTGGCTCTGATCCTTGCCTTGTTTGTCTATACCCGGGTAAGCGGTATACCTGTCACTGAGGTTATCCCGTTTGCACTGATCCTGTTGGTGGCTTCAGTGCCGATTGCCCTGCCAGCCACTTACACGCTGGCAACCGCGTTAGGCGCGCTGGAATTGGCAAAGAACGGTGTGCTGGTGACCCGCCTTTCTGCCATAGAAGAAGCAGCGTCGATGGATGTGCTGGCGAGCGATAAAACCGGCACCATCACCCAAAACAAACTGGCACTCTCGGTACTGCATCCTTACTCGCCATTTGCCGGCCCCGAACTTCTGCGCATGGCCGCACTCGCTTGCGACGATGCCACGCAGGATCCTATCGATATGGCAATCCTGGAGTCTGCCCGCATGCAAGGCCAGCTTGCCACGGTTCCGCGCAGGCTGAACTTCGTTCCATTCGATCCCGAAACAAAACGTTCCGAGGCCCTGTTCGAACAGGATGATACAAAGCTGCGCGTCATTAAGGGAGCGCCGCGCGTGATCGCCGCGTTGGTTGAGGGAAAAGTGGACATCAGTCAGGACGTCGAACGCCTTGGTGCCGATGGTTCGCGCTTGCTGGCCATCGCAGTCGAAACCGGCGATGGCGGACTGCGCATGGCAGGGCTGGTTGGACTGCAAGACCCGCCGCGCAGTGATTCAAAGCAATTAATCCGCAACCTGCACGACCTTGGCGTGCGCGTAGTCATGGTTTCCGGAGACGGTCCTGCCACCGCTCGCGCTATAGCCGGGCAGGTTGGCATTGGCCAACGCGTTTGCCCTCCGGAAAACCTGCATGAAAAGATCGAACAGCATGTCCTTGACTATGACGTCTTCGCACGCGTGCTGCCCGAGGACAAGTTTCAATTGGTACGTGCATTGCAGCGTAGCGGTCACATCGTCGGCATGAGCGGAGATGGCGTCAACGATGCTCCCGCGCTCAAGCAAGCAGAAGTCGGCATCGCCGTTGCGAACGCCACCGATGTTGCCAAGGCAGCAGCCAGCCTGGTGCTTACCAACCCGGGACTGTCCGATGTTCAGGTGGCAGTTGAAACCAGCCGGCGCATCTACCAGCGTATGCTGACCTATACGTTGAACAAGATCATCAAGACCCTGGAGATCGCAATTTTCCTGAGCGTCGGCATGATGCTAACCGGCGTATTTGTCATTACACCGCTGCTGATCGTGTTGCTTTTATTCACCAACGACTTTGTCACCATGTCCATCGCCACAGATCATGTCGCATTTTCGCGCAAGCCTGAACGCCTCAGTGTTTCTAAGCTTATGCTGACTGCGACCCTGTTGGCAGCTTTTGTGCTGATCCTTTCTTTTTCCGTATTTTTCGTTGGCCGCGATTATTTACATCTTCCCTTGAACCAGTTGCAGACGCTGGTCTTCGTGATGCTGGTCTTTACCGGACAAGGGAATGTGTACCTGGTGCGCGAAAGGGGGCATTTCTGGAGCTCGGTTCCAAGCCGATGGCTACTGTGGGCGACTGCGCTGGATATTCTGGCAGTCGTCATTTTGTCCACACAAGGTATCCTGATGGCGCCCATACCCCTGCAGCTGGTTAGCGCGCTGATGGCCTTGGTATTGGGTTATTTGTTAATGATTGACCTCATCAAGGTTCGAATCTTCAAGCGCGTTGGTTTGTGACACTGGCTATATTCAAATAATTTTGGTATCCGGAATTTTTTATTGATTTCGCTTGAATGTTGTTGAATGCTAATCTGCCATGCGATTGTTTCCGGTTTAGTGATCAATGGAGTCTGACCCCAATCGATTTTGCCATCGATTAGCTAGATATCGATTGAATTATTGATAGAACATCAGGGTTAGTATCTGTACTCACAACTTATTCTCCTAACAAACGATTTAAAAATAAAATTGAATAAACTAATACAACTATCACCCCCATTAAAATAGGGATCATATATTTCATATTTCTGGTAAATTGCAGATGAGCTACAGAAAGACGATAATTTATACTATGTTGCTTACCCTTTTTCTCCATTACATCCAAAATATTTTTTATTTCATTTTCAGCATAACCCGGCGGTGAATTAAAAAAGAGATTAAGTAAAAATAAGAAGAAAAATACTGACACAATTGCCAGCACGATTAATACGGTACGAAGAATTTCCATAACTTTAACGGCTAGTTAAATTAAGCAACATAGCAAAAGCTATCCATTCATCTTCCGCTTTGTACCTGCAAGCGGATGCTAAATTCAAAGTATCTGAAGTTCTGCTTCTGGCTGCAGTTTCAACCGGTCGACGCAACACTTTATCTTAAAATATTTAAGAGGGGGTGTTGATAATGAAATACAGAACACGGACTTTTTATACAGAAGAACAAAAATCAGTAATGTGGGACCGCTGGAAGAAGGGCGAGTCACTCCAGCAGATTGCACAGTTGTTTGATCGCAACCACGGTTCAATTCAAAACATCCTGGCTGCAAGCGGTGGGATACGACCGGCTCAGCGACATCGTTCGAGACTAGCTCTGACTTTGGCTGAACGCGAAGAAATATCCCGTGCCGTGGTGGCGGGCCAATCGATCCGTTCGATTGCAGCGTCCCTCGGGCGCGCACCCTCTACGATCAGTCGCGAGATCAAACGCAACGGTGATCAGGAAAGCTATCGTGCAAGCCAAGCCGACCAGGCAGCCTGGGATAGGACACGTCGCCCCAAGACCTGTAAACTGGTGGGGAACAGAACGTTGGCGCACATCGTGGTAGGCAAGCTCCAAATGCAGTGGGCACCGGAGCAAATTGCCGGATGGCTAAAACACACTTACCCGGACGACGAGAACTATCAGGTGTCACACGAGACCATCTATCGCAGCCTCTACATTCAAGCC
>Ga0055484_10000010_pt1 | contig 17540 bp, 13 predicted proteins | sample RushMan_CattailN_6_FD_57939 | JGI IMG/M metagenome (GOLD analysis project Ga0055484, IMG submission 57939) | Wetland microbial communities from San Francisco Bay, California, USA, that impact long-term carbon sequestration - RushMan_CattailNLC_D2 | ecosystem: Environmental > Aquatic > Marine >... | reverse complement strand
CCTTGCACGGCTGGTCAAGCTGGGCGAGTCGGTGGCGATCTGCGAACAGATCGGCGACCCCGCCGCCAGCAAGGGTCCGGTCGAGCGCAAGGTGGTTCGCATCGTGACACCCGGAACGGTTACCGATTCCGCCTTGCTGGAAGAGAAGCGCGACAACCTGCTGCTCGCTTTGCATGAACGCCATGGCAAGCTGGGTCTGGCTTGGCTGAACCTCTCCTCGGGGCAATTCGTGGTCAACGAGACTTCTGCAAACAATCTGCCTGCCGAACTGGAACGGCTGCAGCCCTCGGAAATCCTGCTCGCGGAAAATGCCACCGCACCGCAAGTCAATGCCCCGAGCAAAACATTACCCGCATGGCATTTCGAACTGGAAACTGCGCGGCGCGCGCTGTGCCAGCAATTCGCCACGCTCGACCTCGCCGGATTCGGCTGCGAAGAATTTACTGCAGGCCTGGAAGCTGCCGGCGCACTGCTCGGCTACGCCAGGCTCACCCAAGGCCAGGCTATCAGCCACATCCGCGCCTTGCAGGTATACAGCGCAGATCAATATGTGCGCATGGATGCCAGCACCCGGCGCAATCTGGAGATTACCCAGACCCTGCGCGGCGAACCTTCCCCTACCCTGCTCTCGCTGCTCGACACCTGTGCCACCAACATGGGCAGCCGATTGCTGTACCACTGGCTGCATCACCCTTTGCGCGAGCGCAATGTGCTGCGTGCACGGCTGGATGCAGTCGATAGACTGGGAGACACTTTCCGCGCCGTGCACGACCAGCTCAAACCCTGCGTGGATGTGGAACGCATCACTGCGCGCATCGCATTGCGCAGCGCAAGGCCGCGCGACCTGTCCGGACTGCGCAATACGCTCAAGGAATTGCCGCAGTTACAAACCGTCCTTGGTAGGGTGGGCAGCTCTGCTGCCCACGCGGAGCGTCACGTTGAGAACCGCGTGGGCACAGAATCATGCCCACCCTACGCATCCTTGCTGCACTCGCTGGCCGACGCCCTGCAAGCCGATGCCGCGTTAGTCGAGTTGCTTCAAAAAACAATCAAGGAAGAACCTTCTTCGGTTCTCAGAGAAGGCGGCGTCATCGCCGACGGTTACGACGCCGAGCTGGACGAACTGCGGGGCATACAGGCCAACTGCGGCGATTTCCTGCTGGCCCTGGAAGCTCGCGAGCGCGCACGCACGGGTATCGAAAAACTGAAGGTCGAGTACAACCGCGTGCATGGTTTCTACATCGAAGTAAGCGCCGCCAATGCAAATAAAGTGCCTGATGACTATCGCCGCCGCCAGACGCTGAAGAACGCCGAACGTTACATCACGCCGGAACTGAAGACGTTCGAGGACAAGGCGCTTTCCGCCAACGAACGCGCACTGGCGCGTGAACGTTTCCTCTATGAACAATTACTCGACCAATTATCGCCATACATCCCGCAACTGCAGCGCATCGCTGCAGCCATCGCGGAACTGGACGTACTTGCCACTTTTGCCGAGCGCGCCGCCACGCTGAATTTCAGCGCGCCGCAATTTTCCGACGATACACAGATCAGCATCATCAAGGGCCGTCATCCGGTTGTCGAAGACCAAGTCGAACAATTCACCCCGAACGACACCACACTCAATGATGCACGCCGCACGCTGCTGATCACCGGCCCCAACATGGGCGGAAAATCCACTTACATGCGCCAGGTCGCCATCATCGCACTGCTCGCGCATGTCGGCAGCTTCGTGCCTGCGCAGGAAGCCATACTGGGCGAGATCGACCAGATCTTCACGCGCATCGGCGCATCGGACGACCTCGCCAGCGGACGCTCCACCTTCATGGTCGAGATGACCGAAGCCGCCAACATTTTGCACAACGCCACCGAACGCAGTTTGGTTTTAGTGGACGAGATCGGACGCGGCACCAGCACCTTCGACGGCCTCGCCCTCGCCTACGCGATCGCGCGCCACCTGCTGGAAATGAACCGCAGCTACATCCTGTTCGCCACCCACTACTTCGAACTGACACGTCTATCGGAAGAATTCCAGCAACTCGCCAACGTTCACCTCACCGCCATCGAGCACCAGCACAGCATCGTATTCCTGCACAGTGTGAATGAAGGCGCCGCCAGCCAGAGCTACGGCTTGCAAGTCGCCGCACTCGCCGGTGTGCCTAGCGATGTTATTCGCGCCGCGAAGAAACAACTGGTACGGCTGGAACAGCAAAGCGCAGCGCAGAACCCGCAAGGCGATCTGTTCGCCGCCTCACCCGAGGCACCGGAGCCGGAAGAGCATCCGCTGCTGTCGGCGATGCGCGATGTACAGCCGGATGATTTGAGTCCGAAGGAAGCGTTAGAGAGGTTGTATCAGTTGAAGAAGCTGGTTTAACGCCTGAAAAAGATATTCACTTTGGAAAACAAAATCAAAAAGATGACAGATAGCTTCAAAGTTATTAGCGGCAAAGATGCAATCGCGCCGTTCATTAATGACGTACAAAAGGCTGCTGATGAACACCGGAATTCCCTAGGATTTTTTCCCAAAAGCGTATATGAGGAATTTGCAAGGCGAGGCTACTTGTACGTTCTAGTTGAAACAACCCAAAATGGCTATGTATATGCGGGGCATCTGATGTTTGATTGCACATTTCCAAGAGCTAAGATTGTGCAAATGTTTACGCTCCAGAAATATCGACGAAGCGGCCTGGCGACTAAACTGATTAATCATTTACAAGAATTCTTAACTCAAAAAAGTTTTACATCAATCTATGCACGTGTGGCAGAAGACCTCTTAGAGGCCAACGCATACTGGGATCGACAACAGTTTTATGTACAGCGAATCGAAGAAGGTGGCTCTACTCGCAAGAGGAAAATCCTTGTTCGTTGCCATGAACTCGCATCCCCTCAACTTTTCCCTTCTAGCGGAATAAATGCAGACAATCCACTTGGGCTAGCAACATCCTCAACCAGTGACACGCCTTTATACCTGCTGGATCTGAACGTCTTGTTTGATCTGTCACCGCGACGACTACGCCATGAGGAAGCTGCAAGTTTATTTCAAGCTGAACGCATGAATTTTTGCCGTCTCGCAATTAGCACTGAAATTCGGGATGAGCTACAGCGGACAGCTCAACAAGGGAGAACAGACCCGATGGAGTCTTTCATTAACATCTTTCCTGCCTTTCCCCTTTTTCAAGACAATGACTCCGATACACTCCTTGAAGACCTTGCCTCAATGATCTTTCCCGAAAAAAAGGATAAGGCCCAACTTAGCCCCAATGACAAATCAGATTTACGTCATGTAGCAACTGTCATCCAGCGTAACTTGGCCGGCCTAATTACAAATGACGGCGCAATTCTGGAAGCATCTCAACAAATCACGTCCAAGTACGGAGTGGAAGTACTATCACCATCCACCTTTAGGTTAGAGGACTCCGCTCCACACGGAAACAATCAATTTGAAACATCTAATAATGCTACGCTAACACTGCTTGAGGTTTCTAACACTGATGAAATTGCAATACACACATTACTCTCGAAACTGAAACTGCCCGGCTCCACAATTTCCACAGGCTGGTTACCAACCGAATCGCATAGTCGTATTGCAACACGTTGCGCCGTATGGAATGACACAATACTTGTTGGATATTTAACGTGGTCAGCCAGAGACAAAACAGGTAGCGTAATTGCTCGGGCCGCCGTAGATGAAACGAATCTTCATGCACTAAGTGCGACCCGCATTCTTTTGATATATTTGCTTGAACAACTATCTCCCAATGGGCCATATCAAGTTCGACTCGAATTTCCACCTCATCAGTCATATATAAGAGAACTTGCTTCTGGTTTCGGCTTCAGTCGCTCGCCTGTGCAGAACAGCCTATCTAAAATCATCTTGGGCGGAGTACTAACCAGCAAAACATGGAGTGTATATCAAGATAAGCTTGCTAGAAAAAGCAACCTCAAACTTCCCACCTCCATCCCGACATATCGCAGCATTGACCAGCAAATTCAAATCCTGACCCCTGATGGAAATCAAACGCATGTAACTTTAGACTCGCTTGAATCTCTGCTTTCACCCGCTCTATTTTGCTTGCCTGGTCGGCCAGCAGTAATTACCCCAGTACAACGCAGCTTTTCAGAAGCACTTCTTGGGCATTCTAGACAAGCATCCTTTTTACCGATGAGTACGGCCTCTCTATACCAAGATCGACATTACCTGAGCAGTCCACGAACACTTCCACACTTTAAGCGCGGAACATTGATTCTTTTTTATGAATCCACTAAACAAAAGGGAAGAAGCGAAATAGTCGTAATTGCTCGTGTGCGCCAAGCATTCCTTAAACCAAGCAACACATTTGACGAATCTGATCTTACGCAATCAGTACTTACCGCAACAAGTCTTCCCAATATCGGAAAATCCAACATGAAAACTGTCACTGTATTCGACAACATTTACCCCCTTCCTCATCCCGTACCACTGAGGACATTACAACGCATTGGATGTGGTCGACCAAACGATTTGATTACCACACATCCAATCAGTGATGCACAACTACAAGAAATTCTCCAAGAGGCTTTTTAATCGTGAGGAATGAAGAACACATACTTATCTCGCTGATACCGCGACATGCGAAAAATATTTTTGATGGGCACAAACATGTCGAATTCAGACGTCGAAACATGCACATCACACCGGGCACTACAGCATGGATTTATGTAAAACTACCTGTTGGCGCCATCACAGGTCAAGTAAAGATTGCAGCTATACACTCTTCATCACCTACTGCCTTATGGCGACGTTTTGGTGCTGTTTCGGGTTTATCTAGAAGTGAGTTCTTTGATTACTTTAGTGGAGTGACGGAGGGTGTTGCTCTCGAATTAACAGATACTAAGGAACTTCGCCAATCGATTTCTTTAACTTCACTTAGAGAAATATCGAGCAGCTTCCAACCGCCCCAGTTTTTTGCCCGCCTCATTGCCTCTAATCCTGTTCTTAAGGCTGCAATGACAAAACCAATACGGACTAGGCCAAAGCATCGTTGAATTCAGTGTGCCAAAGCAGATTTGTGTAATTACCTTATTAGGGTGTGCAACTTGTTGCCCGCCTGAATTTCGATTTTAGGTTTTTTTGTTTTTCCTCCCCTGAGCGCCGCCGAGTAGCGGAGGCTGGTCAGGGATAGTCGGCGAGGACTGTTTGAGCGCATAGCGCGAGTTCCGCAGCCGCCTGACCAGTCGAGCAACGCAGGGGACGCCGCAGGCGCAGCAAACCGGGGCGGCGTTTCTTTGATTATTTTCTTTAGCCGCATAAAGAAAGTAATCGGCGTGCGGGGCCGCACCCCGCGACTTTGGCTTTTGTCATTCATGCTTCGACAGGCTCAGCACGAACGGCGTTAAATGCCGTTCTACCACCGGCGGTATTGATTTGTTTTATGTAATACAGAACAATCAGCAACCAATACCAGAGATACCAACAAAAAAATGCCCGACCGTTACTTCACCAATAAAACCTTTTCCTTCCTCTCCTCCCTCGCCGAAAACAACACCCGCGAGTGGTTCGCCGCACACAAGCAGGATTACGAAAACTACGTTCGCGAACCGGCGCTGGATTTCATCAGTGACATGGCAGAAACCATGCCGCTGATCTCGCCGCATTTCCGCGCACTGCCGAAAAAAGTGGGCGGCTCGCTGATGCGCGTGCAGCGCAACCTGCGCTTCAGCCGCGACAAGACGCCGTATAAAACCAACATCGGCATCCAGTTCCGCCACGAGGTGGGCAAGGATATTCATGCGCCGGGGTACTACGTGCACATAGAGCCCGGAGAGTGTTTTGTCGCCGCCGGGCTGTGGCATCCCGAGACCGATGTCTTGTTCAAGATACGCGGGGCCATTGCGCAGAACGCAGAGGCCTGGGTAAAGGCGCGCGATGACAAAGAATTCAGCAAGCATTTCGAACTTGTCGGCGACACGCTTGCCAACGCACCGCGCGGCTTTGCCAAAAACCACCCGCAGGTGGAAGACCTGAAGCGCAAGGATTTTATCGGCCTGGCGGGATTGAGCAAGGAAAATGTGACATCCATGAATTTCCGCGCCATGGTGGCGGAACGTTTCAAACAGGCCGAGCCGGTGATGCGCTTCCTTTGCGGTGCGCTGGAAATACGGTTCTAGTTTTTAAACCATAACAGGCAGAAGCAATTAGGCATTCAATTCCGGGCTAATATTTAAATTTCGAATTATCATTGAGCACAGATTCACCCACACTCACTTCAAAAGGAGACTCTCATGAAAAACATTTTTCTCTCGATCGTCCTTTTTTGTATTGGCACTTCTGCCGCCCTCGCTGCCGTGCAAGGCAAAGAGGTGAATTACTCAGCCGACGGCACGACACTGAAGGGCTGGATCGCCTACGACGATGCGATCAAGGGCAAGCGCCCGGCTGTGCTGGTAGTGCATGAGTGGTGGGGGCATAACGCTTACGCGAGGAAGCGTGCCAACATGCTGGCGGAGCTGGGCTATGTGGCGCTGGCGGTCGATATGTATGGCGACGGCAAGCAGGCGCAGCATCCCAACGATGCGGCCAAATTTTCGGCTGAGGTGGCAAAGAACAAGCCGATGGCGAAAGCGCGTTTTGAGGCGGCAATGAAACTGTTGCGCGAACAGGATAATGTGGATAGCGACAAGCTGGCGGCGATCGGGTATTGCTTCGGTGGATCGGTGGTGCTGGAGATGGCGCGCGAAGGCGAAGACCTGAAAGGTGTGGCGAGTTTTCACGGTGGCCTCGCCACGGATAGCCCGGCGCAGCCCGGCATGGTGAAGGCGCAGATCAGGTCTTTCACCGGTGCGGATGACAAGATGATTCCCGCCGCGCAGGTGGCGGCATTCAGGCAGGAAATGGACAAGGCCGGAGTGAATTACAAGACGGTGGTGTATCCCGGCGCGATGCACAGTTTCACCAATCCAGATGCGGATGAATACGGCAAGAAGTTCAACCTCCCGCTGGCCTACAACGCGGCGGCTGACAAGGATTCATGGGCACAAATGAAAACGTTCCTGGCCGATGTGCTGAAGTAAAAACGATCCAGGATAGCCGCGATGAAAATCTGTTGATCCTGGCTCACAGCAGGCCATGGGCTAAGGTTGCGCTTTAACTGGAGCCGATGGTTGATTGTCACCTGTAGTCGATGATGTCGAGGTGTTTTCTTTTGCAATCGGCACAGCTGGCGGGGTAACGGTTATAGGCTGGCTAACTGCGGGCTGAGTCACGGCAGGTGTCGAAACGGTTGGAGCAGCAGGCTGAGTTTGCGCCGGCAGTTTTTCAGCTTGTTGCTTGTCCTTTTGATTCAACGATGTATTGTTGCTTGTGGCAACCGGCGGGGCCTGTGGCTTGTTTGCTTTTAGCGGATCTGCCGAAACTGGTTTCGTATCCGGTTTCGCTTCCGGTTTCGCTGCGGCTTTCAAAACGGGCGGCGGCCTTTTCGGCAGGGGTTGCACCAGGCTATCAATTTCTTTTTGTATCAACGATTTCGAACTCTTCCTCCCTGGAGGAGGAATGGGCGCAGTGTATTCAGGCAGGGTAACTGGCGCACTTACCCGCACCTTTTCACTGGAAGAAGAAGATAGAGCTTCGCTCTGTATTTGTTGAAAAACGACCCAACCTTGCCATGCTGCAGCCGCAATCAACGTTAGCACCAGAATTGTCAGCAACCAGGTGCGGCGCTTCCTGTCTTGCTCGCGAATCACGCGAACCTTGGCCCTGCCTGAAATCGTTTGGGTGATTTTTGCCTCACCGATGTCTGATCGCAAACTCACTCTTGGTTGTTTGCTGCTCGTCTTCAATTGACGATCTGGAATATCGAATTGGCTGATTTCATGCCCCATCTATACTGCCCCTGAAAATTTCATTCTAATTTTTATATGATAAAAAGCTGCGTTCCAGCTTGTCATCGCCAATGCGCTTGAACTCCACCACCCCGGTGTCAATAATAAAAAAGGTGAAATTAATGTGGCTGGACTAAAACGTCTGTATACACAAAACAAACAGATTGGGCGCAGCGCGCCCGGCAGGCAGGAGTTTCTAAACCGCCTTCCCGGATGCGGCAATACCTGAAATCTTGCCAAGCACTTCAGACAATTCTTTTACCTTGGCCTCCAGCTCAGCCACTTTGTTTGCTTTGGCTTGCAGTTGGGCTGTTTTGGCCTGTTCCTGTTTAAGGCTTTCCTGTAGCTGAGCGATAGTCTTCAGATGCTCGAATGACTTCTTCTGAACATCCTCAAGCTGTGCGTTCACCTTTGCAAGTTCAAGAGCTCTTTCCTGAGCTTCAGAGAGATTGCTTGGCTTTGCAGCATCTTTGGTGCTGTCAGGGAACGCGCGGGTTTTTACTGTTTTATCCATAATAGCCATTCTGCCTAATTCTTAACTGCAGTGCAACTACGGTATATATATCTGTGAGTTTCCCGGTCAGCGTCGCTGAAGCGCATCCGCAATGCGTTTAAGTGCATCGGCAATAACATGGCGCGGCGATGCTATGTTAAGGCGCATGAAACCGCTCCCGCCTTGGCCGAATACGATGCCTGGATTCATCCCCACTCTGGCTCGTTGCACAAAGAACTCCTGCAGCCGGGTATCGTTCATCCCCAGCTCGCGGCAATCCAGCCAGAGCAGATACGTGCCTTCGGGCTGGATGAGCCGGATAGCGGGCAAATGTGCTCTCAGGTAATCGCCGACGAAATCGCGGTTACCTTGCAGATAGACCAGCAGGCTATCCAGCCATGCTTCTCCGTCGCGGTAAGCAGCTTCGAATGCGGCAATACTGAACGGATTGTGGTTACCCATGTGTAGGCTGTCGAAGATTTTCTGGAGTGCTTCGCGTTGTGCGGCATCGGGAACAATCAAGCTGGACAGGCCGAGGCCGGGTGTATTGAAGGTCTTGCTCGGCGCAACGGCGGTGATGAGTTTGTCTTCGGTGCCAGCCAGCTTCGCCAGTATGGTGTGATGCGATCCGGGATAGACCAGATCGGCATGTATTTCGTCCGACAGTATCGCCAGATCGTAACGGCGCGCGATACGCAGGATTTCTTCCAGTTCTGCCCTGTTCCATACACGCCCCACCGGATTGTGCGGGGAGCAGAGCAGCAATAAACGCGCGCCCTCCGCGGCGCATTGTTCGAGATGGCCGAAATCGATTGTGTAGCCACTATTTTCAAGCCGCAACGGGTTCTCGATCAGGCGGCGCCGGTTGGTCGTGACCGCCGAAAAAAACGGAAAATATACCGGCGGCTGAACGATGACGCCTTCGTCCTGTTGCGTGAAAGCCTTCACGGTTGCAAACAACGACGGCACCACGCCAGGCGCCATGATGATCCAGTCGCGCTGCACCTGCCAGCCATGGCGCTTGTGCAGCCAGGCAATCAGCGCATCGTACAGGCTGTCGGGGTAGAAGGTGTAGCCATATACCGGATGTGCGGCACGCTCGGCAAGGGCGCGCGTCACCGCTTCCGGCGCCGCAAAGTCCATATCGGCGACCCACATCGGCAAGACATCCGGTGTGCCGAAATATGCCGCACGCCCATCGTGCTTGACCGAGGCAGTGCCGTTGCGCGGAATTTCCTGATCGAAACTGATGCTCAAGCAATGCGCTCCCACAGCGTGACTTCCGAGAAGCTAAGCTGGTATTTATGTTTGGTCTCGCGGATAACAAAAGGAACTTCCTGCGGCATTTCGAGCAAACGGAAGTGCGGTTTGAGCAGTTCTTTCAGTCCGTCCAGCGTGGTGAAATTCTCCCCGTTTTTCTTGAACCCCCCTATCCATTCTTCGCGCCTGGTGTGTTCTTCCAGCCATGTATAGGGAGAAGCGATCAGCAGGATTCCGCCGAGATTGAGGCGCTCATGCACGCTGGAGATGAATTTCCTCGGGCTGTAGAGGCGGTCGATCAGGTTGGCGGCAAGTATCAGGTCATAGCCGCTGAATACCGCTTTGAGGTTGCAGGCATCACCCTGATAAAAATCCACTTTGTGACGGACTTTGTCCAGCCCCAGATCAGCCAGCCGGCATTCCTTGTAGCTGACCAGCTGGCCTTCTTCAGTCATGGTATAGCGCAATATGCCCTGTTCGGCGAGTTGCACGCCTGAGCCGATGAAGCGCGCTGAAAAGTCGATGCCGGTAACATGCTCGAAAAGCTGTGCCAGTTCGAATGTGGCTCGCCCGGCCGCACAACCCAGATCGAGCGCTTTATGTGCCGGTTTGCCATGCATCACGCGGATCGCAATTTTGGCCAGCGTCTGCGGAAAATTCGCCACTCCGAAATATTCATCGCCGTAATGAAATTCGGCATATTCGGACAACAGCTTGTCCGTTTCATAATGCGATTCAGGCACGCTGACGGGTGCATCGGCAACCACATAGCGGAATCCGGCATGCTGGAAGAAATGGCGGCGAAATGCATAGCGTGCGCTACGCAAAGCTTCATTGCCGCAGGAAATCCACGAGCCGCCCTTGAACAGGTTGTGGCGCCCGTCAAAGGTCGGCGTGGTGAAATCGTCATACAGCGGATGCACTTCAAAGCCGCTGAAAGGATAGATTGGTGTTTCGGTCCATTGCCAGACATTGCCGACCACGTCGTAAAGTTCGCCATGGCGAAATTCTGTGACAGGACATGAAGACGCATAATGATCCAGATGAATGTTGGCTGCTGCGGCACGATCATGCGCGATCTCTTCGCATCCGGAAAAATCATACAGGCGATACCATTCATCCTCGCTGGGCAGCCGTACTGACTGGCCGGTGCGCAGCTTCTTCCAGTTACAAAATGCCTTGGCCTCGTGATAGTTCACCTCGACAGGCCAATCCCACGGCATGGGCACTTCCTCGGTCATCAGCCGCAACTTCCAGCCATCACCCTGCCTGACCCAGAAAGTGGGATGCGCCGCATGCGTATAGTTCCTCCAACTCAACCCTTCCTCTTCCCAGCATGCATCATCGGTGTAACCGTCATCCTCAACAAAGCCGGAAAATTCCCGGTTGCTGACCAGGTAACGACTGGCCTGAAAAGCCGTAATGCTGGCCTCGTGCGAGCCATACTCGTTGTCCCAGCCGTAGCTATTCGCCGATCTTTCCTTGCCCAGATGCACCTCGCCAGAGGGTATGTCCACCAGCCGGTTTTCCGGTGCGTCGCCTGTCTTTCGGCAGGGTTGCCAAGCCGGATGTGGTTTGACGTATTCAAGTGCGTGCTGGCGTATCAGCACTGAGGAAGTTTCCAGATGAATGCGTTCGTGCTCGATGCACATCAGTATCGCCCACCACGGATGATCCCAGTTGATCGGCAGCGCAAGCGGCATCGTCTGGATCAGTTGATCGACGACTTCGCGCATCTGCTTTCGATATTCCCGCACTTCATCGATACGTGGCCAATCGTAATGGGCATCGTTGAGGTCATCCCAGCTCATTTCATCCACACCCACCGCAAACATGGCCTCGAATTTCGGATTGATGCGTTCCTTGACCAGGCCGGCCAGCACCAGTTTGTTGATGAAAAATGTCGCCGTATGACCATAATAAAAAATCATCGGGTGGCGAAGCGGGATCGGCTTCCTGAAATAGGACTGCTCGCCTGCCAGTGTTTCGAACAATTGCTCGTATCGGTTGAAGGTGGCAAGGAAGTATTCGCGAATTTCCTGACGCGTAATCCCGGCATCGTTGCCGGACAGCCTGGGAGTTCGTTCGAATAAACTGGGTTGCATTGCGACTCCTGTTTCAGTTTTAATCACTTCAAGAATTCAGATTTTGTCATTGCCACGAAGATCCTAAACCAGTCAAATCCGACAACCGGATACCGGTGGATATATGGCATGGCGATTCTCGAAAGGTTGCCTGTAAATTTATTATTTTAACAGCGAATAACTTTGCATATAAGCGCTGTAAAATATTTCCGGACAATATTCAGAATCCAGTTTAATGCGCAACGATCCGCATCTCGTCGTCAACATTACAGGTCACGGCTTCGGCCATGTCGCCCAGACCGCGCCTGTTCTGAACCTACTGCAACAGTACTTTCCGGATTTGCGCATCACGATACGCACTGCCGTTCCTGTCGGGCATCTGCAATCGCGTATCAATATACCTTTCACACACATCCCCGTCGAAGGCGATATTGGCATGGAGATGTCTTCGGCCCTGGATGTGCTTGTCGAGGAAAGCCGGTCAGCCTATCGCGCCTTACACTCGGACTGGGATGCTCGAGTCGCAGCAGAGGCATCTGCATTGCGTGAGCTCGGCGCGGACATGGTTTTCTCCAACGTAGGCTACCTGCCGCTGGCAGGCGCACAGCGTGCAGGCATTCCCAATATCGCATTATGTTCGCTGAACTGGGCAGACATCTACCAACACTACTGCGGCGATGACATTATCGCCAGGCAAATCCATGCCTGCTATGCGAATGCGGATACCTTTTTTCGCGCCACACCAGGAATGACGATGGACGAAATGCCCAACATCATTCCTGTTTCACCTATCGCCGACATCGGCACGATGCGGCGTGATGAACTCAACCGTCGCCTTAAATTATCGGATGAAGAGAAGTTGATATTGGTAAGCATGGGCGGCATAACCAGCAGGTTGCCCGTTGAACGCTGGCCACGAATAGAGGGTGTGCGCTGGCTGGTGCAAAAAAGTTGGCAGGTGAAACATCCGGATGCAATCGCTCTCGAATCATTGCCGATGAGTTTCAGTGACCTCCTCGCCAGTTGCGACGCACTGATCAGCAAACCGGGTTACGGCAGTTTTGTAGAGGCAGCATGCAGCGGAACGCCCGTATTGTATGTTGCACGGGCTGACTGGCCGGAATCGCCAGCCTTGATAACATGGCTGCAACAACATGCCGTCTGCCGCGAAGTCTCACGCAATAACCTCGAACAGGGAAATATTTCTGGAGAACTTGAAGCAATCTGGAATGCGCCGCAGCCTAAGCCTGTCATTCCGGAAGGCGGTGAGCAGGTAGCGGATTGGTTGGCCGGAAGACTGGAGATGTAAGGTGCCGAGTGAGCACCCTGCCCAGCCAGGAGCATTTTGAGACCTTGCGCAACAATGCTCTGCCGAGTAGTTCTACATGGATTTTTTAGTGGAGGTGAGCGCCCTCACCATGCACATGCCCATGCGCCAACTCTTCACCGGTAGCCGGGCGAACGCCTGTAACGGTGCAATTAAAGGTAAGTGTCTTGCCTGCCAGCGGATGGTTTCCGTCAACGGTCACTTCATCATCGGTCACTTCGATCACGGTAAACAGTATGAAGTCGTCATCCGCTGCACCTTCCGGTCCGCCTTCGAACTGCATACCGACAGCCACTTCTTTAGGAAACGAGTTGCGCGATTCCACTTCAACAAGTCCGTGGTTGTATTCGCCGAAGGCATCATCCGGTTTCATGGTAACGCTGACTTTATCGCCAATATTTTTCCCCTCCAGCGCTTCTTCCACCAGCGGGAAAATACCGTCATAACCGCCATGCAGGTAGCTGATCGGGATTTCGACTTGTTCCAGCATATCGCCGTTTGAATCGAGCAATTCATAGCTCATGGAAACGACAGCATCTTTGGCGATTTTCATTTCATTCCTTTTATCACATTTAAAATTTCCTGCGCATGTCCGTGTGCTTGCACACCATACTCGACATGGCGCAACTTGCCTTGCTTGTCGATAACAAACGTGGAGCGCTTGATAGACAATTTTTTATGGCCATCCACTTCCTTTTCATACATCACACCATATTTTTTACAGACTCGGGCTTCAGTGTCTGAAAGCAACAATACCGATAATCCGTGCTTGTCTCGAAAAGACGCATGACTTAAACAGTCATCGCGGCTGACACCGATCACGATGGTATCGTACTTGGCAAACTCCTCATCCAGATCACTGAACTCGGTAGCTTCCAGCGTACAGCCAGGCGTATCGTCTCTTGGATAGAAATACAGCACAACATTTTTTTTCCCAAGCTGCGAAGTAATGCTGAAACTTTGCATGTCAGCATCCGGCAACTCAAAGTGCGGTGCATCCATCCCGGCAGTCATTTGTACAGCTTGCATTCAATGATTTCTCCTTGCCGGATATTCTAAACACTTTTCAGCAGTGTTATAAATATTTTTTGTGCCATTTCCATACTCGGGATGCACGCTATTTTATGTCTTATAATCATCCCGAATGAAAACTATCCCATCTTTGCTTGGCGGGTTGTCCGTTAAGGAATTTCTGCGCGATTATTGGCAGAAAAAGCCTTTACTGATCCGCCAGGCATTTCCTGCCTTCAAAGGACTTCTTAACCCGCAACAGTTAATGGATATGGCTTGCACTGAAGAAGTGCAAGCGCGCCTGATCACACATCGGCGCGGCAAATTCACCCTGCTGCAATCACCATTCGAACCGGATGACTTTGACAATCTCGGCAAGACCATGTGGACAGTACTGGTACAAGGTATAAATCACCATTTACCGGAAGCAGCTGCGTTGCTCAAAAATTTTTCTTTCATTCCTCATGCGCGCCTGGACGACCTGATGGTGAGCTACGCTCCCAAAGGCGGCGGCGTCGGGCCGCACTTTGATTCCTATGACGTATTTTTGCTGCAAGGCTTGGGGCATCGCCGCTGGCAGATTTCCAGCCAAGCGGATCGCAGCCTGGTTGAAGGTGCTCCGCTGCGCATTCTGCAAGATTTCAGGGTCGAGCAGGAGTGGGTGCTGGAAGCCGGCGACATGCTGTATCTGCCGCCACACTACGCGCACAATGGCATCGCCGAAGACGATTGCATGACCTATTCCATCGGTTTCCGCACGCCCGCCTTCCAGGAACTGGCCGAACAATTCCTGGTATACCTGCAGGACAGGATTGAGATTGAAGGCATGTACGCCGATCCTGACCTGAAGCGTCCGAAACATCCTTCCGAGATCAGCGCCGCGATGCTGCGCCAAGTGAAGCAGGCGATCAAGCAGGTGCATTGGGACGACGAAGACATCACCAACTTCTTCGGCTGCTACATGAGCGAGCCCAAACCGCACATTTTCTTCGGCGCCCCGAAACGCCCTTTGTCCCTGGAAAAATTCCGCACAGCCTTACAAAAGCACGGCATCTCATTGGACCTTAAAAGCCAGATGCTATGCCATGACGGCTGGATATATATGAACGGTGAAGCTTATCGGTCAGATCAGCGCGACTACCCGATGCTGCGTACCCTGGCAGATGTACGAGAACTGCCTGCACATCCGTCATGCAGTGCCGCAATGTGCGAACTGCTTTACCAATGGTATCTGGACGGATATATTCACCTGACGTGAAATACTGCCTGCCTGAATAGCAGACAGTGGACTCCACTTAAGTTTGCGCTATCCAAAATTGGAACGATACGGGAACTTCTCATGCCAGACTCAATAGCCAACCCCGCAGATCCGGATCGGATACGGATGAATCAGGATTTGTTCGCGAATAATCCCGCCGAACTATCCGACTTCCACCTGATCCTGATAAAGCCGACTCACTATGACGATGATGGCTACCCGATCCAATGGCTGCGCTCCAATATCCCCGCAAATACTTTAGCCTGCCTTTACGGATTGGCCGTAGATTGCCGAGACAGATCTATTCTTGGTCCTAACGTGAAAATACATATTCAAACCATCGATGAAACGAACGAACGTCTTCGGCCGATGCGGATATTGAATAAAATTCCCCGCCAAAGTACTCGCGCGCTTGTCGCATTGGTTGGAGTGCAATCTAACCAGTTTCCCCGCGCAATGGATATAGCCAGCCAATTCATTGCACATGGGATCCAGGTGTGTGTGGGTGGATTTCATGTGGCAGGTTGCCTGTCCATGCTGAAGGAAATGCCTGAGGATTTAAAGGCAGCACAGCGCATGGGTGTCAGCTTCTTTGCCGGAGAAGCCGAGCCGGATCGTCTGGATGAGGTGATCCGCGATGCTTCTGCAGGAAAGCTCAAACGGATTTATAACTTTCTCAAGTCTCCGCCAGATTTGAGCGGCACTCCATTTCCTATTCTGCCGCGCGCCCAGGTTGAGCGTACCTATGGAGTTTATTCCAGTTTCGACCTGGGGCGTGGCTGCCCTTTTCTTTGCTCGTTTTGCACCATCATCAACGTTCAGGGACGCTCGAGTCGTTTTCGCAGCGCCGACGATCTGGAAAAGATAATCCGTGCTAACCACGCGATGGGTGTAAACCGCTTTTTCCTGAGCGACGACAACCTGGCCAGAAACAGAAACTGGGAGCCATGCTTCGATCGCTTGATCGAGTTGAAGGAACGTGAGGGTATAACTGTGCGCCTGCTTGTCCAGGTAGATATGATGTGCCATCGCATCCCCGGATTTATAGAAAAAGCAGTGGCTGCAGGTGTCGACCAGATATTTATCGGACTGGAAAGCGTCAATCCGGAAAATTTGCTGGATGCACGAAAAAAACAGAATCGTGCCGGTGAATTCCGCGCCATGTTGTTATCGTGGAAACGCTTCCCCGTTGTGATTACCGCGGGCTACATTATCGGATTCCCGCGTGACACAAAGGAATCCATTCTGCGTGATGTGGAAACGCTAAAACACGACTTGCCTATCGATGTGGTCTATTTCACTTACCTGACCCCACTGCCGGGGAGTGAAGATCATCGCCGGAACCTTGAGCAGGGCGTTGCCATGGAATCCGACATGAACAAATATGATTTGAACCACCGGATTACCCACCATCCTTTAATGAGCGACCGGGAGTGGGAGCAAGCCTATGAGGCGGCATGGGAAAGTTTCTATACTTTCGAACACATGACCACCGTATTGCGTCGCATGGTCGCCTTGCGAAGCAACAAGAAACTTACCACGATATATCGTCTGGTCTGGCATCGTGAATTCAGGCGCAGGCATGGCGTACATCCGCTGGAAGGTGGGTTTTTCCGGAGAAAGTTTCGTCGCGACAGGCGTCCAAGTTTGCCGCTTGAAAATACCTTATTGTTTTATTCAAAATACATTTCGCAACTCACCATCGCCGCCTGCTCTGCCACCTATCTTTACTTGCGTTTGCGGTTGGCACTGCGAAAAATTCTGCGGGATCCTAAGCGACTTAAATATCGCGATGCTGCAATTTACGCCGAGGCCCGGGAAGGGTGATCGGAAGAGCCTTAAACACTTCGAATCCCTTTTAATCTTTTATTACGCCGCCAATTTGCACGAACTGCTTTACCAATGGTATCCGGGCGGCTATATTTCTCATACAAGGCAGGGAAAATCATGGCTGACAATGAATTACAGCATATTAAACTGGATGGCATGGCGGATTACGTCGTCGCCCTTGACACACTGTGCAAGCTGGCGCAACGCAACCTGGTGCTGTTTGAAAAGGATTTTGACGGCTCGGGATTCAATACCGTTGAACGCTTTGAAACACTGCGCAATTTCTTGCTCGCAAATCCGGCGCATCGCTTATTTGTGCTGGCGCACGATACCCGCTACTTATCCACATATTGCCCGCGCATGATAATGTTGCTGCGCCAATTCAGCGCCAGCATATTCATCTACCAGACACCCAAAAAT
>Ga0055484_10000009_pt1 | contig 17888 bp, 15 predicted proteins | sample RushMan_CattailN_6_FD_57939 | JGI IMG/M metagenome (GOLD analysis project Ga0055484, IMG submission 57939) | Wetland microbial communities from San Francisco Bay, California, USA, that impact long-term carbon sequestration - RushMan_CattailNLC_D2 | ecosystem: Environmental > Aquatic > Marine >... | reverse complement strand
AACACTGATGAATGAAGCGGGTCATTGCTACAGTTTTATCAACGCTTTTTGTAAGGCCAGCGATCAATCCAGAACGATCTTTTTATGGGTCAACCGTCATGTCAAACTCAACTTTACTGAAGAAAACATCCAGATCAAGAAATATTTTTTTCGCAGGATACGCAAACTGCAAAGCTATTTTTTATACAGAAAATTGTTGGCATCGCAAGGAAAACTGTTTATTTCGACCGCGGGGCTTACGGATCTGTTATTAATTGACTGGGCGTCAAAAGGCGTAGTGCCGGCGGGCAAAGCATATTTCTATTTTCATTGGTTCCGGGTTAAAGAAAAGAAGCTTGCCGGCCTGAGAGAAATCGCGCGCAAGCAGCCCAACCTGGAAATCCTCGGACCCACCCTGTCAGTGGTCAAAATATTCCAGGAAGCGGGTTTCAGGAATGCGCATGTTGTGCCTTATCCCATTTCAAGTACAGAAGTGAGTCGAGACGAGGAAAGGAATAAATTCAGTCATCTGTTGTATGCAGGCGCTGCACGCAGGGACAAGGGTTTTGCGCACGTAGTCGAATTGGTGGCATATATGCACGAACGCGGGTTACAGATACCCGTTATGCTGCAAACTTCGCCGGAACATTTCGGCAAATACGATACGGCAACCCAGGCGGATATTCAGAAATTGTATGCAATAAATTACCCCTACCTCAAAATTTGTTCTGAGACACTCAGTGCAAATGAATATGCCGGCCTTTTTGCGGGAGCGATTTGCCTTCAGCTTTATGACCGGACCGATTTTTCTGACCGGATAAGCGGAGTGACGCTGGATGCCTTTTCAGCCGGAAGTCCGGTTGTGGCAACGGAGGGAACATGGATTGCCAGAATGGCGCAGCGCTTTGATGCAGGAGTGGCAGTAGCCGATATGTCTCCTTCGCAAGTGTTGTCCGCAGTGCAGCACGTGATGGACGATTATGCAATCTATCACCGGCATGCGCTTGCAGCAGGCAAGACGCTGCAGGAGGAAAACAACGCTGAAAACTTGTTCAGGGTCTTTGCGAATTGATGCTGATATCCTGTAAAAATCGTAATGCTCTGATGGTGAACCCATGCCCGATCAAAAATTGAAACTACTGCATGTAGTTCGTCGATACGGACCGGTGGGGGGAATGGAGCGTTATGTATGGGAACTGACTCGCGAATTGCAGCGGCTTGGCCATGAAGTGACGGTGGTCTGCGAGCGCTGCCATGTTGAAAAGCCGGCGGGCATCGAAGTGCATGAACTGGGCGAAATCGCACCGCGTCCGCGCTGGCTCGCCCAATTGCGCTTTAGCGGTCGTGTTTCAGCCTGGCTCAAGGCTCATCCCTTTGATGGGCTGATACATAGCCATGAGCGATTGGGCGTGCATCATGTCACCACTTTTCATGGCCCTCCGTTTGCCACCGTATTCGACAAACCATTCTGGCGGCTTATCTCGATACGTGTCTGGGTGCGCCTGTACCTGGAACGGCGCGAACTGGAATCCGCGCGAGCCATCGTTCCGAATTCGCAATTTATCAAACGTCAGCTTCAGCATTATTATCCGTTGCAACAATCGAAACTGACAACGCCCATCGTTCCGGGTGTCACGCCAACTGTCGCACGAGAGTGGCACACCGCCCCGGCCGATGGTGGTGTGATTGGATTTGTCGGCAAGGAATGGCGGCGCAAGGGACTGCAACTTGCGGTCGAAATCGTTGCTGAACTCCGACACAAACGCCCGCAACTGGAATTGTGGGTTATTGGCCCGGAACCGCAAGAAGTCCAGCATCTGTTCGACGGTTGGCAAGGCGGCTACCGTCTGTTGGGCTGGCGGAGCGATATGGATTACCTGCGTGAGTTCGATGTGCTGCTGCACCCGGCCAAAGCAGAACCCTATGGCATGGTCATCAGTGAAGCCATGGCCGCATGCGTGCCTGTGGTCGTGTCGGATGTGTGCGGCGCGGCAGCACAGGTAAGCACGGAATCAGGACGGGTGTTGGCCTTGTCGGATTCGGTTGCCAACTGGGCAGAAGCGGTGGTGCAAGAGTTGATACGTACTATGGCACCCCCGCAGTATTTACATGGCTGGGATAAGGTGGCGCGGGAATATGAAACAATTTACCGAACGAAATATTCCCTGCGTAGTTAGGTATGGGGGGCGAGATATAATGTATGTTTGATTTGCATCATACAAGCCGTGCGATGAAACAGCTGACAATATACATTCTCTGCCATAACCGCCCAGACTACGCTCGACAGGCTATTTCGTCTGTTCTAGGACAAACCAGCCCAGAATATAATCTGGTTATATCGGACAATTCCAGCAACGACGAAGTCGAACATATGGTAAAAACCGAATTCTCGGATATTCACTATATCCGCAGGCCGCCGATGATAAAGGCCTTGGAGCATTTCAACTGTTGCATTGCAGAAGTGCGCAGCGAGTACTTTTGTCTGTTTCATGATGATGACGTGATGAGTTCGGACTTTGTTGAGGTGATGGGAAAAAGTCTGCATTCCTATCCGGGGGCAATTGCTATCGGTTGCAATGCCAATATGGAGAAATTCGGCAAGCTGGAACAGCGTACATGCTTCCGGTCATTCCGGAAATATGAACAGATAACAACGCCGAAAGATTTGGCTCGACGCTATTTTTCCCGCGCTCAATCTGGATTTGCACCGTTCCCGGGCTATATTTATAACCGACTTTTGGTTGGAGATACCAGATTGCCGGCTGAGGGTGGGAAGTATGCTGATGTTACTTGGTTGCTCAGACTCGCAAATAAAGGAAAAATCGTCTGGATCAACAGACCGCTGATGACTTACCGTTTGCATGGGGAAAATGATGGAATTATTGAGTCCATGCGTGATCGCCTCCGGTTTCTCGGTTATCTCAAACAAAATATCGAAATATTTGGTACGGGTTTGCTGAAGGATTACCGATGCGGATTTATCTACAAGAAAATTGTAAAAACAACTAAAGGAACTCATCCTGATAGATACGGGGTGGCAGTTTCCTTCCTGAATCATTATCGTTGGTCTCGATACATAAGGCCCGATTACTACAAAGCGCTGTCAGTACGAGCTTTGGTCAAACTGGCTGCCGAGCGATGATATACGGCAACGTTTACGCCGATGGGCACAGCAATAATTCCCTGTTCGAAATAGAGGACAGCACTCATCGCCACAATCCGACTTACATACAGAGGCTGCTGAGGCAAGAATTTCTTGCGCGTGGAATTGAAATTAATACGCCCGACCTCAACAAGGGAAGAAAAATCGCCTTTGAATTACATTTTGAAGGACGGCCACTTCTTGAAGACGGCATCCCAAAATATCTTATCGCCTTGGAAAATCCGAACATTAACCGTCTTAATGAAAATCGGGACTATTGCAGAAAATTTGCCAAGGTGTTTGCGTGGGATGCGAGGTTGCAGGACTTGCCGAATGTGGTGAAAATAATGATACCCCATCACCTTGTTCACGACTCTTTTCCCAGCTATGAAGAAAGAGATATCTTCAGCTGCCTGATTAATGCCAACAAGGCATTTCGTGAATTGCTGCCGTCTGATCTGTACATTGAACGCATCAATACCATAAAGTGGTATGAAAAAAATGCACCTGACAAATTCGAGCTGTACGGAATGGGCTGGAACAAACCAGCACCAGCCTTTGATTTTTTGGGAAAGGTTCAGAGGAGCATCCCGAGTTTGAGGGCAAAATTGTTTGGCCAGAAACCTTACCCAAGCTACCGGGGAGAAGTTCGCGACAAGGCCGACGTGCTGCGTCGCAGCAAATTTGCTTACTGCTACGAAAATACACGTGACTTGTCAAACTATATAACTGAAAAAATCTTCGATAGTTTGGTGTGCGGCTGTGTACCAATATACTGGGGTGCTGACAACGTACAGGATTACATTCCTGCGGATTGCTTTATAGACAGGCGTATTTTTAAGGATACGGCAGAGGTTCACGAATTTCTGCTTGACTTGGAACCGGAGGTTTACTCCCAATATCAATCAAATATTGGCAAATTTTTGGATAGTGAAGTTGCCAGGATTTTCATCGCAGAATACGTTATTTCGATAATTGTCTTGAGAGTGCTCAGCGATATTCAAGGGCAACGCGTATAAGCTTGGAACATAATGAGCGGAGCAAGCGGTTGATTATATGCAGGGTGTCGGATAACCAATTAATAGTTCTACTAACTGGTTTCCGCTACAATCCTCCGAATTACAGACGCTTCGATAAGCAGCTTGCATCGTATTTATTAGCAAGACAGCGAAGCATCGCAATAAATATGATTAGATTTCATGGGGTGATATATGAGTAACACAAAACTGTTTGCCAATCTGCGTGCTAAGAAGAGGGAAGAAAAAGGGCGCAAGAACGAGGAGCGTGAATGGATACAGCGGCAGTATGCAGCACCAAGCTTGGCGCATATAAAGCGTGCAGTTCTTCAGCGTCTTGGCATACCGAATGCAGTATGGGTAGAGACTGGCACTTTTGAGGGTGACACTGCTGCACTTTTGGCTCATGAGGCAAAAGAGGTTTACACCATCGAACCCGACAGAGCCTTATTCCAAAAAGCAAAGGCGAGATTCCATGACAATCCACGCGTTCATGTCATCCATGGATTATCTGAAGAAGTTTTCCCAGACCTGCTGCCAACTTTGAGCGGCACGGTAAATTTTTGGCTTGATGGGCATTTTTCTGGCGGAATAACACATAAAGGACCTACTGATTGCCCGGTGCGTGAGGAATTATTAAATATTGAGAATAATCTAGCGCTTTATGACAAAGTCACTGTACTTATCGATGACATCAGGTGTTTTGATCCATCCATTCCAGAATATGCCGACTACCCAGATGTAAATTTCCTCGTAGATTGGGCACGAAAAAATAATTTGCACTGGCACATTGAGCACGATATTTTTGCTGCAAAAAGCAAAAGCTAGCGAAAATCGCCCTTTCCAATTTCTGCCAATTACTTGAATATTTAATGTCAATTTCTAAACGCATACGGTACTTACGCAAATATCTGTCGGATAAAGCAGCCTTTATCAAGGCGGGTGGAATAATTTCGCATAATTACCCGATTTATGAAGGTTTCAAGAAGCAGGCGGGAACGGCGAGCGGATATTATTTCCATCAGGATTTGCTGGTGAAGAAGTTAATCAATAAAGCTAAACCAGAGACACACATCAATGTTGAAAGCAGTACGAGGGATTTTGTTGCGCATGTTGCGAGTTATCGGAAGATAGATGTAATCGATATATGCCCCTGCAATATATCGACCGTAGTCAAATGCCAGGCAACCTGATGGAAATGGATTCATCGCTAGCCGGAACAATTGATTCCCTAAGCTGCTTGCACGTTCTGGAGCATTTTGGGCTGGGGCGATATGGCGTCCAATTTATCTAATGGCTAACCATAATAATTTTAACAACTAGACTATGTTGATGATGACCGAGTGTGCACTGCAATACTACTCTGTCTCCATACCCAGCACCTGCTTATGGGGGTGGCATTTATACTCTCAAAAAGATTAGCTAATGCAAACCGATGCTACTGGGCTAGCAATGATTAATTATGAATTTTTTTAAATTTACACGGCGCTCTTCGGTTGATCAAAACAGGCCTACCGTCGTGACCTTTACCGGCGGCATGGGTGCGCAGATCATCAGCGCCGCCGTATATTTTTCAATGAAGAATGCCGGACGTCCTGTTTATGCCGACCTGTCATATTTTGACAAGCCGGAAAGCGTTGCAGTTGTTGGAAAAACAGGAGACTGTTCGCACTGGGCCTGGCAACTTCAACCGTTCGGCTTGTCTCCAGCGTCATTTGATGCGTCTCCCGGTCTCACCAAACGGAATGCCGACATTCTGCAAGATGGTCCTCGAAAATTGGAGCTTGGTCTCAAGGCACTCGCGCAAGCGGAGTTGCAGAAGTTTTTCGGAATTCCATCTGGCGTCGGCGATATCCTGCCGGAGAAATATGCCGAAGGATTTCTCTGCATGCATGTGCGGCGTGGCGATTACGTCAATGTGGCCAGCCACCTGGTAGCGGATGCCGAATTTATCGGTCTGGCCAGAAAGTTTTCCGGCTTGGTCAATTGCGCAGTAGTTATATCTGATTCGCCAATAGGATCGGATTTCCGGGACGCGATGTCTTCGTTTTTCAAGGCGGTTTCTTTTCTGGATAATACCGACGCATATACTGCCCATCGCATCATGCGTAGCGCCCCTATTCTGATCTGCTCCAATAGCCAATTCAGCCTGATTGCCGCCGCGCTCAATCCGGAGGCTCTGGCGCTCATTCCCAAGCAATGGTTCGGGGACGGGGAACGTCATATTGAGGCTCCAATCCACTCCCGTTGCTTATTCGAGATCATGGAGAACGGTGACGCCAGATGATGAAAGATTTAGTCATTTTTTGCAAAAGCTACCGTAACGACTTGGAGCGGGCGGTCGTGATGGCAGAAAGTGTCAGACGGTTTAACCGCGACTCTTTGCCGCTCTATATTTCCGTGCCCAAGGGTGACTTGGATTTGTTCAAGAATCGCATTGGGGCGGATAGTGTTAACTGGCTGGCGGATGAAGATATCATCGGCGCGAATCCAGCCATAGATCTCAATACCTATTTGGCGCTGCCTGGACATATTTCCCAGCAGATCGTCAAAGCGGAATTCTGGCGGGTGAACCCGTGCGAAAACTGCGTGTGCATTGATTCCGATTCTCGTTTCATTCGGGATTTTTTTGCGCACGATTTTCTTTCTGTGGAGGGTCATCCTTTTACTATTTTGCACGAGGGCAAGCCATTCATGATGTTCTGTCTGGCGAGCGGTGTGCGGGAAACCGAGCTGTATTTTGAGGCCATGTCGAACGAGATGCGCGAATACTTTGATCGACAGGGACCTTCTTACAGCTACAATCCATTCCCAGTGATCTGGAGCAGTAAGGTGTGGCGCGCACTTTTAGTTAAACTGGAAGAGGAGAAGATCAACATATTGGAGGCGATTGTCGCCCACCCATATGAATCATCATGGTATGGTGAAGCCCTGCTGAAGTACCAGCCCATTCCGTTGCTTCCGAAGGAGCCGATTTTCAAGGCATACCTTTATCTTGAGGAATATGAACATGACCGGAGGTTGGGTATAGATGAAGCCATGCTGTCCCAATTTTATTTGGGCGTGGTTTACCAATCAAACTGGTATCCCAGAAGGTTACAGCCCCTCAAGCGGATTGCATATAAGCTCAAGCGCAGGATGCAACGCTACGGGAATAAATAGCAAATACTTTTCGCGTTATGAATTCTAATAATGACAAGTCGCTCAAATCAGCGGACAGTGGGCCACATTGGCTGATTCTTTCCCATTGTTTCAATATGGACGGTCGGGCTGCAAGCCTGACTATAACTGACAAGCTGCCGTACTTGTTTGATAAGGGCATCAAGGTGACGGTGCTCAGCGGAATCCTTGGGAGTCATGATCAGCGTTTTGAACACCTTCAATTGTTACCATGGGGACCATCGGGTCTGCGATTCGATTTGCGTCATTTGATTGCCAGAAAATATGGCAGAGGAGCGCTTTACCGTATTACCGGCTTGTTCATTTCTATCCTGCTGGCACCCTTTATTGTTATTGAGCAGCTGCTGATCGGCCTCCAGGGCCAGTGGTCATGGGCCTTGTCTGCAACTGCACGCTCCTTGCTGCTGATACGGAAACACCGTCCTGACGTGATCTATTCAACGGGCGGCGCGTATTCAGCTCACCTGGCCGGTTATTGGCTGAAAAAAATTACGGGTATCAAATGGATCGCCGAGATCCACGATCCCATGGTGATTGCCGGCAGTGCGGACAATCGCAATACGCGATTCATGGCCAAGCTGGAGGGACTGATTTGCCACGATGCCGACCTGGCATGGTGGTTTACTGACGAAGCGCTCAGCAGTGCACGTCGGCGCCATCCGGAGCTTGGAAATCGGGGAGTCAGTATATTGCCTGGTGTCGAGCCGTTTCATACGGATGCCAAATATCAGCACGGGGCGCATATGATCATCGGCCATTTCGGTTCGTTATCTGCTACGCGTTCCCTGCTTCCGGTGGTAGAGGCAATGGATTCCTTGCTGGAGAAACGACCCGATATTCGCCCAAATATACGAGTCCATGTTTATGGCGGAAACATTGACAGCAAAGCTGCCCAGGAAATAGAACGACGGGGCCTGGGAGATGTGTTCATCTGTTTCGGGAGACTGGAGAAATCTCTTGTGACTGGAAAGTCAGGACGTGAACAGGTTGTTGACTTGATGCACCAAGTGGATTGCCTATTGCTGGTGCACGGGAACATTGAAGATTGCCGTGAGTACATCCCATCCAAACTTTATGAGTATCTGTGGGCGGGACGACCCATTATTGCGCTGACGTATAAAAATCCACAGCTTGATCGTATGCTTGCCGAGCGCAACGGATATGTTGCGGCATCTGATCGCCAAGAAGAAATTGTGGATGCCATAAATAAAGCCTTTGACGATTGGAAAGAAGACAGACTTCCACAATCCCCTTTGCCAGCGATTGGGGTGGGGCAGGCAGTGAATGCAATTTTGCATGCGCTGGAATCTCAAGCTTAAATCGCCTTGTTGATCAGGCGTTATTTTTTTCATGATCCCAGCTAAAGCCAAATCCTTTTATCCTGAAATTCAAGGGATACGCGCACTATCCATTCTGGCGGTCATCTGTTTTCACCTAAGCGCTGGCTCCCTTCCAGGTGGATATGTGGGCGTTGACATTTTTTTTGTCGTATCCGGCTTTCTGATCACCCGGATGATAGTCAAGGAAATTGAGGCCGGATCTTTTTCTATAGCCAGATTCTACAAAAACCGGGTGGTCAGGTTATTGCCCAACCTGTTCTTGATGATTGTAGCCTCGGTGGTAATTTCGTACTTTGTGTTAAAACCGTATGACTTCATGCAATATGCAAAAAGCCTGCAATTCTCCGCCATCTACGTGACCAACATGGTGTTTGCAAAGCAACAAGGGTACTTTGATCTTTCGCGGGAAGCCAAGCCACTGTTGCATACCTGGTCTCTGTCCATTGAAGAACAGTTCTACCTGATATTTCCAGTATTGCTGATTTTGCTGTACAAACTGAGAGCGTCCAAGGCACTGTTTTTTTTCGTCATCGCATTGGCTTCATTCTGGGCCAGATACTGGTACCTCGATCATCACCAGCCGACCCAGGGTTTCTTTTCCTTTTTCGGCAGGGCTTGGGAATTCATCATCGGCGGGGCAGTGGCCTTGGCGCCCGAATACCTGAAAAAATCCCTGTCCGGAAGTGAAAGCATGGCGCTGCTGGGTGTAACACTGATGCTGTTGTCGCTGGTATTTCTTGATGAGGGTATCGCGTATTCCGGATTGCTGCTGATCATCCCATGCATGGCGACGGCGTTGGTGATTTTATCCAGCGCGGACACCATTACCGGAAAAATTCTGGGCGGGAAATATCTGGTCTTCATCGGTGGGATGTCCTATTCCCTGTACCTGTGGCATTGGCCGTTGCTGGCGTGGATGAGCAATGCGGACTATGAGGTTGGTCAGATGACCCAGAATCTGATCCTGATTGTTTTAACTGCATTAGTTGCCTGGCTGGCATGGAAGTACGTCGAAGAACCATGCAGACGCAACCGCGACAGGTTTTCAGGAAAATCTATAGGGGTACTAACTTCAGCATTTGCCTTTTTTTGCATCTTTTTCGGAAGCTATATTTATACAAAGGATGGAATGGAGAGCAGATTTCCAAATTGGGTAAAGGTCAGAAACAATATTGAACACTTCGACTTCAAGGAAGCAACTGGTGTAACGCTCGAATATCCGAGTGGGTGCGACGCGAGCAATGATCCGGAAAACATTCTTGCGCGCTGTACATTTGGACGGAATGACAGCAAAGAAAAGATATTGCTCATCGGCGATTCACACTCATTCGTTTGGTATCCGGCATTTTTGTCTGCTGTTAAAAAGAATGGCTATCAGGGTGTATTTTTGTCTCTGCCAGGCTGCCCTCCTCTATTCGGGATTGCAAGTTATGATGGAGCCAAGGATATCTGCAAAGAAAATTTCGACGACAAAATCGGTTACATATTGAGTAATCAGAGATTTAATAAAGTTTTTCTGGTGGCCCACTGGAGCATGTATTCTGAAGGCGAGCCGGAAAAACAACCCAATCATTTTATTTCTGATGCGGAGATTCGTTCATATGACGCAGAATCCAGCAAGGAAGTATTAATAAGAGCGCTGGAAAAGACGATAAAAAGAATTAATGAGAACGGCGCGCAGGCGGTGATTGTACAAAGCGTGCCAGTATTGCCAAAAGTAATTCAAAATCTTCCGGAAAATTTTACTACTCCCCTGGCAGAATACAGGCTCCAGAATCAATTTATGATAGATTTCGTGAGCGGCAACCAGGACAGATTCTCGCTATCCTCAATTGACCCAATAAAAGTTTTCTGTCCGGAAGCAGTATGTATCACCAGAGCAGAAGGCAACGTTCTCTATACGGATAACAATCATATCAGCAAAGCTGGAGCGGCTAAATTGATCGGATTGGTTGGCGCAGCCCTGTGATTTGGCTTACATCGTCTCTTGAAAAAGGCGCGGCAAAATTAGTTGATAAGCACGGTATCCATATTGCCAGAAGCGCCAAACTGGATGCGATGCAACTGTGCATACACTCCATTCCTTGCTAGTAATTCACCATGCGTACCCATTTCAACAATATCGCCTTTTTGCATCACGACGATACGATCCGCCTTTTCTATCGTAGATAGACGGTGTGCGATAACTAAAGATGTTCGTTTCTGCATCAAGGTTTCCAGCGCTGCCTGAACATGACGCTCGGACTCGCTGTCCAACGCTGAGGTCGCCTCATCGAGAATGAGAATGGGCGCGTTCTTTAGTATGGCGCGCGCAATGGCTATACGCTGCCGCTGGCCTCCCGAAAGCTTCACTCCCCGTTCACCAACCAGTGTGTTCAGTCCTTGCGGCATTTCGCGGATAAATTCCATCGCGTGTGCAGCTTGTGCAGCCGCGATGATTTCCTCCTCCTGGACTTCCCGCATCTGACCATAAGCGATATTGGCGGCAACCGTGTCATTGAATAGCACAACCTCCTGGCTGACAAGCGCAATGTTTGCTCGCAGACTGGCTAAGGTCAGATCAGAAAGATCATGACCATCCAGCGTGATGCGTCCGCTGGTTGGATGATAAAACCGGGGCACCAAATTGGCCATGGTACTCTTGCCGCTCCCCGATGCACCGACCAGCGCGACAGACTGACCTGCGGGAATCTCCAGGCATATATCGTGCAAGGCCAACCTCTCATCGTCTTGATAAGAGAGGCTGACATGTTCAAATGCAATACGTCCATCCGCGCGGCCCATTGCCAATTTGCCGGTATCGACTTCGCTGGGGGTATCGAGCAATTCAAATACGCTCTCTGAAGCTGCCAGGCCGCGTTGCATATATTCACTGACGCCGGTGATCCGCTTGATCGGGGCTGTCAACATAAGCATGGCAGCGATAAAAGAAAGGAAGCCGCCCACTGTAGTTTCGTCAGTTTTGGACTGAATGGTGGCAATGTATATAATAACGGACAGGGCCAACGCAGCGACCATTTGCACGATGGGCACATTGACGGCAGCGGCGGCAGCCTGTTTCATGGTGTGCCGGCGCAGCCAATTGGCTTGATCTACAAATCGGTCGTTCTCATATTTTTGTCCGCCAAATAATTTGACGACCTTGTGTGCGGAGATGCTTTCCTCGATGACCTGCGTGATGTCACCCATTGCGCGTTGCGAATCGCGGCTGGAATTGCGCATGCGTACATTAATGATTCTGATGATGAAGGTGATAACCGGAGCCATGATCAATGAAAGCAGGGTAAGTTTCCAGTTCAGGTAGAAAAGCCAGCCTAATAGCCCAACAATGATAATCGAATCGCGCACTGTTACCGTGACCACATTGGTGGCGGCTGCGGTAACTTGGGTTACATCAAAAGTCAATTTCGAAATGAGATTGCCAGTGGCGTGATCGTCATAAAAGCGAGTGGGCAAAGAAATCAGCTTGCGGAACATTTCTGCTCGCAAATCCATGACAAGTTTATTTCCGACCCACGCGATGGCATATGTGCCTACGAATGATGCTGCGCCGCGCACGAAAAATATCACCAGTATCAATATTGGGGTCAGCCGGATGACAGTATCGTCTTTGTTCACAAAAGTGCCATCCAGCATGGGTTTTAACAATGCCGGCAATAAAGGCTCTGTTGCTGCTGTCACTGCCATGGCAAGTATGGATGCCGCAAAAGTGCGCCAATAGGGCTTAACGTATCTGAGTAATCGTAGGTAGAGCTGGGTACTGGTTAGATTCATGGCGCGCACTTTAGCAGAAAACGTCATATCCAGCTTCCTGCGATAGCGCCGACTGCAGCACAGTGCAGCAGCATTAAGCAGAAAATATTTCCTTTTTTAACAGAATTTACATCAATTTCTGATACGCTGTTTCACGGAGAAGAATGCTGAGATGAAGCAATGGCGATATATGCGGTAGGTGATATACAAGGCTGCCACGCCGAACTGGTGCGGCTGCTCGATGAAATCCGTTTCGATGAAACGGCGGATAAGCTCTGGCTGGTGGGTGACTTGGTGAATCGCGGGCCGGGTTCATTGGAGGTATTGCGCCTGGTCAAATCGCTTGGCAAAAGCGCGATCACCGTCCTCGGCAACCACGACCTGCACCTTCTCGCGGTCGCTGAGGGGGTTGCGGAACTTCATCGTACCGACACGCTTGACGAAGTACTAAAAGCGCCGGATCGAGACGAATTGTTGCACTGGCTAAGAAATCAGCGCCTGTTGCATGCACAAGATGGCTACGTGCTGGTTCATGCCGGACTCTTGCCGCAATGGGATGTGGCGCAGGCAGAGAGCTTGGCACGCGAAGTCGAAGACGCATTGCGTGCGGACGATCACGCCACGTTTCTCGCGCGCATGTATGGCAATGTCCCTCACCGTTGGGAAGACGATCTCAGTGGCTACAAGCGGTTGCGAGTCATTGTTAATGCATTTACACGGATGCGTATCTGCACCAAAGAGGGGGAGATGGAATTCAAATTCAAAGGTGAAGTTGAGAACATACCGGAAGGCTATCTGCCATGGTTTGACGTGCCCAAGCGCGCCAGCCGCAATGCCACTGTCATTTTTGGCCACTGGTCTGCGCTTGGGCTGCTACTCAAAAAAAATGTCATCGCGCTCGATACCGGATGTTTGTGGGGTGGCCCGATGACCGCAATCAGGCTTGAAGACGGACAACTTTTTCAAGTGAGCTGCAATAATCCGGTGGCTAAGCATTGGTGAGGATGGTCAGGGTTTTTTCGATATGCAGCTAAATCATGTCAGGTGTTTAAGCCATGCTCCGTGAATTACAAAATACGAAACAAGTGGAAGGCGAATTGCCGCGCAAGTGGTATTTCTCCCATGATTTGGACCTTGTTGTCTGGTTTGACCAAGCAGGTTTTCCTTGCGCATTCCAATTGGCCTACGACAAATATAAAGGCGAACATTCAATTGCATGGCATGATGAAAGAGGCTATAGCCACTATGCAGTGGATGATGGAGAAAGCAGGGCCGGGAATTTTGAAACACCGCTACTCTATGCAAATGGACCCTTTAAAAGAGACGCGGTACTTGAAAAATTTCTTGGGTTGTCGGGAGAGCTGCCCTTACCGGTTGTTGAATTTGTTGAAGAAAAACTGCGGAAATATAATGGGACAATCCAAGACTAACAATACCGTTTGTTGGCGGTTATACCGTCCATTATCCTGAAACTTTCACTAGCAATCTCTGAATCATTAGTTCCGCTTGCCGCGCATATCCACCACCGAACAGGTTTGCGTGGTTGAGTATGTGGTACAGGTTGTATAACTCCTTTCGTGTGGCGTAGCCCGAATCCAGCGGGTAAGCTGCGCGGTAGGCGGCATAGAAATCCGCAGTATATCCACCAAACAGTTCCGTCATCGCAAGGTCAGATTCGCGGTCACCATAATAGGCAGCGGGATCGAAGATCGTCGGCGTGCCGTCGCCAAGGAAGGCATGGTTGCCGCTCCACAGGTCGCCGTGCAGAAGAGAGGGTTGCGGTGTATAGCTTGTGAAGAATGCCGGCAATGCGTCCATCAATTTTTTGCCGAGTTGTTGCAGCGCTTCACCATAGCCGTTTTCGGCGGCAAGACGCAATTGGAAACCAAGGCGTTGTTCCCGCCAGAAATCTATCCAGTTATTCATCCAGCTGTTCGGTTGTGGCGAGGTGCCGATGAAATTGTCCTGGTCGAAGCCGAATCTGTTGCAGACACAACGATGAAGCGATGCGAGTTGTTTGCCTAGCATTTTTGCGTCCCCATGTGAATTCAGTTCCAGATGTTCCAACACCAGGTAGCTTTGCCCTGCAGCGCTTCCGTGCGCGATCGGGCGTGGTACGCGTATCGTGTTGGTCGCGGCTATTGTATTCAGACCTTCTGCTTCGGCGGAAAACATCGACAGATGGTGGGCATCGTTGAGCTTGAGAAAGTAACGTTCGCCGCACTTCCCTTCCAGCCGGTATGCTTCGTTGATGCTGCCGCCGCCTACAGGTGTGGATTTTTCCAAGGCGAAGTGCTGATGCGATGCTTCGCTTAGGGCAGTGGAAATGCGAATGAGGAGTTCGGTGTTCACTTCTTGAATCGCAGATCACCGTGTTCGGTGAATTCGAACATTGGGCCCCACGCCACTTCCCAGTAGTGCCCGTCCGGGTCTGTGAAATAACCGCTGAATCCACCCCAGAAGGTGTCCTGCGGAGCTTTGGCAATGTGCGCGCCCGCTTCAGCCACGCGAGAAAAAATGTTAAGGATCTCTTCTTTGCTGCGCGCGTTGTAGGCAAGGGTGAAACCGCGAAAAGTGCTTGGTGAGGGTAGCCTCACCTCCTCGCCGATGTCCTCGGCGAGCTTTTCTAAAGGATAAAGGGAAAGCCACACGCCAGGCAGCGTGATAAAGGTGACTCCCTCGTTTTGCGTGTTGGGCGGAGTGGAAAAGATCTCGCGATAAAAGGCAGTGGCGCGTTCGAGGTCAGCCACGCCGAGAGTGATGACGGTCATGCGCGGGATACTGTTCATTGTGAACTCCCTTTGACTTGCAATTACCATCTGAGTGGATTTGCATAGGTTAAGGTTACAGCTTGATGCCGAACCCGAAGTGCTGCTGGAACTGCGCACACAATTCTTCGCGTGTCGGCGAATGATTCTGCCCGCCGCGGCTTGAAATCTTCACTGTGCCAAGCAACGAAGCCAGCCGACCGGTGGTCTCCCAATCCCATCCCTGCTTAATGCCATATAGTAGGCCTGCCCGGTAGGCGTCGCCGCATCCGGTGGGGTCGAGCAGCGCGGAGGGTTGAGCGCAGGGGATGAGAATTTCCTTATCATCGGCAAATATGATCGAGCCTTCACCGCCACGCGTAATGATGAAGGCACGTTTACCCTTGGCGAGTTCTGAAACCTTTTTGCCAGTCTTGTCCTGCAACAACTGAGCCTCGTAGTCGTTTACAGTTACATAGTCGGCCTGCTCGACAAATTGGAGCAATTCATCACCCGAAAACATCGGCATGCCCTGGCCGGGATCGAATATCCATGGGATGCCTGCCTCGTGGAACTCGTGGGCATGCTGCAGCATGCCTGCCCTTCCGTCCGGTGAGACGATGCCAAGGCTGACAGTTTTCGCATCGCTGACGTGGTTTTGTTCTGAAAAGCTCATTGCACCAGGATGGAAGGCGGTGATCTGGTTATCGTCCAGGTCGGTAGTGATAAAAGCCTGTCCGGTATAGCTGCCGGGTATGTGGCGAATGTGCGCCTGCGTCAAACCGAGTTTTTCCAGACGCAAGGCATAAGTGGAAAAGTCATCACCCACCGTGGCCATAATCAGGGGGTGACCGCCCAGCAATTTCAGGTTGTAGGCGATATTTCCCGCACAGCCGCCGAACTCTCGACGCATTTCAGGAACCAGAAACGCCACGTTAAGCATGTGTATCTTTTCTGGCAGGATGTGTTTCTTGAATTGATCCTGAAACACCATGATGGTGTCATAGGCCATCGAACCGCAAATCAGTGTGTGCATTGCAAGACCTTGATTGGATTGAATGACACGGATTGTATCACCGGGCAGGCGGATTGATTATTGAGTATCGTGGCATATAATGCAGACCTCGAAGATTCAAGGTGTTTTCACATCTTTGCGTTGTCAAAAATATTGACCTGAAATGTATGCGCAATATGCGCGAAAATATTTTCCTGTGAACTTGTTGATGATGAGCTTGTCGCTAACAAGCTGAGATTTTGTATTAATTGCGTTCCGGAATTTGCACACCGGAATTCTCCAAGCTGCGAAGAAAAAGCCTATATTCATGATTAACCTGCCTATCCGCCCCCACCTCCGCCTCGCTCTGGCCATGGCTGCTGTACTGTTTATTGCGGGCACGCTGGCTCGTGCAGCCTTCATGCTGTGGTTTTTGCCGGTTAATTCCGGGATGTCATTGCAAGATTGGTCAGGCGCACTGTGGCTGGGCGCACGCTATGACATTCGTGTTGCACTGTTGACGGTGGTCATAGCGTGGGTGTTGTCCAGCCTGCCGTGGCTGGGAAAATATCTTCGCCCTCCGGCACTTCGCGCAGCATGGTGGGCATACTGGATGCTGGCGTGTGCCGTCTGGGCATTGGGCGACATATTTGATGCCGGCCATTACAGCTATCTGACAAAACGGCTTTCTTCCACACTTTTTTCATTGGCGCGTGATGGGAGTGAAGCCGCCGGAATGGTGTGGCAGTCGTACCCGGTGATCTGGATTGCCATGGGCCTGATACTGTGGTTGCTGGTTTGTCACTGGATCTTTTTACGGTTGTGGGTATGGGCGGCAGGTGTAAAAGAACCAGCAAGACGCAAGTGGAAAATTATATGGTCGGAAGCAATCGTCGTGTTTCTGGCCTTTTTCCTTATTTTTGGCAAATTCTCGCAATACCCGTTGCGCTGGAGCGATTCTGTAGCGTTGGCAAATACATTTGCACAGCAGTCTTCATTAAACCCGCTGCATAATCTGTTCGACACCTGGACGTTTCGCCAACAGAGTCTCGACGATGCACAAATGCGGCCTGATGCAAATGAAATTCGTGCATTTGTTGGGCTGCCACCACTCAAGCCAGAGGAACCGATTTCCTTTTTGCGTATCGTCCCTCCCAATAAGAAGGCATCAGGCCAGCCACCGCTAAACGTGGTGCTGGTTCAGCTTGAATCATTTGCCGGCCATAAGGTAGGCGCGCTAGGCAGCCCGATGGGTGCGACACCAAATTTTGATGCGTTGGCCAAAAATGGCTTGTTGTTCACCCGCATGATGAGCGCGCATGCCCATACGGCAAGAGGCGTGTATACCTTGGTCACAGGAATACCCGATGTATCGCAATATTCCACTGCATCGCGCAATCCGGCAGCAATCAATCAGCAATCAATCATCAATGAGTTCAAGGGCTATAAAAAATATTATTTCATCGGCGGCAGCACTTCGTGGGCCAATGTGCGCGGTGTGCTGAATTCTGCAATAGACGGCATCGACATTTACGAGGAAGGCAGATTCAAGGCACCAGTTGAGGACGTCTGGGGAATCTCTGACAAGAATCTTTTTTTTGAGGCTAACGAGCAGTTGAGCAAGCAGACGCAACCCTTTTTTGCCTATATTCAGACCAGCAGCAATCACCGGCCTTACACCATTCCCGAGGAAGACCTGAAGGAGTTCAATCCTCCCTCGCCTTCGGCTAAGGAGCT
>Ga0055484_10000008_pt1 | contig 18687 bp, 14 predicted proteins | sample RushMan_CattailN_6_FD_57939 | JGI IMG/M metagenome (GOLD analysis project Ga0055484, IMG submission 57939) | Wetland microbial communities from San Francisco Bay, California, USA, that impact long-term carbon sequestration - RushMan_CattailNLC_D2 | ecosystem: Environmental > Aquatic > Marine >... | reverse complement strand
TCAGTCAAATTTTACGAGGGCTTTCTGATGCCCAAGCGGAGTCTCCAAGGGAAAGGATAGGCATTAAGCAGGTGGTCGGGGACGTTGTGAGATTTCTCAAGGTAACCGGTTTCGTTCCACCCTCAATACATCTTGATACCCAGTTCCAGATAGACGCAGCGGAGATCAGGGTGGACAGCAATTCGCTCAAACAGATACTGGTTAATTTAATCAAAAATGCCGTTGAAGCCATTAAGGAAAATGGTGAGATCGTGGTTGCCTTGCCGGGGTATATCAATCGCGATGGCCGTCTTTATTGTGCGCTAACCATTCATGACAACGGGCCGGGTATTTCGCCAGCCGTGTTGGCAAAGCTTTTTTCGCCAGTTCGCAGCACCAAGGGTGGGGATCATGCCGGTCTTGGGCTGAGTATCGTTCATGGTCTTGTCCAGGATATTGGCGGAATTGTTATGTGCCGCAGCAACGGCAGTGGAACGACATTTGAATTGTTGTTGCCGGTTGAAAAAGGAGCGGATATTGACGCAGACGATATTTCGCAAAGCCGAAAGTCTATTGGAGGTAGTTATGGAAGAAGTTGATCACGCCCCGTTGTTGTTCGAGCTGAATGGAATTGACATGCAAGAGGCACCGACTATCAATTCCGAGTTCCGCCTGCTTCTTGTTGACGACGACCCGCGGATTCTCGATAGCTTGTGTGCACTGTTAAAAGGGATGGGGTACAAGTTAACGACTGCCAGCAGCGGCGAGGAAGCCATTGATCACCTGACTCGGTTGAAGTTCGATCTGATTCTGCTGGATCTGAGGTTGCGGGATATGACAGGGCACCAGATCATGGACTTTGTCAGGGATCGAGGGATTGACGCGCACGTGATTGTGCTGAGTGGAGATACAAGTATCGATGCGGCGATTAGCGCCCTGGAGCATGGCGCTTTTGGTTATCTGCGCAAACCCTATGATCCGCGGGAGCTGCTCAAGCTGGTTGATAACTCGCGGCAGAGAAAGCTTCTTGAAGCACATAACCGTCAAATTTCGTCTCGCCTTGAGCGTTCAGAAAAACTTTATAGATACCTCATTGATAATTCGCCGGATATTATTTACACGCTGAACGACGAGGGATATTTTTCTTTCGTTAACAAGCGGGTTACCACCTTGCTCGGAGTAGATCGCGATTGGTTGATCGGCAGGCATTACTCTGAACTGGTGCACGAGGATGATCTTGAGCGGGCTGCAAATGCTTTCAACGAACGGCGGTGTGATGATCGCGCTTCGCGCAATGTCGAACTGCGCTTGAAATGCAGAAGGGATGTTGATCAAGAACGCTATTTCAACAATACACTGATTACCATTGTGCTCAATTCAACCGGAGTCTATTCAAGGGGCCAAGGATATACAAAGCATGAATTCCTTGGTACTTATGGTGTTGCCAGAGATATTACCGATCGCAAGCGTGCCGAAGAAATGGTTACTTATCACGCTTACCATGATATTTTGACCGGTCTTCCAAACCGCATCTTATTTAAGGACAGACTTGGTCTTGCAATGAGCCAGTGCAAGCGGGACAAAACCGAACTTGCTGTGATGTTTCTTGATCTGGATCGTTTTAAACGTGTCAATGATACTTTTGGCCACGCAAAGGGTGATGAACTGCTGCAGCAAGTGGTTATCAGGCTGAAAGAGGCAATACGCGGTGGTGATACGCTGGCGCGATTGGGGGGGGACGAGTTCACGCTGGTATTGCCGAGCCTGCGCGGGCGACAGGATGCGGAAGCAGTAGCGGCCAAGATATTGGATAACCTGCGTGAACCATTTCAGATTGATGGTCAACTCATACATATTTCAGTCAGTATCGGGATTGTTATTTATCCCGGGGATGGCGATTCAATTGAGGAGTTGTTGCGTCATGCCGATATTGCAATGTATCAGGTCAAGTCTTTAGTCAAGGATGGTTATTATTTTTATGATCATACGATAGCCGATTCATCGCATCAGAAAATCATTCTGGAGCAGAATTTGCGTAATGCCCTCGCGCAGGGAAACCTTGAGATGTATTACCAGCCCCAGGTGGATGCAAGCAGCGGAAAGATTGTCGGGGCGGAAGCGCTTATGCGCTGGAATCATCCCGAACGCGGTATGTTGGGTGCTTGCGAATTTATACCTCTGGCTGAAGAGGTCGGCTTGATGGTTCCGATCAGCGACTGGATGCTCGATGCTATTTGTGTTGACCTGAAAAAATGGGGGGGTGGTTGTGGAAGCCAGTTCAGGCTTTCGTTAAATATATCTCCGCAATACCTTGACCGCGGAAATGTTCCGGTCAAGTTGTCTGAGGCGCTTACGCGCCATGCCATTTCGCCCAATCAGATCGAAGTGGAGATTACAGAAAATATTTCTATTCGCAGCCCTCAGCAAGCCATCGTCCAGCTCGATCATTTGAGCCGTTTGGGGGTTACCATTGCGATAGATGATTTTGGAATCGGTTACTCTTCCCTTTCTTATTTGCACAAGTTTCCTATTCATACCATCAAGATAGACAAGGCCTTTGTGAGCGAGATCCAGTCGGAAAATGGTCATTATCCAATTGTGCTGGCGATTATTGCTATCGCCAATGGGCTCGGGTTGCGCTTGGTGGCAGAGGGTGTGGAAACGGAAATTCAGTCACGTTATCTGATGCAGGCAGGATGCGTCACGATGCAGGGATACTTGTTCCATCATCCAGTATCAAGTGAAAAGCTCTTGCAGCTATTAGAAGGGCGATCCACCCTCTCGGGAAAAGGGGATTCGCACAGCGGAATGGCAAATTTATAACTCCGGATGGCCTTTAATTTTGATTGATTGGGCAGCACAGCAAACTTATAGATAGTCTAATGGCGTGTCTTGAAGGACGCCATGACCCGGAGTCAGTCTTGTAGCACGGGGCCAAATTGTTTAAATTTTTTCGTTGAGCGAGGCGAATTCCTTTGCACATGTTCCGGCCAGCTCATGCAGGTTTTTCTCATGGTTTTCTCAATGTATTGCTATCAATGGTTGTAAAATAACCCATTGTTTTGTAATAAATTACGTTCATGGCAGTATAGCTTGCCCCATAATATATACATGTTGATAGAGCCTATGATTTGATGGCTGTCTATTATTAACTTCCGGTTTGGTTATGGCGCATCTGCGGGGCCTTCATAACTGGCTATTTAAAGTTGATTTACCTTAGGCAATAATATGCGCTACACTTAGATGGCAGTATTTTATATAGTGTGAGATTCAAACCGGGTTAATCTAAATACCAGAGAATTCATGAGTGACATGCAAGTAGATTCTTATTCCGTTGAGGTTATCGGCTTTAGTGAAGCCGAGAAATTGTTATTGGCCAGTGCCTTCGGTCTTTTTTCGCGGCGATCGCCAAGGTTTTTTCAGAAGGAAGCGGGCGCCGATCTCCCGAATGTTTTTTTGGTAGATGCCAACGATCAGGCTGCGGTCAAGCGATTTCAAGAGCGCAATAAATCGGGAACAGTGTCGACAATTTTTATTGGCGATTCGAGTTGTGGTACCAATTGGCCTTTTCTGGTACGCCCAATACGATGGCTTAAGCTTCTTCAAGCACTCGAGCAGGCTATGGCGTTGCCGTCTGCAGAAGCGGCGCGCCCCAAGCCTGCAGTTGATTTCGATGTTACCAGTCCCGCGGCTGCGGTTCCGCCAGTATCGGCACCGCCTGTTTCGGCAGCTCCTGCTGTTGCTTCGGCAACAACTGAAGCGCGCCCTAAAGCCGTGGTAGATTTTGATGTTACCAGTCCCGAGGCTGGAGGGAGTCCGCCGGTATCGGCACCGCCTGCTGCACCGGCTACTCCCAGCGCACGGGCGGCTCCTGTACCGCCACCGGAAATTTTCGTTACTAAAACTGAAAATAAAACAAGTCCGACGCCAAGCGCTGGTCCGTCAGCAAAACCTCAGGCCGATTCGGTCCTGGTTGTTGACGACAATGTTACGGTACGGGAATTCATGAAAAGCAAGCTGGCGTCGTTCAATTTTGATGTTGATTATGCCGAAAGCGGAGAGGAGGCTATCGGCCTCACTGGCCAGAAATATTACACTTGTATATTTCTTGACGTCATAATGCCAGGAATAGATGGTTATCAAGTGTGCAAACTGATCAAATCCAAGAGAGTTACACCGAAAACGACGGTTGTCATGCTTACCAGCAAGGATTCCCCTTTTGACAAAATACGCGGAAGCATGTCTGGTTGTGACGCTTATCTGACCAAGCCTGTAGATGAAGAGAAGCTGCTGGAAACCATAGTTAAATACCTGCCAAACCGTACGTAGCGGAGGAAATCGCATGACAGTGCATAAAGTTCTTTGTGTCGATGATGCAGCAGCTGACCTTAGCATGATTCAAAAGGTCGTTTCTAGCGCGAGCCTTAATGTTGTTTCCGCAACCAATGGTAAGGATGCTATCGAACGCGCTAAAGCTGAGAAGCCCGATTTGATTTTTCTCGATATTCTAATGCCGGATATGGATGGTTTTGCAGTGATACGCGAACTGCAGAAGGATCCGGCTACAAAGGATATACCAGTGGTTTTTGTTTCCAGCAAAAGCCAGAAGTCGGATCAAATGTGGGCAAAAATGCAGGGCGGTAAGGGGTTTTTGCCCAAGCCTGTAAATCCAGAGGTAGTTTTGGAAGAAATCAAGAAGTTTGAGAAGTAGTCAGCAAATACATCAGACTTGATATAAATAAAGGAAAGCATAAATGGCCGTGCGCAAAGTATTGTGCGTTGATGATTCCACTCCAGATTTGATCAATCTCGAAAAGATCGTTTTGAGCGCAGGATTGTTCGCAATTACCGCGAATTCAGGAAAGGTTGCACTCTCGAAGGCAAAAAGCGACAAGCCAGACCTGATATTGATGGATGTCAATATGCCGGATATGGATGGGTTTGCCGTGATGCGCGAGTTGAAAAGGGACGCGGACATAAAAAATATTCCCGTGGTTCTAATTACCAGCAAAAGCCAGAAAGCAGACAAAATGTGGGCGCAGATGCAGGGCGCCAGCGGATATGTCACCAAGCCTTATACGTCCGATCAAATCCTTGAACAGATTCGCAGCTTCTAAATATGCCGCAGATGGACCCTGCCAAGACGGTCGATATCAATGCTCTTAAAGCGCAGATCGATGCCGAGATAGCAGCCAGACTACTGGTTGAAGCCGATTTCGCAACTCACATTCAACGCCGGAGTTTCTGCGTGGGCGATCTAAAATTACTCACGGAATTGGAAGCTACCAGCGAAGTGGTTGAAATGCCGCAATTGTTTCGTCTCCCAGGTGCACCTGCAGGAGTAAAGGGATTAGCGAACCGTTATGGCCGGGTAGTGCCAGTGATAGATTTGTCTGCCTTATTTGGTTTTAAGCATAGTCAGGCTGCAAACGAATGGTTGCTTGTTTTTGGTCGAGGCGAGGAGGCTGTGGGAATCATTGTCGATAGCTTGCCGGAGCGCAAGAAATTTACCGCTGACGATGAAATCAGTCTTGCCGAGATAACGCATCCGATCACGGCCTATGCCAAAACGGCATTTATGGAATGGCAAGATACCTGGATTGATCTCGATAGTGAAGCACTTTTTGCTATGGTTTTTCAGGCAAGCTTTAAGTAGCTTGATGTTGCATAATTTGGAGGAATAAATATGGTTCGGCAGTTCCCCTGTACCCGCAATTCTGGAAAGCATTATTTACTATATACCGCGATAGGATTATCAAAGAAGTTCTGATCGATATTCAGGAGAATGTTATGTTTGTAACCATACGTGCCAAATTAATCGGCTTTAGTTTCCTATCGTTGTTTTTCATATTGCTTGTAAGTGGAGCTGGCTATTATGGCGGTCATGAACTTAACAATGTTCTTGCAGATACACGGGGCAACTTTGAGGCGATGGACAGTTATATGCGAACGGATGCCGCTCACGGGATGGTGCGGGCTGACGTGTTGCAGATCCTGATGGCGTCCAAAAGCGGAGATGCGGCGACTTATGAAGATGCGGCAAAAAATCTCGGCGAACACACAAAAATATTGACCAGCAACGCTTCCAGAAGTGCTGCCTTTGTTACGCTTTCGGAAAAGACCCGCAAGGCAATTGCTACAGTTCGCACCGATGCGGATAGTTTGGTCAAATTGGCGAAAAACATTGCTGTTTTGGCAAAAACGGACAGCAACGGAGCGGAGTCTCAGTTCAATCTTTTTAACGATACTTCCAAGAAACTGGAGGCTGACCAGGCTGCGGTAAATAATGCTATTTCTGCCGACATTGAGGGTTTGCGCACTACTTCTGAAGATACCTTGAAGCAGACACAACTTACAGCAACGACTATATTAGCTGCTGTGCTCATCATTCTTTCATTATTTCTACTTTACATTTATCGGGGAATAATTAATCCGCTTAACCAGCTTCGGCGAGCGATCAGCAAGGTTGAAAGCGGCGTCTACGATGTGCGAGTAAATCTCCGCACCAAGGATGAGCTGGGCGCGGTGGGTCGAGCGTTCGACAAGATGCTTGATGAACGCATTGCCTCGCTTAGCACTGCCGCAGCTGAAAACGAGCGCCTTAACAATTCGGTAATTGGGCTGTTTGCCGCAATGGGGGCTTTGGCAGAGAAAGATTTAACAGTGCGTGCGCCAGTGACCGAAGACATCATCGGTACTTTGGGGGACGCGATCAACCAGTTGACCGATGTCACTTCAACGGTGTTGCATGACGTGACAAATATTGCCAGTGTTGTTGAGCATGCGTCAGAGCGAATGAAGCAGCAGTCGGATGTGGTTAATATGATGGCAAAAGAGGAAGATGTTATCGTGGTAAGGTTGATTTCCAATTTGGAAACCGCGATGGCATCAATCGGTGAAGTGGCTATATTTGCGAGGGATTCAAACAGGGCGGCTGCGGAAGCAACCAAATCCACCGAGAGCGCGATGCAAACTGTGCAGGCGACCGTAAGTGGTATGAACACTATCAGGGAGACAATCTCCGAGATGGAAAAACGAATCAAGCGCCTTGGCGAGCGTTCCCAGGAAATTTCGCAGATTGTTAATTTGATCAACACGATTTCAGAACGCACGCATGTGCTTTCATTAAATGCCGCTATGCAGGCTGCAATGGCGGGCGAAGCGGGGCGTGGTTTTGCGGTGGTGGCGGAAGAGGTGCAACGCCTTGCAGAGAACTCGCGTCAGGCGACTGGACAGATCGCCAATCTGGTGCAAAATATTCAGGTTGAAACGAATGACACAATTGCCACGGTAAACAAGACGATCGACCAAGTCGTCAAGGAGTCGGAGTTGGCGCATAACGCCGGCGAAAGAATGCGTGAAACGCATGAGGCCACGGCGCGGCTGGTAAGATTGGTTGCGACGATTGCGACCAGCTCTTCTGAGCAAACCAAAATTGGCCAAACATTGCGTGCAGCTGCAGATGAAATTACGCAATTCACTGCGAAAACAGCTGAGCAGCTTGCAGCGCAAAATCAGGGGGCTGCAAGCCTTGTAACAGCCTCAAAAAAACTGATGGAATCGGTGTCGGTGTTCAAGCTGCCGCCGGTTGCAACTTAGCGGCCATGGTGTTTGTGTGCTGCTGAATCGACTGGCACGCATGAATACATAAGTCATTCCTCATGTCTACCTCCGCACTCACTCCGTTTTTTACTGAAATGCGCAGGGAGCTTGCGCAAACTGCTCCCGATTTTGAAAGCTGGATAGCTACACTCTCCACAGCTGCTGTTGACGATCCAAAGCTGATGGAGGCGCTGGAGTCGTATTCCTCACAAATCGTGCGCATCGGTGAGACGGCAGAAATGATTGGCATGCACGGCCTTCATGTATGGTGCAATACATTCAGCGGGATTTTGCCTGATGTCGTTTTGCTGGAGGGGGAAGCACGCCAGCTGGTTTGCAAACATTTGCTCGGATGGCCAGCGCTGGTGGATGAATATTTGAGCGAACCCGCCGAGGTGGCCTCTTCGCTATCCCTGGCCAAATTCTTGTCGAACCCTAGTTTCCCACAGCCACTCGACGAAACTGCAAGCCTGAGCCTAGTCGAATCGTTGACCGCACCGCCAATCGTACCTGAAGAATTGTTGGCCGAGCTTTCAAAAGCAGAAGCGCCGGTTAACGTGAGCATTGAGGATATATCGCTTGCTGTGCCTGACACTGCTGATCGTGATGTCTACAACGCCTTTATCGATGAAGCTCCGAGCAAGGTTGAAGAGTTTTCAGCGTTAACTTCGAAGATTGCCGCAGGACGCGCAGATCTTAATGACATGCGGACCGCAAAACGTATTGCGCACTCATTCAAGGGCTCGGCCAATATTGTCGGTATTCGCGGGATTGCAACACTCGGGCACCATACCGAAGACGTGCTTGAGTATTTCGAAAAAAATCCGGTAAAGCCGCCGCGGGCGCTGGCCAAATCGTTGATTGTCGCAAGCGATTGTCTTGCGCAAATGGTCGGGTTTCTGCGCGGCGACGAGAGTGCGCCGGATAATGCATTTGAAGTACTGAATGAAATCGTCGCTTGGGCCAACAAGGTAAAGTCAGGTGAAATCGCCGAAATGGCCGCTGATGCGGAAGTCGAAGTTCCTGCAGATATACCCACTGCTGAGCGACCTGCAGCACCTGTTGCGCCTGTGGCGGAAAGTGAACCTCAGGCAACATTGCGTGTACCTGTTGTTACTGTGGATGAAATAAATCGTCTGGTGGGTGAAATGACCTCCAGAATTGCACGGCTTGAATCACAAGTGGCTGGTGTAAATGATCGCACCCGGGCATTGCTTGCGCACAATCTTGTGGTCAGGCAGCGAGTTGTCGATATCGAAAAGCTGGTGATGCTGCGAGGCCTGTCGCTCAATCAAACGGAAGCCACTGGAGACGCGTCTTTTGATCCGTTGGAGATGGATCGTTACAACGAACTGCATGGCATTACCCGCTCCCTTGTAGAGGTGACGACCGATGCGCGCGAGATGACGGATAACCTGGAAGCCAGCGTAACAAATCTGCGAGCAGAGGTGGAGCAGCAAACCAACATTAACAAAGAACTCCAATATCAGGTTGTTTCGACGCGTCTTGCTCAGGTTAATGTGTTAAGTGCACGCCTGACACGCAATGTTCGTCAAACGTGCCAGCAAACAGGCAAGCAGGCGGAGTTGGTTATTATGGGCGGCGAAATCCAGGTTGATGGAGACGTGATCAACAAGCTGGCGGATCCGCTGCTTCATCTGTTGCGCAATGCTGTTGACCATGGTATCGAACTTCCCGAAGAACGTCTTGCAGCGGGTAAACCGGCCGAAGGCACTGTTAAGCTCGAATTTTCCCGTCATGGTTCGGGGATTGTTGTTACCATTCGTGATGATGGAAAAGGCCTCAATTATGATCGCATTCGCACCAAAGCGATTGATCTCAAGTTGATTGATGCCGAGCAGCAACTGACACATCACGAACTTGCCCGCCTTGTACTGTTGCCAGGATTTTCAACCAGGGAACAAGTGAGCGAAATCTCTGGTCGCGGCGTGGGGATGGATGTTGTCGCATCACGTCTGCTCGATCTTAAAGGAACGGTCGAGATAGAATCCGAACCAGGCCAAGGATGCACAACTGTCTTGCGTTTTCAGGCCTCCCTCGTGACGCAGCACACGCTATTGGTGGAGGCCGGGGAACAGCTTTTCGCCATCCCGATTCACTATATCAAGGAAGCAGTGCCTGGCGGGTTGGGCGAGATCAATCAATCCGGAGGCGCCGAGTGGCAATTCACCATGCGTGATGAGAGCTTTCCGGTGCGCGAACTGACGCCACTTACCGGCTATCCGTCACCTTTGCCCAGCAAGGAACGCTTTTCGGCCATGCCGAAGGTGCTGATACATACGCAGGATGGGATGATGGCTGTGCTAGTGGATAAAATCATTGCAAGCCGCAGCGCGATGGTAAAAACCATGGGTAAATATTTGGCACGTGTGCATGGGATTTCGGGTGTGACTTTTCTGGGTGACGGTACGATAGTTCCTTTGTTAAATGTTCCGGAATTGCTGGCTGCTCCAATTGCGCTTACGGCCGCTGCTGCTGAACTTGCTGCCGCAGCGCGCCGTAAAGCCCGTCGGATATTGGTTGTGGATGATTCGCTTTCTGTGCGCAAGGCATTGATGCAGCTATTGCAGGATGCTGCCTTTGAGGTTAAAGGTGCAGGAGATGGCATGGAGGCGATCCGCGAAATTGAAACTTTCAAGCCACACATGGTTTGTACCGACTTGGAAATGCCGAACATGAACGGTCTGGAACTTACTCAACATCTGCGGCTTGAAGAAAATACCCGCCATTTGCCGATCATCATGATCACATCACGCTCGATGGATAAGCATCGCGAGCAGGCGATGCGGGCAGGAGTCGACGTTTATTTGACCAAGCCTTACACTGATGCTGATCTGCTGCAGCATGTAAATAGTACTTTGCAAGCGGTTTCTGCTCGCGAGACAGCTGTGGCTGGTTAATTAGCCATCACCAAGTCGTGGTTTTTACGGGGCTCGTTAACATTTATCCGAGTAGTGGTGCTCACTAAAAATTTCAGCCATAATCACGAAGGTAAATTAACCAAGGGTCGCCATATATGAAAACTTTTTCTCGCTCTGCCGTCATGGGCGCGCTGGCCAGCGGTATATTGCTGGCTGTTCACGCCCTGTATTTTGGCACCATGAACGTTGCTCTGGCAGATGCGCTGGTATTTTTGCTTATTGTTGCCTGCTGGAGCTACCTGCTTAACCAAACTGATGGAAGCCGAAAATTGTCCGGCCATCAGGAAGCATCAGCGTCAGGCGACAACCTGTTTATCCAGGAAAGCAGTGCCTTTCATGTGCAATTGGGTAATGAGATGTCAGATCAGCTCACCTCGGCGCATACCGAACTGGGCAATACCCAAGCCATTCTCAGCGATGCCATCGTCAAATTGGTCAGCAACTTTATTGCGATTTCTGACGGGGTGCGTGAGCTGTCTAAAAAGGCGGGTACCTTCAGCAAACAAGTGCATCAACTCATAGAAAATGTGCGCAGTACAATGTCTGCCTCTGAGCAAGCCTCCAGAGGCGGCGCACCCACTGAAGCAGATTCTTTGGCGAAGTCCAAGCAGCATGTTAAGGCGATGATGGGTGATCTTATTGCATTTAGTGATACCGTTGCCCAGAATGCTAATGAGTTGAATGCAATCCATTCCAAAGTTGAGCAAAATGTATTGGTGGTGATATCGACGTTGCAATTTCAGGATATGAGTTCGCAGCTGATCGAACATGCCAGGATGCGAGTGTCCGCCTTGAAGGAAATTACCAAGGAAATGGGCAAGGGAGGGGACAGCACGAATCAACGTGAATATATGGAGCAGATAGCCGCATACAATCGCTTGTTGCAAAAGCACGTTGCGTCGCTGGATAAACAGAAAAGCAATCCGGTCGCGCAAAAGGATTTTGGAACGGGCGACATCGAGTTGTTCTAGGAGTTTTTGAATTCACGTTGCAGAAAGACAGGCATTAATGCATGTCACTTTTAACTATCAACTAACTATCAACCACTAAAAAGAGCGTAAAAAATGGCGAAAAACATCTTAGCAGTAGACGACTCTACCTCCATACGACAGATGGTGGCTTTTACCCTCAAATCTGCCGGCTATACAGTCATTGAGGCAGTTGACGGACAGGATGGGCTGGACAAGGCCAAGAGTCAGTCGGGGATCGACTTGGTGCTGACCGACCAGAACATGCCCCGAATGGATGGAATGACCCTGATCAAAACTCTGCGCGGCATGCCGCAATTTTCGGCTACGCCGATTTTGATGCTGACCACCGAGTCCAGCGATGAAATGAAGACTCAGGGCAAGGCAGTGGGCGCGACGGGCTGGATTGTTAAACCATTCGATCCGCACAAGCTTCTGGAAGTGATCAAAAAGGTGATTGGTTAGCATTATCAGCGCATCGTCTCAATACTGGCGGATTGATACGCAAGAGTTTTCAGCGCCGTTACACTAGGGAAAACAATGTCTATAGACATGAGCCAGTTTTATCAGGTTTTCTATGAAGAAACCGCCGAGCACTTGGCGAGTATGGAAAGTCTGCTGCTTGCACTTGATCTGGAAGCGCCTGACCCGGATCAGCTCAATGCCATTTTTCGTTCTGCTCATTCCATCAAGGGCGGGAGCGGCACATTCGGCTTTACCGACATAACCGATGTGACCCACGAACTGGAAACACTTTTGGACCGCTTGCGCAAGAATGAAATCAGCATTACTGCAGATATGGTGGATACTTTTTTGCGGGCAGGTGATGTTCTGCACGACTTGTTGGTTGCTCATCAAAGTGGCAGCGTCATTGATATAAAGCCATCAATTGAGGTTTGTGCCAAGCTGGAATGCCTGGCCGGTGAAAGTCAAAAAATAGGAGGAAAGTCAAATGTGCCCAAAGGGACTTCTTCTGTTTCCGTGAAACATATCTGCCAAATTCAGTTTCCCAATACAACGGAAGCGTTCCCAAGCGAAGCCCATCTAAACAATCTGCTGGAAGAGCTGAGCAATATCGGCAATATTGAAAATAAAATTATTACCACCGAAGTGGTGAAGATAACGCTGGCCACATATGCATCCGAAGCAGAGTTACGCGAAATTTTTTCATTCTTCCTGAAGCCTGAGCAGGTAACCATTGAGGCGACGGATGCCGTCGTTCAGGATACCGGGGAATTGGGTTACGGCTTCTTTGTAGAGCCAGAAGTAGTCAAGGCGCAAGTCGAGGATGAGCAGGGTTACGGTTTCTTTGTTGAGCCGGAAGTAGTCAAAGCGCAGGTCGAGGATGAGCAGGGTTACGGTTTCTTTGTCGAGCCGGAGGTAGTCAAGGCACAGGTCAAGGATGAGCAGGGTTATGGTTTCTTTGTCGAGCCGGAAGTAGTCAAAGCGCAGGTCAAGGATGAGCAGGGCTACGGTTTCTTTGTCGAGCCGGAAGCGATCAAGGCAAAGGCCGTGGTTGAACAAGGTTCCGGCTTGACCATCAAGGCGGAAAATCATGTTTTATCTCCAACTCCAGGTTTGCGCAAGGAGGATAACCCGGGTCGCCGCGCTACTGACGCTCCTGCAACAGCAGGCGATTCTTCCATCCGGGTTAGTGTGGTAAAAGTCGATCAGATGGTCAATTTGGTCGGTGAGCTGGTGATAACCCAAGCCATGCTGGCTGAAGCCGTAGCTGATTTGGATCCAACTCTGCATGAACGCTTGGTCAGCGGACTGACACAGCTTGAACGGAATACTCGCGACCTGCAAGACTCGGTCATGTCAGTGCGGATGATGCCGATCAACCTTGTATTTAGCCGCTTTCGACGTGTGGTGCATGATGGTGCCATCAAACTGGGCAAGAAAATACAACTTAAAGTGGTTGGTGAAGGCACGGAACTCGATAAGGGCTTGATCGAAACTATCAGTGACCCGCTCAATCATCTGGTGCGCAATAGTATGGATCACGGCCTCGAAGCGCCAGAGGTGCGCATTGCCAAGGGTAAAGACCCGCAAGGCACCATTACACTGCGAGCTGCTCATCAAGGTGGCAACATCGTAATCGAAGTCGAGGATGACGGCGCAGGACTCAATCGTGAGCGGATACTTGCCAAAGCCAGGGAAAAAGGATTGCCGGTAAGTGAGAGCATGAGCGATGCAGAAGTTTGGCAATTAATTTTTGCTCCCGGATTCTCCACGGCATCGGTGATTACGGATGTTTCAGGGCGCGGTGTTGGCATGGATGTGGTTAAGAGGAATATCGAGAGTATCGGGGGGCGTGTCGAAATTCTTTCCCAGCACGGACAAGGTTCCACCATCACCATTCGTTTGCCGCTGACCTTGGCGATACTGGATGGTTTGTCCATCGCAGTTGGCGAGCAGATTTACATTATTCCGCTCGGTTTTATCAGCGAATCCTTGCAACCAAAAGCTGAAGATATCAAGGAAATTAGCGGGCAGGGACGGGTCGTACATGTTCGCGACGAATACCTGCCCCTGATTGCATTGCATCAATTGTTTAACATTAAGACGAAGATCACCAATCCAGCAGAAGGCATTCTGATGTTGATGGAAGCGGAAGGCAAAAAAATCGCCTTGTTTGTGGATGAGCTGGTTGGCCAGCATCAAGTTGTGATTAAGAGTCTGGAAACAAATTATCGCAAGGTGCCTGGGGTGTCCGGGGCGACCATTATGGGCGACGGACGGGTTGCCATGATTATCGACGTGGCTGGATTGGTTAAGATGGCGCAGCAGTGAGGTTTGTCAGGAAGAGTGTTGAGTTAGGGTTAGTTGTTTGCCGGGAACACAGTACTTTGGCAATCGTGCAATATAATAACTGGCAAGTTATTCGTTAATTTTAAAGAGGGGGATACCATGGAAGCAAGTCAAGAGCAAACGGCGGGTGGAGAGGGCCGCGAACTGCTTACTTTCACCCTGGGCGGCGAGGAATATGGTATTGACATACTCAAGGTGCAGGAGATTCGCGGCTACGATGCGGTTACCACCATAGCCAACGCGCCAGAATTTATCAAAGGCGTGATCAATTTGCGTGGCATCATTGTGCCTATTGTAGATATGCGAATCAAATTTAAATTGAGCAACATCACTTATGACGAAACCACCGTGGTGATTATTCTCAACGTCGCCAATCGTGTATTGGGTATGGTAGTGGATGGTGTTTCAGACGTCACCGCACTTAAAGCAGATGAAATCAAACCTGCGCCAAAATTCAGTTCGAGCCTGGATGCCGAGTATCTGCAGGGTCTGGGCACAGCGGATAATCGCATGATTATTCTGGTGGATATCGAGAAGTTGATGTCGAGTCGCGACATGGAGCTGGTTGATACTGTGGATACGGCCTCCTAATCCAATAGATTGTGATGCTAGGGAATTTGGCGGGCATCATGACAGCAGCTAAATTGCGGGATGATATAAGCTGGCCTGTATTTGTTCTATTTACTTTTTTGATGTGTGGATTATGCATTACATTATGGGACGCCTTCCAAGAGAGCCTGTGTCCGCGGCATATGATTTTTCGGTGACTAGGCTGTAAAGTAAAAGCAGCTCTCAATCCCGGAATGTGAACAAAGGGACTAGATTGGTTGCAAAACCGGTTTTGTTCTCGGTATTTGAAATGCGCAGCTATGGCGCAATTTTGATCGATAAGGCGGAATATTTTCATTGCCTTCCAATTGGAATGACTTCCTGTATTGCGGGTTTAAATTTACTTGGGGTATTCATCTGGACTGGTTAACGACTAAGCCGGTTGAGAGTGAATTTATAGTTTATTGTGGCTGCACTGATGCATAGGCTTCAAAGGAACATATGAGCATTGATTTTCAATCTGGTGATGGTCGTCAGCGTGAATTCGCTTTTACGGAGAAAGATTTTGAACGGGTTCGCCAGCTTATTTATGAGCATGCAGGAATATCTCTAAAGCCGCTAAAGCAGGATATGGTGTACAGCCGGTTGGCGCGCCGCCTTAGAGTAAATGGCATCAATAACTTTAGCGATTATCTGGCGTTGCTGGAAGATGGGAACGAAGTCGAATGGGAGGCTTTCGTTAACTCTCTCACAACAAACCTGACCTCGTTTTTTAGAGAGCCGCAGCATTTTCCGATCTTGGCTGAACATGTCATCAAACAAAATAAACAGCATCCAATTTCCCTGTGGTGCTCTGCGGCTTCAACGGGCGAAGAGCCATATTCGATGGCGATGACGATGGTGGATGCGTTTGACAGCTTTACGCCACCCGTTTCCATTGTCGCCAGCGATGTTGATACGAATGTGCTGGCTAAGGCTGAGGCAGGCGTTTATCCGATTGAGAGCATTAGCAAACTATCACCTGACAAGGTAAAGCGTTTTTTTCTCAAGGGGGAAGGAAAGCAATCCGGTTTTGTGAGAGTTCGGCCTGAGTTGCGCGCACTGGTGGTTTTCAGGCAGGTAAATTTGCTTGAAAGCAGTTGGCCGATACGCGGCCCGCTGGATGCGATTTTTTGTCGCAACGTGATGATCTACTTTGACAAGGAAACACAGATCAAAATTCTGGAACGGTTCGTGCCGTTGTTGAGACCGGACGGGCTGCTCTTCGCTGGACACTCTGAAAGTTTTTATAACGCTACGCACTTGTTTAAATTGCGCGGCAAGACGGTGTACGAATTGGCGCATTCCAAATCCCATGAAAAATCCTAATTCAAATAGTTGCAGGGCTTTGAAAGTGAAAGTTCAGGTTCGTCATGGCTGAGCATGGCTTTGAAGAAACACTGGCACCGAATCTGTATTTTGACCGTGAGCATAATTCCGAGGCGGTCAAAATATTGCCTGGAGAATATTACGCTACGATGCGGGATATGTTGTTGGTAACGACACTTGGATCCTGTGTTTGCGCCTGCATAAGGGATAAGGTCAGTGGCATCGGGGGGATCAATCACTTCATGTTGCCGGATAGCGGTCATGATAAGCATAATCCGCTTGGCCATTCTGCGCGTTACGGGGCTTACGCCATGGAAGTACTGATTAACCAATTGATCAAGATGGGTGCAAAGCGTAGCAACTTTGAGGCAAAAGTATTTGGCGGTGCGGCGGTGTTGCAAGGTTTTACTGTCAACAATGTAGGCGAGAGCAATGCTGAGTTTGTAATGAATTATCTCGAGACGGAAAAAATATTCGTGGCCGCGCAGGATTTGCTCGATATATACCCCCGCAAAGTATATTTCTTCCCGCGTTCAGGTTTGGTCAGGGTAAAGAATTTAAAAGCTGTACATAACAATTCGATTGTTAATCGCGAGGCTGAATACAACAAACGTTTGTATTATGCTAAGTTAGAAGGCGATGTGGAGTTGTTTGATTGAATAATAAGTCAGTTCCAGTGGTTTTAACGTAGATCAATGATTCAGAAATGTTATGCAAAAAGGCAAGATTAAGGTACTGGTGATAGATGACTCCGCACTGATACGCGGTGTTATGAAGGAGATCATCAATCGGGAAAAGGACATGGAGTGCGTAGGCGCAGCTCCTGATCCTCTCGTGGCGCGCGAGATGATCAAGGAACTTAATCCGGATGTGCTGACGCTGGATGTGGAAATGCCCAATATGGATGGGCTGGATTTTCTGGAGCGTTTGATGCGCCTGCGTCCAATGCCGGTGCTGATGGTGTCCACAATGACTGAAAAAGGTTCCAATATCACCTTTCGCGCGCTGGAACTGGGCGCAGTCGATTTTATCGCCAAACCAAAAGTTGATATTGTGCGGGGCATGGAGGAATACGCCGCCGATATTGCCGACAAAATTCGCGCGGTCTCACATGCACACGTGCGCAAAAAATCTGCTCCAGTTGCAATGCAAATCCAGGAAAAGTTTTCAGCGGATGCCATATTACCCAGTGTTTCTGGAAAGTTTTCTTCAACAGAAAAGCTGATCGCTATCGGCTCATCGACAGGAGGTACTGAAGCGCTTAAAGAGGTGTTGTGCAAACTGCCAGCCGATTCGCCTGGTGTTTTGGTGGCTCAGCATATGCCGGAACATTTTACAAAGTCATTTGCTGCCCGCTTGGATACCTTGTGCAAAATCTCAGTCAAAGAGGCAGAGCATAACGAGCGGATTTTGCCCGGGCACGCCTATATTGCCCCTGGAAATTCGCATTTGCTGGTCGTCCGCAGCGGTGCGAACTATATGGTTAAGCTGGATCAGGGGCCGCCGGTGAATCGACATCGTCCTTCGGTTGATGTGCTGTTTCGTTCAGCGGCGAATATTGCCGGAGCCAACGCGATCGGTATTATTCTCACCGGAATGGGAAAAGATGGCGTACAGGGTTTATTGGAAATGTACCTAGCTGGTTCGTACACTATTGCGCAGGATGAGGCAAGCAGTGTTGTATTTGGAATGCCCAAAGAGGCAATCGCGGCAGGCGGAGTATGCGATGTATTGCCGCTGCAAAATATAACTCAACATGTTCTGGAATATCTCATAGCGCACCGAGGCAAGGGCAACCGGATATAGGTAGTTACAGGGAATTCATCTTTTTCCGGTTTGATTTGGCATGACGCTGGAGTAGCGCTCATCATATGAAGCGAATATGAATTCCTGGTTTCAGGAACTCAAAGTTATTGCACGCATCAAACTTGCCGGTAAAAATTCCAGATCCGTGCGCCCGCATATTGAAGCCATTAATCAATTTGTGCGGCTGTGCACAGACAGTTACAATGGCACTATGCCCGAGTTAAATTTAACCCATCATTTCCTGATTGCCATGCCAGCCATGCAGGAGGGGGTTTTTGCCGGTTCATTGACCTACATATGCGAACACAATGAGAATGGTGCGCTTGGCATTGTGGTCAATCGCCCCATCAGCCTGACGTTGGGCGAAATGTTCGACCAAGTGAACATACCGCTGCTTCAACCCCAACTTGCTAAAGTGCCGGTACATTTCGGCGGGCCGGTTCAAACCGAACGCGGCTTTGTGTTGCATGACACTTCAAAAAACTGGGAATCTACGCTGCGTATAAACGACAAGTTGGCGCTCACTACCTCCAAGGATATTCTTGAGGCGATCGGTGCGGGTCAGGGCCCGCGCAACATGATCATTACACTGGGCTATGCAGGCTGGGATCAGGGTCAGTTGGAACATGAGATAACTGAAAATACATGGCTGACAGTCC
>Ga0055484_10000007_pt1 | contig 18736 bp, 21 predicted proteins | sample RushMan_CattailN_6_FD_57939 | JGI IMG/M metagenome (GOLD analysis project Ga0055484, IMG submission 57939) | Wetland microbial communities from San Francisco Bay, California, USA, that impact long-term carbon sequestration - RushMan_CattailNLC_D2 | ecosystem: Environmental > Aquatic > Marine >... | reverse complement strand
TAAGCCGGGTTCTGTCGTGGACAGTCATTCCTCTAGGCGTTTCGTTACCTGACGCTCAAGCAACCTACCCGCTGGCGACGCGAGCAACGTCATAGCCAGCATATTTGGTCTTGCTCCGGATGGAGTTTACCGTGCCACTCTCGTTACCGAGAGTGCGGTGCGCTCTTACCGCACCGGTTCGCCCTTGCCTGTTCTGCTTGCGCAGCCATCGGCGGTATATTTTCTGTGGCACTGTTCATCACCTCACGGTGTCCGGCCATTAACCGGCATCCTGCTCTGCGGAGCCCGGACTTTCCTCCCCGCACTTGCGTGCGCGGCGACTGTCTAGCCAGCTTCGCCGCGGAGTCTATCATGGGAATATGACGAACGTCTGGGAACACGGACGCAGGTTAAGTCATCACTTGCTGCGCATCCGTTATCAGTCTATGGTTTTGGGATAACGATATGTTTCTTGTAAGGCCATTTTGTATTCATGAAAGATTCGAGTGAACCTTTAACAATCTGTTTCATGAACGCGCTATCGATCTTTAGCCAGCGTTCGCGCAACTCCTCCTCCAGTCCTGCTTCCCGCAACGATTCATCCAGCAACTTTTTACGCAGCGCAAACAACTCAGCGGAGATATACATTGCCTCATGCACCATCCTTATATCCTTGCCGGTATATTCTACTTGCCCGCCCATTTTTCCGGCCATGAAAGAAGTCTGCCGATTCTCGATGGCCACCTGGCTGTGCCCGATAAAAAACTGCCCGATCCAGGGATGCGCATAAATCTTGTCGTAGAAAATCTTGTGCACCTTTTGCAAGGTGGCCAAGCCTCCAACAGCCTCAAATAAAGATTGATTCATGGATTATCAATATAAGTTATAGCCGCAAAATTCCAAATGAAGAAAAGCAGTACAACTGAATGGAGTAAACTTGCATGACCGCATGAATCCTGGAGTCAGCAGTTTAAGGCATGAAAGAGCTATTTCACAATGCATCCCGCGCAAGGCTGCGTATCTGGCTGACTATCGGATATACCTTGTTCATTATGTATGCCAGCCTGTCACCCTTTTCCGGTTGGCGCGATCAAGGTTTGGAGTTTTTTGAAGTGCTGCGTGCGCCATTTCAATTGACCTACACCACATTCGATGCGGTCCTCAATTTGCTGTCCTATTTACCGTTCGGATTGCTTGTTAGCTTAACGCTGCGCTCGCGCTTTGGCGCGCTGACCAGCATCCTTTTCGGTTTTGGTCTGGGCGTGATTTTGTCGGCCAGCATGGAATACCTGCAAATGTATTTACCGACCCGCACCAGTTCCAACATGGATTTGCTCACCAACAGCGCGGGAGCGTTAATAGGTTCATTAATGGCGATGAGCATGGCTTCATGGACAGGGTTGCTCTCAAGACTGACGAACTGGCGCAGCTATTTTTTTTACCACGGCAAAGAGATGGATTTTGGCCTGGCTCTGCTCGCGCTGTGGATGTTCGGGCAAATCAATCCTTCCTTGCCGATGCTTGGCAATGTGTTCATCAGCGGCGCCCAACACAAGCCGTTTGTAACATTGCCGAACACCCCTCTAAATTTATGGGAAGCCGGCGCTGTCTCGCTGAATCTGCTGATGTTGGGAATATTAATTCTGACCATGTTGCGTGTGCCACGCAATATCATCACAGTATTGCTGGCAATATTAAGCGTGGTGGCTTTGGTGAAATTTATCACTGCTGCGCTGTTGCTGAAATCCTGGGCATTGTTGCTTTGGATAAATAGCGAAGCCGTATTCGGTATGCTGTTGGGAATATTATTGCTGTTCTTTGTGATATGGCTGCCGCGCGGAACTGCGATTGCTTTCGGCGCCGTAGCGGCAATTTTCTACTTTGCCATAACAAATTTCATCTTCGACGATAATTCTCCCTCTGCCGCGATGTCCATCTACCATTGGCATTATGGTCACTTGCTCAACTACAACGGCTTGGCACAAACCATCACGCTGGTTTTTCCGCTGTTGCTGCTATTTCACCTGTGGCGCATCCGAAAAGTATAATTATCTTCATTCATAAATTAATAGTTGGTGCCTGACATGGTTTATTACGACAAGCATGTATTTTTCTGTACCAACCAGCGCGAAGACGGCAGCGCGTGCTGCAATGACCACCGCGCACAGCAAGCACGTGATTATGTAAAAAACAAGGTCAAGGAACTTGGCATTCCAAGCCAAAATAATAAAATCCGCATCAACTCTGCCGGATGCATGGATCGGTGCGATGACGGCCCGGTTATCGTGGTTTATCCCGAGGGTACGTGGTACACCTACATAGATGAAAGTGACCTTGATGAAATTATCGAGGAACATTTGGTCAATGGGAGAGTGGTAAAGCGGTTAATGATTTAGCGCACCCTGTCGTAAAGATTCAGATCAACTTTTATATTCACTTGCTGGATTACGGGTACCTATAAATGCCTACCTTGAAAAAATTTTCCATAGCCGGCGGTGCCGGAAACCTCGAAGGTATCGCACACCTGCCAGATGTGTCGCCACGCGCTATCGCCGTGGTCGCACACCCCCTGCCAACGATGGGCGGAACAATGGAGAACAAGGTGGTCACGACTCTTGCCAAAACTTTTTCGGAACTGGGCTTCGCCGCCCTTCGTTTCAACTTTCGCGGTGTGGGCAATAGCGCGGGCGAATTCGACAGCGGCAACAGCGAAGTGGATGACGTGCTGGCTATTGCACGTTACGCACAAGAGGAATTCGGCACTCTGCCGCTGATCCTGTCCGGCTTTTCGTTCGGCGGTTATGTTCAGGCCCGCGCCGCACAACATTTGCACCCGCATCCGGAACGTTTGGTTTTGATCGCGCCCGCTGTTGGTCGCTTTGCCATGCCGCCTGTTCGGCACGACACAGTGCTGGTGCATGGCGAGCTGGATGAGGTCGTACCACTTTCTGAAGTCATGGATTGGGCGCGCCCTCAGCATCTGCCCATCGTGGTGCTGCCGGAAGCCGGGCATTTTTTCCACGGGCGCCTTAACCAGCTAAAACAAATCGTGCTGCATGCATTTAACGGGGTACCAATATGAACGCCGTGCTGAGTGCGCACAATCTGCGCAAATGCTATGGCGACCAGGTGGTCGTGGACGGGCTGAATCTTTCCATTCCACGCGGAGAATGTTTCGGTTTGCTTGGTCCGAATGGCGCGGGAAAAACCACCACGCTACGCTTGATGCTCGGCCTGATCGCGCCGGATGAAGGCGAATTGCATTTGCTGGATCATGCCATTCCGCAACAGGCGCGTGCTGCCCGGGTGCGCGTCGGTGTCGTTCCGCAGATGGACAATCTCGACCCTGATTTCACCGTTGCGGAAAACCTGCTGGTATATGGACGTTACTTCGGCATGAAGGATAGCGATATCGAGGCGCGTTTGCCCGAGTTGCTGGAGTTTGCCAACCTGACACACAAGCGTGATGTGAAAGTACCGACGCTGTCCGGTGGAATGAAACGACGGCTGACTTTGGCACGTGCGCTGGTAAACGATCCTGAAGTCATTTTTCTTGACGAGCCGACTACCGGGCTCGATCCACAAGCACGCCACCTGATCTGGCAACGCCTCCGCGAGTTGACCGCGCGAGGCAAGACCTTGTTGCTCACCACCCACTTCATGGACGAGGCGGAGCGGCTGTGCCACCGACTTGCGGTCATGGACAACGGCCGCATTATCAGTGCAGGTTCGCCGCGCGATCTCATCGCTCAAAACATCGAACCACAGGTTGTCGAAGTGTTCGGCGAGACAGCTACTGCATGGGCAGAGAACCATGCAGCGCACCATGCACAGCGCTTCGAAGTGAGCGGTGAATCTGTTTTTTGCTATGTAACGGATGCACAGCCGCTGTTGCGGGAATTGCAACTGCACCCTGAACTACGCTATCTGCACCGACCTGCCAATCTGGAAGATGTGTTCCTTAAGCTTACCGGCCGGGAGATGCGCGAATGATTTCAAGGCACATTAACTGCAATGCCTGTGTTGGCTGGGTAATTCGGCAACCCGCCGTGCAGCCACGCACTGACTACTCGCCTCATTCCTTGCCGCCTTGCTCTTGCTTCGACTGCACCTTGAAATGAAAAATAATTTCTACGCCCTGCCGCAATTCAGCCGTCGCTTCATCCCGATCTGGCTGCGCAACTATCTGGTGTGGAAGAAAATGGCCGGCTCCGCCATCCTCGGCAATCTGGCCGATCCAGTCATATATATGCTGGGCATGGGCTACGGCCTGGGTGGCATGCTGCCTGAAATCGGTGGAATGTCTTACATGGCCTTTCTTTCCGCCGGCATAGTCTGCTACAGCACGATGAACAGCGCCAGCTTCGAGGCATTGTATTCCGGCTTTTCACGCATGCATGAACAGCGCACCTGGGATGCGATCCTTAATACGCCCGTCACGCTGGACGATATCGTCTTCTCGGAAATGGTCTGGGCAGGAAGCAAAAGCCTGCTTTCAGGTGTGGCGGTGCTGCTGGTGATCTGGCTGCTCGGCATGTCGCATTCGCTGCTGTCGCTCTGGGTGATTCCACTCGCTTTGCTGGTGGGTCTGTGTTTCGCCGCAGTGGGGCTGATCGTCACCGCGCTGGCGCCGGGCTATGATTTTTTCATGTACTACTTCACGCTGCTGGTCACCCCGATGGTGCTATTATGCGGCGTGTTTTTTCCGGTCGAACAGTTGCCTGTGTTGCTGCAGCATGTGTCGTCTGCCTTGCCGCTGACACATGCGGTCGAACTTGCTCGGCCGCTGCTGAATAACAGGATTCCGGCGCAGTTTGTGTGGCATATTGCTGTGTTGCTGAGCTATACGCTGGCCGGATTTTATATATCGCTGGTGCTATTCAGAAGAAGATTGTCACAATAATTCTCTTCAAAACGCCTCAAAAATTAAAACGCCTCAAAAATTCGCTTTTTCGGGATGAAGCGCAATGAGCCGCACAGCGAACAACGAGGCATATCGGATGGATAGTGAGAAGTGAGCGAGCACGCGAAACAGCGATTCGCCCGCAAAACGAATTTATAGAGGTCTTTTATGTTGTGGGTTAAAGCGTTTCATATCATCTTCGTCGTGAGCTGGTTCGCCGGCCTGTTCTACCTGCCTCGCATTTTCGTGAACCACGCCATGGCGACCGAGCCTGCCGAAATTGCGCGCCTGAAACTGATGGAGGGAAAATTGTACCGGTTTGTCACACCTATAGCAGTTTTGGCCCTGGGCTTTGGCATCTGGCTGTGGCTGGGTTACGGATTCAGCGGTGGCTGGCTGCACGCCAAGCTTTTGCTCGTGCTGCTGCTGATTGCTTATCATTACTACTGTGGCAAGCTGGTCAAACAATTTGCTGCCGACCGGAATACACGCAGTCATGTGTTCTATCGCTGGTTCAATGAAATTCCTGTACTGGTACTCACAGCTGTGGTCATACTCGTCACCGTCAAACCTTTCTAAGCCATTCTTATGCCCGATTTTTTCGCCCCCTGCCCGCGCGGCCTGGAAGCAATTTTGCTAAGCGATCTGGAGATCCTCGGCGCGCAGAAAGTTCGCAGCACCGAGGGAGGAGTACATTTTTCCGGTGACTGGGCACTGTGCTATCGCACCAATCTGGAGAACCGCATAGCCAGCCGCATTCTGTGGCGCGTCAAGGAAACGTCATATCGCACCGAGCAGGATATTTACAAGGCCGTGTTCGAGCTGCAATGGCAGCGCTGGTTCGATGTCACAAATACCATACGCGTCAACACCACCGCGATACGCTGCCCGTTGAAAAGCTTGGAGTTCATTACATTGCTGGTCAAGGATGCCGTGTGCGACCGCTTCCGCACTCACTGCAACGAGCGCCCCAGTGTGGACACGCTGGAACCTGACATCCGTATTCATGTGTTTATCGAAGCGGACAAGCTGATGCTGTACCTCGACACTTCCGGAGAAGCGCTTTTCAAGCGCGGTATTCGCCAGCACACCAACATCGCTCCATTGCGCGAAAATCTTGCGGCGGGAATATTGCGACTGGCGAAGTGGCAACCCGGCACGACGCTGCTCGATCCAATGTGCGGCAGTGGTACTTTTTTGATCGAAGCAGCACAGATGTCGCTCAATATCCAGCCCGGTATCGCACGCGGATTCGCATTCGAGAAACTGAAAAATTTTGACGAAGTGCTATGGAACAAGATGCGCGAGCAGGCGATAGCTGCACAACTGCCTGCCAGGCCACTGGAAATTTATGGAAGCGATTTATACGGCGATGCGCTGAAAACTGCATGGCGCAATCTGGAAGAAGCCGGACTGGCGGAATGCGTGGGACTCAAGCAGGCAAACATTCTGGAAATATCCGCGCCTGCTGAACACGGGATACTGGTTGCGAACCTGCCTTATGGCGAACGTATGGGCGAACTGGACGAACTGGCGGAGCTTTACCCGAAACTGGGCGACGCGTTGAAAAAGAAATTCGGCGGATGGACGGCATATCTATTCACCGCCGACAAAGCGATTCTGAAGCTGATGCGGCTGTCCCCGTCTAAACGCACCCCTCTTTTCAACGGCGCAATCGAATGCCGTTTGCTGGAATACAAAATTGTGTCCGGAAGCAATCGCCGCCCGTAAACAACAGCACCTAATTCAGCTTCAGGCCTTCTGTTCCCGCCATCACATCACGATCTGTAGCAAGTTTACTTTCCAGCTTGATGCGCAAGCGCAGGTCATTGACCGAATCAGCATTCTTCAGGGCATCCTCGTAGGATATCTTGCCCTGTTCATAGAGATTGAACAGCGCGCCGTCAAACGTCTCCATGCCCAATTCGCGCGATCTTGCCATCACGCCCTTGATTGCATTCACTTCGCCTTTGAAAATCAGGTCGGCGATCAGTGGGGAATTGAGCATAATTTCAACCGCGGCAGCACGGCCTGCACCGTCTTTTCTCGGGATCAGACGCTGTGAAATAAGCGCTTTGACGTTCAGCGACAAATCCATTAATAGCTGAGCGCGGCGCTCTTCCGGAAAGAAGTTGATAATTCGATCCAGTGCCTGATTGGCACTATTGGCATGCAGAGTGGCCAGGCACAGGTGACCGGTCTCGGAGAAAGCTACGGCATATTCCATGGTTTCGTGGTCGCGAATCTCGCCGATCAGGATCACGTCGGGTGCCTGGCGCAGTGTATTTTTCAGCGCAGCCTGCCAGGAATCAGTATCAACACCCACCTCGCGGTGCGTAACCATGCAATTGACATGCTCATGCACATATTCCACCGGGTCTTCGATGGTGATGATGTGTCCGTAGCTATTTTTGTTACGGTGACCGATCATCCCGGCCAGCGTGGTAGATTTACCCGAGCCGGTACCGCCCACAAGAATCACCAGTCCGCGCTTGGCCATCACAATATCCTTCAGCACGGCAGGCATCCCCATTTCGTCCAGGTCCGGAATCTTGGTCGTGATGGTGCGCAGCACCATGCCCACGCGCTGTTGCTGCATGAATACATTGACGCGAAAACGCCCGATGCCATGCGGGCTGATCGCAAAATTGCATTCATGCGTTGTTTCGAATTCCGCCGCCTGACGGTCGTTCATAATACTGCGCGCCAGTTCCTGCGTGTGCGTCTGCGTGAGTGCCTGATTGGATACCGGCGTTAATTTTCCGTCTATCTTGAACGCTGGCGGAAAATTTGCAGTAATGAACAAATCAGATGCTTTCTTGCTGATCATCCCGCGAAGCAAGCTATGCACCAATTCTGTGGCTTGGGTTCTTTCCATGATTAGGGTTCCTGGTTTAAGACGGGGTAATTAGCCGGGGAAGTTATCCTTGTTCGCAGCTTTGGAACGGGCTTCTGCAGGCGTAATCTTGTTTTCCTTGATCAGGTTCTGCAAACATTGATCCAGGGTCTGCATCCCCAGCGCAGATCCGGTTTGTATCGCCGAATACATTTGCGGCACTTTGGCTTCACGTATCAGGTTACGGATAGCAGGAGTACAGACCATGATCTCATGGGCCGCCACGCGGCCTGCGCCATCCTTGGTCTTCAGCAACGCCTGGGAGATAACCGCACGCAGCGATTCGGATAACATCGCGCGCACCATTTCTTTCTCGTCAGCGGGAAACACGTCGATAATACGGTCAATGGTCTTGGCCGCAGAACTGGTATGCAATGTACCAAACACCAAGTGACCCGTTTCAGCAGCAGACATCGCCAGCCGTATGGTTTCCAGATCGCGCATCTCGCCGACCAGAATCACGTCCGGATCTTCACGCAATGCACTACGCAAGGCATTCTGGAATGACAAGGTATCCCGGCCGACTTCACGCTGGTTGATCAGGCATTTTTTGCTTTCGTGTACGAATTCGATCGGGTCTTCCACTGTCAGGATATGGCCCATCTCGTTCTCGTTTCGATGGTTGATCATCGCCGCAAGCGTCGTCGATTTTCCCGAGCCGGTAGGGCCGGTCACCAGAACCATGCCGCGCGGATAATCGGAGATTGTTTCAAAGCTTTTCGGTGCCTTCAGTTCTTCAAGCGACAATATTTTTGAAGGAATGGTACGCATAACCGCACCCGCACCGCGATTCTGTATGAACGCATTCACACGGAAACGGGCAAGCCCGGGAACCTCGAACGAAAAATCGACTTCCTTGTTTTCCTCATAGAATTTGCGCTGCTGGTCATTCATGATGTCATAGACAAGCGCATGGACTTCCTTGTGTTCCATTGCCGGAAGGTTGATCCGGCGCATGTCGCCATGAACGCGTATCATCGGGGGAAGTCCGGCTGAGAGGTGCAAGTCGGATGCCTTGTTTTTGACGCCAAAGGCAAGCAATTCTGTGATATCCATTATAATCGTCCCGGTTTGATGAGGCGGCTGTAGCCGCACGAATTAGGAATATAGCGTAGCGGATTATGACAACAATTGCTTCCAACTTGCAAGCCGTGCGCAATGCAATAGCGGCAGCGGCTGTCAAGGCGGGCCGCAATGCAAGTGACGTCAGTTTGCTGGCTGTCAGCAAAACTTTTTCACCGGAATTGTTGCGAGAGGCCTACGGCGCGGGACAGACACGTTTTGCGGAAAGCTATGTACAAGAGGCGTTGCACAAGATCGCCATATTGCATGATTTGCAGATAGAGTGGCATTACATTGGCCCGATTCAGAGCAACAAGACTCGCGCAATCGCAGAAAATTTCAGTTGGGTGCACAGCGTGGACAGATTAAAAATTGCCGAACGCCTTTCTGGGCAAAGGCCCGCTCACATGCCACCGTTGCAGGTATGCTTGCAGGTAAACATCAGCATGGAGAACAGCAAAAGCGGTGTAAGCCCGGATGAGGCCGGCACATTGGCTCATGCCGTCGTGAAACTGCCCAACCTGAAGTTGCGCGGATTGATGGCCGTGCCCGCACCCAGCGATGATATGGTTGAGCAGCGTCTGCCTTTCGTGCAGTTACGAAAGTTGCGCGACCAGTTGAACCAGCAAGGCTTGCAACTGGATACCTTGTCGATGGGTATGTCGCATGATTTTGTTGCGGCAATCGCGGAAGGTGCGACTATAGTGCGTATCGGTACCGCAATCTTTGGGAATCGGATATATCAAAACAACTAATATTTTATTGGGAAAGAAGATATGAAGATATGCTTCATTGGAGGTGGAAATATGGCAACCGCACTTATCGGCGGCTTGCTCGGCAAAAAATATCCCGCCTCACAAATCAACGTGGTAGAAATCAATCGCGAGAATCACGCACGCCTGCAACACGATTTTGCCGTGAGTGTGTTTGAAAATATTGCGGATGGCATCAGGGAAAGCGGGATCATCATCTTTGCAGTCAAACCACAGCAGCTGCGAGAAGTGGCAATACAAATTGCCCCATTGTTATCGGGACAACTTCTGATCTCCATCGCTGCAGGCGTACTTGCAACGGATCTGGCACGCTGGTGCAATTACCAGTCTATCGTTCGTGCGATGCCCAACACACCGGCATTGATACAAAGCGGCATGACCGGCCTGTATGCCCTCCCAGGAGTTACCGCTGCCCAGCGCGAGCAGGCGCAAAATATCCTGGCAGCGGTGGGTGAAACTTTGTGGCTGGATGATGAAGCGATGATGGATGCCGTGACGGCAATTTCCGGTAGCGGTCCGGCCTATGTATTTTATTTCATCGAAGCAATGCAGCAGGCGGCAATAAAGCTTGGCCTTAATGCAGGAGATGCTCGCCGCCTGAGTTTGGCCACCTTTTTGGGTGCCAGCAAATTGGCGGCATCCAGCGACGAAGATGTCAGCTTACTGCGCGCGCGCGTTACATCCAAAAATGGCACAACCGACCGGGCTTTGCATAGCCTGGCTTCCAGCCATTTTGCCGAATACATTACAGAAGCTGCACAAGCCGCAGCAGCGCGCTCGCGCGAAATGGGCAACGAACTAGGGAAAGCATGATGCTCCCGGAGAAATCATGTTAAGCGCCACGATGCAACTGCTGCTTGATGTCTTTGTGCAGGGATTTGCCGGCATTCTGTTGTTCCGCTTCCTGCTTCAATGGTTGCGCGCCCCGATGCGCAACCCTGTAGGCGAATTCATCATGGCGCTAAGTGATTTTGCAGTGTTGCGTGCGCGCAGATTTATCCCTTCGGTACGGCGTCTGGATACCTCGACCTTGCTGCTTGCCTTCTTTCTCGAACTGATTTATTTGAGCCTGACGCTTTGGGTGCAAGGTTACCCGTTTGCGCCTTTTCCACTGATCGGACTGCTGTTTTGGTGCGCAGTATCGCTGGTCAAATTAAGCATCTATTTATTAATGGGTGCTGTGGTGGTGCAGGCGATATTGTCCTGGCTCAATCCCTATACCGCGCTTACCCCGTTGCTTGTAGCAATTACCCAGCGCTTTTTGCAGCCACTTCGGCGTGTCATTCCCCTGATAGGCAACGTGGATCTTTCCCCCCTTATTCTTCTCGTAATCTGTCAAATTATCCTGTTTGCGCCAGTGGCCATGATGGAAAGTATGGCCATGCGATTGCTCTGATGCCGAACAACTGGTATCGCCGCGATGGCGATGTCATCGCTTTGACCTTGCATGTCCAGCCCGGCGCGAAACGCACTGAAATTGCCGGACTGCATGGCGAAGCACTCAAAATTCGCCTGGCCGCTCCGCCGGTTGAAGGGCGCGCAAACAAGGTGTTGCTGAAATTTATTGCTGAACTTTTTGACGTTCCTTTACGTCATGTAACCCTTCATAAAGGAGGGAAATCTCATTGCAAAGTAATCCTTGTGGAGCACAGCGCCATTGCGCCTGAAAGTGTAATTAATACTTGAATAGATTACAAAATCGTGTCAGTCTTTATAAAATAATTATTGCAATTTCATGAAATGGGGGGTGAACGTGATTCAAAACAACGGTACAAATCCAACTCCAGCCACACCGCCGCCAATCAAGGCCGACAGTATCGAATGGCCTGAAATTCACACCCAGAACCAGCTGAAAACAGCCTCCGACACTCAGCAAATGGGCGAACATGTTTATCCCGCACAAGGCAAAAAAATCGGAGAAATCCTGAAATCGCTTGGCATAATCGACGACAAGATTCTGGGTGCTGTTGAAAAGCGTCACCAAACGAAAAAGGTCACTGACAAACCGACGGGCGAATTACTTGTCTATATGGGAATTATCGAACCGGAAGTTCTGACACGCGCACTGTGTATCCAGTCCGGCGTTCTGATGGTAGATCTGGGCGCAATCAACATACCCTACGATTTTCTGAAATACGTGACTAATGACATTGCACGAGAAAAACAGGCTATACCGGTCGGCGCATACAACGGCACTCTGTATCTGGCTGTAGCCGATCCTTTAAACTTTCAGGATCAGCATTTCTTCTCGTTTTCGACCGGGTTGAAAATCAAACCGGTTTTTGCACTTAAAAGCCAGATCGTTTCTTGCATCAACACATTGTGGAAAGCGCCGGGAACTGAAATCTGGGCAGGTTGACAAGAATAGCGGTACACAACCCCGCTTCCCTTCTACATCAGAATGACATCATATTGCTCTTGGCTATAAACCGTTTCGACCTGAAGTGAAATCGGTTTGCCGATGAAATCGGATAATTGCGCCAAGGCTTGTGACTCCTCATCCAGAAACAGATCAATCACCTGTTGAGAAGCCAGAATGCGGTATTCCCGAGCATTAAACTGGCGCGCTTCTCGAACGATTTCGCGCAAAATTTCGTAACACACGGTCTGTGCGGTTTTTACTTCACCGCGTCCCTGGCATGTCGGGCAAGGTTCGCACAACACATGAGCCAAGCTCTCGCGAGTGCGTTTTCGCGTCATTTCCACCAGCCCCAGCGAGGAAAATCCATTTACACTGATGCGCGTATGATCTCGCGCCAGTGCCTTCTTGAACTCCTCCAGCACGGCATCACGGTGTTCCTCGCTGTCCATGTCGATAAAATCACAAATGATGATGCCGCCCAGATTGCGTAGCCTCAATTGCCGCGCGATGACCTGCGAAGCTTCCAGATTGGTCTTGAAAATTGTGTCGTCGAAATTACGCAGCCCGACAAACCCGCCGGTATTCACATCTACGGTCGTCATTGCTTCGGTCTGGTCGATGATCAGATAACCGCCGGATTTCAGATCGACACGCTTGGACAAGGCACGCTCGATTTCTTCTTCGACGCCGTACAAATCAAACAACGGACGCTCACCGGGATAGTGTTCGAGACATTCAGCCGCAATCGGGTTATAAGCTTGCGCAAAAGTGACCATACGCTGGTAGGTTTCCCGCGAATCAACCAGGATGCGAGTAGTTGCGGGGCTCACCAAATCGCGCAACACGCGCAGGCTGATGTCGAGTTCCTGATACAGCAGTTGCGGCGCACTCGCAGTCTTTGCGACCAACTGCAGATTCCCCCATAGCTTATCCAGATAAGCTATATCGGCTGCAAAATCCAGTTCGGCCGAGGCTTCTGCCAGTGTGCGGATGATATATCCGCCTTGGTGTTCCGGAGGAAGTACCGCTTGCAGTTTTCCACGCAAAGTTTCGCGCTGTTCCTCACTCTCGATACGCTGCGACACCCCGATGTGCATCTCCTGCGGAAGGTAGACCAGCAGGCGCCCGGCGATGCTGAGTTGGGTGGAAAGCCTGGCTCCCTTGGTACCGATGGGCTCCTTGATCACCTGCACCAGCAGGGACTGGCCTTCAAAGAGAACTTTTTCAATCGGTTTGGCCGCATCACCGTTGATTGCATTTTCCCATATGTCTGCAACGTGCAGGAATGCGGACCTTTCAAGGCCGATGTCAATGAAGGCAGACTGCATGCCCGGCAAGATACGTTTGACCTTGCCAAGATAAACATTGCTGACAATTCCCCGGCTGCTGCTGCGCTCGATGTGCAGGTCTTGCACCACGCCGAGCTGCATTATTGCAACGCGGGTTTCCTGCGGGGTGACATTGATGAAGATCTCATCGCTCACGGCGTTGGATAAGCAAAGAGTTGGAGTAATTGTACAGTTTCAAACAGTGGCAGTCCCATTACACCGGAGTAGCTGCCCGAGATGTGCTCGATGAAAGCGCCAGCATGCCCCTGTATGGCGTAACCTCCGGCCTTGTCATTGTATTCGGAGGTCAGCAGGTAGCGTCGGATGCGCTCCTCATTCAGTGTTGTGAAACGCACCGTTGAAATAGAAACAGCGCTTTCAACGTGCTCTCCCAACGCGACCGCGACCGCGCTGAGCACCTGATGTTCCCTCCCGGATAGCTGGCGCAACATTTCTGCGGCATGTTCAGCATTTTCCGGTTTGCCGAAAATTTTGCCATCCAATGTAACGACAGTATCGGCAGCCAGCACCGGAAACACGGGCAGATTACGCAGTCTGAGCGCAGCGCGTCCAGCCTCGATCTTTTCCTGACAGAGCCGCCGCACGTGCTCTTCAGGCTGCTCGCCTGCTCGAATAGTTTCATCAACATCCATGTTGCGGCACAAATCAGAACGCAACAACAGCACCTCGAAATGGATGCCAATCTGTTTCAGCAGTTCGCGGCGGCGCGGACTCTGTGAAGCAAGGTAAATACGTTGCTTGGTGAAACTCATAAAAAATTCCTATTCCCGGTGATAAGGGTGATTGTGCATCAAACTATGCGCCCGATACAACTGCTCGGCAAGCAATACTCGCACAAACGCATGCGGCAAAGTAAGTGCTGACAATGCCATCAGCAGTTGTGCAGATTGCTTGACCGATTCATGCAATCCGTCAGCGCCGCCGATAATAAACGCCACATCTTGCCCGGATTGCATCCAGTCCTGCATCCGTGATGCAAGCTCCCTGGTTGTCGGTTGTATGCCCCGCTCGTCCAGCGCGATGCGGTAACAATTATGCGGCAAGGCTGACAAAATACGCTGTGCTTCCGCCTCCATGATTTGCGTAACCGTCTTGCCTGTGGTGCGCGGTTCAGGCTTGATTTCCATCAGGGTGATTTGCACCTCACGTGGCATGCGTTTCGAGTATTCGTTGAAACCTGCCGTAATCCAATCGGGCATTTTGTGGCCAACCGAGACGATCAGAAGCTTCATTCTGGGGGGCAGGGATCTGGCATTAGAGACTAAGGGGCTTTGGCCAGCTTGGGTCTAGCCGCCTGCGCCTTGCTCCACAATTCTTCCAGGTTGTAATAGTCGCGCACTGCCGGTTGCATGATATGCACCAACACCTCCCCCAGATCCACCAGTATCCATTCGCCAGTTTCCTCACCTTCGCGACCGTAGACTTTTTCGCCGCGCTCCTTGAGCTTGACCACAACATTGTCGGCAAGCGCCTTGGTCTGGCGGGTGGATTGTGCGCTGGCAATGATCATGCGCTCGAACATCGTACTGCGCTTGCTGGTGTCGATGATCTTGATATTGCTGGCCTTGACGTCTTCAAGTGCGGCAACGACAGCCAGTGTTTTTTCTTCAGTAGTTAGCATTGTTCGTACAAGTGATGTTGATAAATATAATCTGCCACCGCGTTTGGCAGCAGATAGCGGATACTGCGCTTTTCAGCCACGCGTGAGCGAATCAGCGTGGCGGAGATCTCCAGTTTGGGTATGGCTAGTTCGACAATCCCCCCGGAGGAATGTTGCGACAAGGCAGAAGCATCACAGAGACGCTCCTGATAATGACGGCGCAATTCCTTATTGGCAGAGTGAATGCGCTTTTCGAGAGGATATCCCGGGCGATGACCAACTACGATATGCGCCAGATCGAAAAGCCTCTCCCACTCGTGCCAGGTATGCAATTCCAGGAATGCATCACCACCCATCAGCAGGCATATGGGCTGCGCTTCGCCCAGTTCGGCACGCAATTCGCGCAAAGTATCCACCGTATAACAGGGGGTGGTGCGATTGACTTCGCGGCTATCCAACACGAATCCCGGCTGATCTAAAATTGCCAGTTGCACCATTGCGCTACGGTGCAGCGCAGATACTTGCGGTGAATCGCGATGCGGCGGCGTCCCGGCTGGAATAAATCGTATCTGCTGCAGGTTTGCCAGTTCCAGCATTTCTTCTGCAAGACGCAGGTGGCCGAAATGTATCGGGTCGAACGTACCGCCCAAGATCCCGACAGGGTTGCCGATTGCCTTTTTGCCCACTGATTACAATGCCAGGCGCCGGGTGTCCGACAGCACTTGCGACAGGAATACAATGAAACGCGCCGCAGCCGCCCCGTCGATCACCCGATGATCATAGGACAGCGACAATGGCAACATCAGTTTTGCCACAAAGGTGTCGTCCTGGTGCATCGGCTTGATGGTGGCCTTGGACACACCCAGGATCGCCACTTCAGGCGCATTGATAATGGGCGTGAAGGCCGTACCACCGATACCTCCCAGGCTGGAAATCGAGAAGCATCCGCCCTGCATTTCAGCGGCAGTGATTTTCAAGTTGCGGGCCTTTGCACTGATCTCGCCCAGTTCTTTTGCCAATTGCACGATGCCTTTTTTATCTACATCACGCACCACCGGCACCATCAAGCCATTGGGTGTATCGACCGCCACACCGATGTGGAAGTATTTTTTCAACACCAGATTCTCGCCGCTGGCATCCAGCGAAGCGTTGAATTCCGGGAATTCCTGCAGTGCAACCATGGCTGCCTTAAGCATAAAAGCCAGCGGCGTGATCTTGATGTTCTGCTTGGCATATTCGACATTCAATTCCTTGCGGAAAGCTTCCATCTCGGTGATATCTGCTTCGTCGAATTGCGTCACATGCGGAATAGTCACCCAGTTGCGGTGCAAGTTCGCGCCTGAAATCTTCTTGATGCGAGAAAGCGGCTTGGTCTCGACTGCGCCGAACTTCGCAAAATCCACTACCGGCGCAGCCAGTACCTGCAGGCCATTTCCGCCTGCGGCACCACGCGGTTGCGCAAGCGCAGTTTTAACAAAATTCTGCACGTCATCTTTGGTCACGCGGCCTTTTTCCCCGCTGCCTTTGACTTGCGCCAACTCAACGCCAAGCTCGCGTGCAAAACGGCGTATGGCCGGGCTGGCGTGCGCTTTTGCTCCCGACGCAAACGACTGAACAACAGGTGCTGGTGCGGCAACCGGCTTCTCGGTAACTGCAGCCTGTGTTACCGGAGCGGCTGCGGCTGCGGTTGGAACGGCCTCGACGGATTTTTCTGGCTCTGGTGCAGTCGCAGTACGGCTGCTTTCCAACAGCAGGATCAGCGATCCTTCCGATACCTTGTCGCCGACCTTGACCTTTACTTCCTTGACCTTGCCTGAGTACGGCGATGGAACATCCATTGCCGCCTTGTCGGTTTCCAGTGTGATCAGGTTGTCTTCTGCCTTAATGGTGTCGCCGGCCTTCACCATCACTTCGATGACGTCCACATCCTTGTAGTCGCCGATATCCGGTACCAAAACTTGTTTTATATCTGCCACGTGTATCTCCTCCCAACCTTAAACAACCGTTGGGTTGGGTTTGTCTGGATTGATGTTGTAAAGCTTGATCGCCTTGCTGACTTCGCTGGCCTTGATCGAGCCTTCATCGGCCAATGCCTTCAGTGCTGCAACGGCGACGTAATAGCGATCAACCTCGAAGAAACGTCGCAAATTCTTGCGCGTATCGGAACGACCGAAACCGTCTGTGCCCAGCACCCTGAAATGACCTTTGGAACTCTGGGGCAGGAAGCCGCGGATCTGGTCGGCGAAGGAGCGCATGTAATCGGTCGCAGCGATCACAGGACCGCCACGTCCCGTCATGCACTGCTCCACATAGCTGGCGCGCGGTTTGGCTTCCGGATGCAGCATGTTCCAGCGTTCGCAATCCAGCCCTTCTCGGCGCAATTCGGTGAAGCTGGTTACACTCCAGATGTCCGACGCAACACCAAAATCCTTTTTCAACAATTCCGCGGCGGCGATCACTTCGCGCAATATCGTGCCGCTGCCGAGCAACTGCACTTTGGGCTCTTTGGCTTTCACCGCGCCTTCACTGAAGAGATACATGCCTTTGATAATGCCCGCTTCCGCACCCTTGGGCATCGCAGGGTGTGCATAATTTTCGTTCATCACCGTGAGGTAATAGAACACATCTTCCTGCTCGACATACATGCGACGCATGCCATCCTGAATGATCACCGCAAGCTCATAGGCGAAAGTCGGATCGTAGGAAACACAATTCGGGATTGTGGCCGACATTAAATGGCTGTGACCATCTTCGTGCTGCAGGCCTTCGCCATTCAGCGTTGTGCGACCTGCGGTACCGCCCAGCAGGAACCCGCGCGCGCGCATATCACCCGCAGCCCAGGCCAGATCGCCAACCCGCTGGAAGCCGAACATCGAATAATAGATATAGAAGGGCAGCATCGCCACACCATGGTTGGCATAAGCGGTCGCAGCGGATATCCACGATGACATCGCGCCCGCTTCGTTGATGCCTTCCTGCAGAATCTGTCCGCTCTGGTCTTCCTTGTAGAACATCAACTGATCGGCATCCTGTGGAGTATAGAGTTGTCCCACCTGCGAAAAAATTCCGAGCTGGCGGAACATGCCTTCCATTCCGAATGTGCGCGACTCATCCGGCACGATGGGCACAACCTGCTTGCCGATATTTTTATCCTTGACCAGGATGCCGAGCAGCCGCACGAATGCCATCGTGGTGGATATCTCGCGGTCTTCAGTTCCTTTCAGCAAGGCGTCGAATGCCTCCAGCCCGGGGATTTTCAACGGCTCATTGACCGGTTTGCGCTGCGGAACAACCCCCATGGCCTTGCCGCGTTCCTTGAGATATTTCATCTCCAGGCTGTCTTCGGGCGGGCGGTAAAAATTCAGGCTGGCGACTTGTTCGTCGTTCAGCGGGATGTTGAAACGATCGCGGAACTGCAACAGCACCTCACCGGGCATTTTCTTTTGCTGGTGGGTGATATTCTGGCCTTCACCCGCTTCGCCCATGCCATAGCCTTTGACTGTCTTGGCAAGGATCACCGTCGGCTGGCCGGTATGTTTGGCGGCGGCGGCATAGGCGGCGAACACTTTGCGCGAATCATGGCCACCACGATTCAGGCGCCAGATCTCGGCATCGGACATATCGGCAACCATTTCCAGCAATTCGGGATATTTGCCGAAGAAGTGTTGGCGCACATAAGCGCCATCCTTGGATTTGTATGTCTGGTATTCACCATCCACCACTTCCTGCATGCGCTTTTGCAGCAGGCCTTTTTTATCCTTTGCAAGCAGGCGATCCCACTGGTCGCCCCAGATGATCTTGATGACGTTCCA
>Ga0055484_10000006_pt1 | contig 20227 bp, 16 predicted proteins | sample RushMan_CattailN_6_FD_57939 | JGI IMG/M metagenome (GOLD analysis project Ga0055484, IMG submission 57939) | Wetland microbial communities from San Francisco Bay, California, USA, that impact long-term carbon sequestration - RushMan_CattailNLC_D2 | ecosystem: Environmental > Aquatic > Marine >... | reverse complement strand
ATCCGTGAAACGTTCTGCCAGATCATGCAATGCGGGCAGCGCCTCTGCGGACAGATTCGCATCCAGCAACTCCTTGGCAGGGTGCAGATCAATGTAGAAGACTTCCGCGGCATCCGCCAGTTCGTTAAGCGTCGCCACGCGCTCCTTGTAAAGCGACACAACGGATTCCAGCGCCGGAATATCGCCCACCTTCACGCTACGCGCTTCGAGGCGCGGACGTACCAGGGCGGCCAGCCGTGCATCATCGGCCAGCTTCAGGTAATGCTGGTTGACCCAATTCAATTTCTCGGTATTGAACTGCGCTGCCGACGGTGTGATGTGGTCAAGATCGAACCATGAACAGAATTCCTCCACCGAAAAAATCTCCTTGTCGCCGTGCGACCAACCAAGCCTTGCCAGGTAATTGATCACCGCCTCCGGCAGGTAACCGTCCTCGTCGTACTGCATCACGCTGACCGCGCCGTGGCGCTTTGAGAGCTTCGTGCCATCGTCACCGAGGATCATCGACAGGTGCGCATACTGCGGCACCGTCGCACCGAGCGCCTTGAGAATGTTGATCTGGCGCGGCGTATTGTTCACGTGATCGTCGCCGCGTATCACGTGCGTGATATTCATGTCCCAGTCGTCCACCACCACGCAGAAATTGTAAGTGGGCGTCCCGTCGCCGCGCGCGATGATCAGGTCATCCAGCTCATTGTTGTTGAACCCGATGTAGCCTTTCACCATATCCTTCCAGCCGACCATGCCGTTGGCGGGATTCTTGAAACGCACCACCGGCTTGACCCCTTCCGGCGGGGGCGGCAATACTTTGCCGGCTTCCGGCCGCCATCGTCCATCGTAGCGCGGCTTCTCTCCGTTCGCCCGTTGCGTCTCGCGCAGTGCTTCCAGTTCTTCCGCCGTGGTGTAGCAATAGTAAGCCGATCCCTCGTCCAGCAGTTGCTGTATCACCTCTTTGTAACGTTCCATACGCCGCATCTGGTAGAACGGCCCCTCGTCGTAATCCAGGTTCAACCATTTCATTCCGTCAAGGATCGCCTGCACCGCTTCGGGTGTGGAGCGCTCCACATCGGTATCCTCGATGCGCAGGATGAAAGTGCCGCCGTGCTTTCGGGCATATGCCCAGGAAAATAATGCGGTTCGTGCGCCGCCGATATGCAGGTAGCCGGTGGGGCTTGGAGCAAAACGAGTACGTATGGTCATAAGCTAAGCAGGCAATACAAAAATGAGGTGCGCATTTTACGGGCTTTGTGTGATGCGCGCACAAAGTTGTGACAGTCGTCATTGACCAAGGTTGGCACGTTATGCTCTAATCCGCGCCCTCTTTCGGGCGGTTAGCTCAGTGGTAGAGCACTGCCTTCACACGGCAGGGGTCAGGTGTTCGAAACACCTACCGCCCACCAGCAAACAAAAAAGCCCGGCACTTTCGTGCCGGGCTTTTTACCAACTCAAGAACCGATTAAGGTGCCTGGATGTTGGAGGCTTGTTTGCCTTTAGGGCCTTGTGTGACTTCAAAGGTGACTTTCTGGCCTTCTTTGAGCGACTTGAAACCGCTCATGTTGATCGCCGAAAAGTGCGCGAACAAATCTTCGCTGCCATCATCGGGAGTAACAAAACCAAAACCTTTTGCATCGTTGAACCATTTAACTGTACCAGTTGCCATGTGATTACTTCCTTAACTAAAAAACGGGGAAATCCCCCCGCGGGACTGTTCGAAACCAAGATTGCACATGGGAAACCAGTACTGCAAGAACTTTGAGTCAAACACCAGCGCGCTTTGTACGCTGATTTTGCAAATACCGCAAGGTAAATTATTGGCATTTTCAGGAATCAGTTAATATTTCAAATCTCGGCTTTCGGCGTAAACACTAAAATGGACTTCGTAAATCTGCTTTTCCTGCTACTGCTAATCACGCTGGGGTGGTTCTGGTTCGACAGTCTTAAAGCCCTCGAGATAGCCAGGAATGCGGGCAAGCGAACCTGCAGCGATGCAAATGTGCAATTTCTCGACGACACCGTCGCCAGCACAGGGCTTGCGCTGGTGCGAAACAAAGCAGGGCGCAGGGTGTTGCGCCGCACCTATCGATTTGAATTCAGCGAAACCGGCGACAACCGCCTTGAAGGCCGGCTGGTCGTGCTGGGCGACAGGATCGAGTCAGTAACGATGGAACCCTATCGGATATTGCATTAAATCTATTCCAGCCAATAAATCTGGCCATCGGACTCATTCATCCAGAAATCAACATCTCGTCCAGCCATATTTTCCAACGCCGGCATTTCTCAAGCATTGCATTACCATCGTTTATCTTCGATATTTTCTGGCCTTCACTTCGACATGCAGGCGGCATATTTGCCCCGAGTAGCGCAGCGCCGCGCAAACTGGCCTCAACCTCAGGCAAATGATAGACATCGAATGGCACACATCGGGCTATCCCCTGTTGCAGGCAATTCAATGCAGACAATCCGCCGGAAAGATAAACGCGCTCAATGGCAGACCTGCGATGGAAATCTTCAAGTATCCGCGCCACTCTAAAAATCACTGCTTCCAGCAACAGGGCTGCGACACGGTGTTGCGACAAGTGATCAACCGGTTCGGAAAACCGGATGCCAATATCGCCACGAAAATAAGGCGCGCCCAAACCACTGGGCTCGGCCACGCACAGGATGTCATCTTTCGCCATATCTTCTACTCTGCACTCCCCAACCGGATACGGCGCAAGCGCAGCAGCAATGGAGTTGATCGTTCCTTCGATCGCCATATGTGTTCGAAACGCCGCATCCTGGAATACCAGCGTCCGCAAATAACCATCCGTTGAATCTCCATTGTCAGGCAGATAACGCACGACAAAACCGCCCGTACCCAGATTGATCAACGCTTCGGGCTGATCCTCGCTGATGCTGGAAAACAGTGCGGCAGACTGGTCGCCGACGCTCGCTTTCAAGATCAATCCATTATCCAGCCGGATGTTCAACCCTGCAGAAGGCTTGATCTTGGGGAGCATGCCCGGTGGAATTCCGAACATTTCGCAAAGTTGCGGCGACCACTGTTGCTTCCGGATATCCATCAACAGCGTCCGCGCCGCCATCGACGCATCGGTCACAAAATGTTTTCCTCCGGTCCATCGCCAGACCAGAAACGTATCGAGCGTGCCCACCTTCAGTTCGCCCTTTTCCAGTCGCACTTTCCACTCCGGGTGATCCTGCAACACGACTTTCAGCTTTGGCGCGAAATAATAGGGCGTCAGCGGCAGCCCCGTAAGATCGCGTATTGTTTCTTCGTTTTGACGCAAGGCTTCACAGCTCGCCGCTCCGCGCGTGTCCTGCCATGAGATCAGCGGCGTCAGCGGATTGCCTGTTGCCTGATCCCAGATCAAAAATGACGAACGCTGGCTGCACATGCCCAACGTCCTGCAGTTGCCCGCTTGTGCCAGGCATTCGTTGAGTGCTTGTTCGGCAGCTCCTGCATAGGCCAGTGCATCGCTCTCGTAGCGTCCATCAACCCCATCGGTCTTTGGCGCGTTGTGAGAAATGATATGGCCGAGTTTGCCTTGCTGGTCCAGCAAGCCGGCCTTGACCGAGGTCGTGCCAAGGTCCAGCGCAATCGCCATATATTCGGAAGTTGTCATAACGGCAAGCAGGATGCGACTTCGCGGCTGATATCCGCTGCATCCCAGCCCATTGCTGGCGCAACGCTTTCGGCAATCCGTCGAAGCGTGCTTTCCCCAAGCTTTGCGAGTATCAGCAAGGGCATGCGGCGGCGCAGCAGATCATCCAGATGGACGACCATTTCATTGCGCGCGCAGAACAACAGATCCGCATAGATCAATGGTAGTTCAGGCACGATACGTTCTGCCAAAGCAGGGTCAACCGATATGGTGCTTAAAACGTCAACAGCACGTTTGCCATGTCGGCGCACCATCCACTTCACAAACACTTCATCCATGCCCAGCTTGCTTGCCTGCGCATGCACGCCATCTAACCATTCCGAGTAATCGTTGCCGGGCGCCCATGGAAAACTTCTGTCCTTTGTGGCACATCGGGCAGCGATGCCCAGTTGCTCGCATACCGTATCAACGATGCATGCGGCATCCTCACGAGCAGAAGTCAGCTTTCCGCCGATGGAATAATGCAAACCATTGCTGGTGGTTTTCAATTCCCAGTCGCGGCTGACGGCTGAAGGATGAGCGGCATCGCTCCGCTTCATCACGCGCACACCGGCATAACTCCCGATCACATCCTTCTCCGACCAGCCCATGTTCAAGTAGCGATTGGCTGCGTCCAGAAGATAGGCAATGTCTTCCGGTTCGACGGATATGCGGCCATGATCGCCCTGGTAATCCGTATCGGTGGTGCCAATCACAGTCCGGCCATACCACGGGATGACAAAGAACACACGGCCATCGGATTTGGCAGTCAACAACAAGGCTTCCTCGATCCGCAAGGAAGGCATCACCAGATGCACGCCCTTGGTCAGCCTGCACCACTCTCGTCCCGGATCGCTTGCCGCTGTCCATTGTCCGGTCGTATTGACGAACTGCTTCGCGATAACCTGCACGCTGCTACGATCAAGCTGATCTTCAACCATCGCACCGCTGACTTTTCCATCCGTTTCGACAAATTGAGTCAGCTTGCAATAGTTCACGCACACCGCGCCCGCCTCCATCGCCCCCGCGATCAATTCCAGCACCAGCCGCGCATCATCCGTTTGCGCATCGCTATAGGTGAATCCACCCTGCAAACCACTGCGATCCAGTGCGGAAAAATGTGCGGTAAATTCTTCGCGGTCAAAGCGGCGATGTGCTTGCGCCGATCCCGAACAACCGGCAAGAAGATCATAGAGCACCAAACCGGCCTTCAACTTCAGCGTACCGACGCGGCTGTCTTTGTAAACGGGCACGCCAAATCGTAACGGCCAGACTCGATGTGGCGCCACCGACATCAGCCTATGCCGCTCGGCCAGCGCTTTCCTGACCAGCTTGAAATCATAGGTCTCAAGGTAACGCAAACCGCCGTGTATCAGCTTGCTGGAAGCGGATGAAGTCGCACCCGCCCAGTCCCCCTGCTCCACGATCGCGACGCTCAGCCCGCGCAATGCCGCGTCATAGGCCGTCCACGCGCCATAGATACCTCCGCCGCAGACCAAAAAATCGAAATGTCTTCCTGCCAGCGAGGAAAAGTCGCGCTTCATTCGCCTCTCGATATCATGTCACGCATCTGCAGCGCTTTTTGCGGAACATCGCTGATCAGGATATCAACGCCCAACTCCAGTGCCTTGTTGATTTCCTTCTCGCTGTTGCAGGTGTAAACCGCGATGCATTTGCCGTGACTGTGCAGCAACCCGGCCATCTTCTCGTCGAGCGTCTTGATCGGCAAACATAGACCATGCAGAAAAGCATGTTTATCCAGCACAAGCTCTGCATCCAAATAGGTCTGGTCCGTTTCAAAGTTGTACACCAGCGGGAAGCCGGGTGCGCATTGGTGCGCGTATACAAGGCTGTCGAGATTGAACGAAGACACCATGATCGCATCGCCCTTTGGAGCACCGGCCATTTCCAGCGTCTGCCGCACCTTGATCTCGTGGCGTGATTGCTGCTCCCAATCGCGGTTTTTTATCTCCAGCAACAAACGGCAGCGAGTGCGGTAGGCGTCAAGAAATTCCTTCAGGCTCATGATGCCTTCCGGCTTTGAGGATGTAGAAAAATGAGCCGCAAAATTCATCGCCTGCAACTGCGCATGATCGTAATCGTCGATGTGCTTCAGGGGATGGCCGAGCTTGGCGAGGAAACGGTCATGCCACAGCACCGCAACCTCGTCACGGCTGAGCTGCACGTCGGTTTCGATACCGTCAATGGGATATTCCAGCGCCTTGTCGAAAGCCGTGCGGGTATTCTCAGCAGCTTCCTTGTTGGCGCCACGGTGGGCAAAGATCTGGGTTCTTGTCATGCTGGATTTTTAATTATTCCTGGCTTGATCCATAAAATATCGTCTGCCCCGACCCCGGCTAAAGACACATTTCAAACCATTGCAAATCTTAACTCTGGGCCACCTCAACAGCCTTCTCAAGCAAGGGGTACAGAGATGACCATGTTTATGTCGCCTTACCATTGATGTCGATACGATAAGACCGGATATGGAGCGCCCCCGCAAAAAAATGGGTGACATTCGATTATTTGAAAGTATCCGGCACCCGCCTCCAATGAGTTGTTTTCGCTCAGGCGAAAATTATATGTTATCGAGGAATTCAAAGCGCCCGCGATCCCGGTTAAGCCGATCCGAAAATTCACGCCGGAACCTTCAGGCTTAGTGCTGAAGCCTACTCCGTAATTCAGCAAAAAAGGGAATCCAATGCTTGTATAACCATAGAAATTCTCGCCTCGATGTATGAAGCTGACATGTATCAGGTTTAAGCCATCAGATGTCAGGAAACCTGCTTCTGTATATCTCTCGCTTGTTCCTGGAATTTCCAATGCTGCACTTGAAGGAACGCCCATTGTTGCAGTGCCAACAAATATAGCAAGAACATAAGCGATACTTTTAATGTTATTCATAATTTACATTTATTAACGAAGTATAGTTAATAGTGCTATAGGCTCTTGCGCAGCATATTAATAAATAGTTGCAATGAAAATTGTGCGCGGTTAAATCCGAATTATTTGGGTTTTCATGAATAATGGACAACAATATCCACTCATCCGCCCATGATAGTCAAGAATTTACATGCGCCGCTCCCTAGCCAAAACCGTCACCCCCCTCGAAGTCTGGTCCTGGGCCATGTACGACTTCGCCAATTCCGGCTATACCACCGTGGTCATCACCGCGATCTTCAATGCCTATTTCGTCTCGGTGGTGGCGGACAGCCAGCCGTGGGCGACCTTTGCGTGGACGGCTGCGCTGGCAGTGTCGTATGCCGCGATCATGCTCACCGCGCCGGTCATCGGCGCCTATGCCGATGCCTACGCCGCCAAGAAAAAACTGCTGGTGCTGACCACCATCGGCTGCGTGACCTTCACCGCCCTGCTCGCTTTTTCCGGGCCGGGCAGCCTGTGGCTCACGATACCGCTGATCGTGCTGTCCAATTTCTTCTATGGCAGCGGCGAAAACATTATTGCAGCCTTCTTGCCGGAACTCGCCACCGGCAAGTCGCTCGGCAAAGTGTCGGGATGGGGATGGAGCCTGGGTTATGTCGGCGGTCTGGTGAGCCTCGGTGCATCCCTCGCGTATGTCACCTGGGCGCAGGGACAAGGTCGCCATGCCGAAGACTTCGTGCCGGTGACCATGCTGATCACCGCCGCACTTTTTGCGCTCTCCAGCCTGCCCACCTTCCTGTTCCTGAAAGAACGCGCCGTGCCGCAACAACACTTGCAGGGGCTGAACCTGGTGCAGGAATCTTTTGCGCGGCTGAAGCAAACCATCCGGCACGCGAAAAATTACCGCGACCTGCGGCGATTCCTGATCTGCACGGTGTTCTACCAGGCAGGCATACAGGCCGTGATCACGCTCGCAGCGATCTACGCGCAACAGGCGATGCACTTCACCACCCAGCAGACCATCATGCTGATCTTCGTCGTCAACATCACCGCCGCCATCGGCGCATTCCTGTTCGGCCACCTGCAAGACCGCATCGGCCACATCCGCACCATCGCGCTGACGCTGGTCGGCTGGATCGTCATGGTCGGCCTGGCATGGGCCGCGCAAGGCCCGACGATGTTCTGGGCCGCGGCCAACCTCGCGGGCATCTGCATGGGCTCCAGCCAGTCCGCAGGGCGTGCACTGGTCGGGCTGTTGAGCCCAGCCACACGGCGCGCGGAGTTTTTCGGGCTGTGGGGCTTGGCGGTAAAGCTCTCGTCGATATTGGGCCCAGTGACATACGGACTGGTCAGCTGGATATCGCAGGGCGACCATCGCTTGGCGATATTGATCACCGGAAGTTATTTTGTCGCAGGACTGGCGATCCTTGCAGGAGTGAATGTTTGGCGAGGAAGGCGCGCGGCACTCAGAAAAAGCACTACGTAAGTATTGAAAGTATTTTGCGTATTAACGCTGATGCTGTAGTGTTTGACCCTGAGCTTGTTAAGGATTTGATCGACTGATTCTGGAGATTCTATTTTGTCGTTTTTATCGGTAATTTTAGGGTGCCCCACAATTCCTCATTAAATGAAAACAAGGTATTACAGAATCAATTCAAATTTATACACCTTGAAGGTGCCTTTCCCGGCATTTTTTAGGGCGTCTACTTTATGTTATGCCTTAATAAGGAAACCATGAGCCTCTTTGGTGTTTCAACGGAGTTCCTTGCGAAAGAATGGGTGAAATTGTTTGAAAAATCACCAATTCTTACGTCTGTGCTGAGTATATTTGTCGCTGTTACCGTAGCGACGGGAATCTATTTTACTGACAAAGCAGACAAAGAAAGGCGAGAAGCACAAAGATTACAGAATCTGAATTATCAAACTCAAATACAACAACTCAATCAGACTGAAAAGAACATTAAGCAGCTACTGCAATTTGTCGAATCACAAAAAATGACATTGCGTAATACCGAAGATACGATTTCTTCTCTAAGAGCAGAACAAGAGAAACTAAAACCACTCGTTGAATCAGACAGGTCAGTAGTAGACGCAATATTTCGAGCTCAAGATGAAAGGAATAGCGCCAATATTTGGCGTGAACGATGGATAGGTTTTGGTTTAGGTATAGCAGCATCCCTTCTTGCATCATTCCTTTGGTTTATTGTCACCCTGCTTTTAAAACACAGGCATAACAAGGCACTCAACCCGGACGCGCAATAATTGCGCGCCGGTTAGTTAATCGTTAGACCACAGTCACTATCGAGTACCGCAATGGACCTAAACTCCTGGTTTCCACCGTTGATCACTACTGCATTATTCGCTGCGGCACTTTGGCTCGGGCGCAATGTGATTTCTACACGACTAACGAAAAGTGTCGAATACGAATTCAATAAAAAGCTGGAATTAGTCCGCTCTCAAATGCGTGAGAGTGAAGAACGATTGAAGGCAGAACTACGAACTAAGGAAACTGAGATTGCTGCATTGCGGAGCGGCGCGCTATCCGCTCTTGCTAGCCGTCAGGTGGCACTAGACAAGCGAAGGCTAGAAGCGGTAGATCAACTCTGGGCATCAGTAACAGCGCTCGGACCGGCACGTGCAATTGCAACCCTCATGTCCTCTATCTCATTTGAGAAGGCGGCACCAATAACCGAACGAGACCCCAAGGCTCGGCAGGCCTTTGAGATGATGGGAACTGCATTCGATATTAAAAGCATTGATTCAAGTGGCGCTTCGAAGGCGCGACCATTTCTTTCGCCTATGGTTTGGGCCACATTCTCAGCTCTTCAAGCAGTCGTGATGCACTCCGTAATGCAGTGGCACATCTTGAAAAGCGGCCTTGGCAACAAGGACTTTATGGACAATAAGGCAATCTCAAAGCTGATTAAGGCCGCTCTTCCTCATTACTCCGATTACATCGATAAATTTGGGCCATCTGCCTACTACTATGTGATCGAGGCACTTGAAAACCAATTGCTGAAGGAAATTCAGTCGATGCTTTCCGGTGTAGAGGCAGACAAGAACAGTATTGAGTTAGCTGCTGAGATACTTCGGCAATCCAACGCGGTGAGTGCTCAGGCTACGCAAAATGATATTGCGGTCTAACCCATCATTCCACCCTACCTGCGCGAAAAGCCGCGCAAGCCGCTCACTTCTACGTTGGGGATACCCATGAGCTTCGATCTTCCGGGAGTTGAAACAAACAGCGATATCAAAAAACTACTCAAGGCCGTTGGCTTCGTCGTAGTTCAATGGGGAATGGATGAGCAACATTTAGACCTTGTCGTTGCTGCAATTTTCCATCGCTTTGGAGGCCACCCAATTCTTAATCGGCGCCCAACGAGTTTGACCCAGAAGATTGAATTGCTGCGCCAGTGCTTTGCCGAATTTGACGAACTTGAACCATTCCAAACGGAATGCAACATGCTACTAACAAGGTTTGCCGAGGCCGGAAAAAAACGAAACGACATCGTACATGGAGCTATTGCAGATTTTTCAGCAGCAGATGATATGTTTTTGTTCTCGAAAATTGATGTAGTACCCAAAGAACATCACAGCATCCGTTCAGTCTTCCTCGACAATTCGGATTGGCCTGCATTTCGTAAAGAACTACTGACTCTTGGGCGAGATAGCTTATCTCTTGCACGAAGAGTATGGGATACACTGAAAAACGGCGATCCCAAACCCGCCAGACAAGAGGGTCTGCGCTAAAGCGCAGTCCCTTACTTTACGTTATGCGTTTCAAATAGTCCTGAAAACGGAGAGAGATTTTGGGGAAACGATTACCACACCGTGGATTGATTAATGATCCGGGCGGCTTTGCTAAGCAGTACGTGCTTGATCGATTAGCAGGCTTCGAAAAGGATATGGAGATATGTCTAAGACCAATCCCATCTAAAACTAGGAGCGGAGAAACGCATGCATATTTTCCCGCATTAACAGCATCTTGCGGAACCCTTGAATACCTTGCAGCTATGTATAGCGGTCGTGTTAAGGGATTGGGATATAAAGAAGTGTCCGATTGGTCGAATGTCTATATGCCTCAACCAGATTATGACGGTGAGTTAATCAGAATATTATTTGATGCATTTCGTAATTCAGTTGCGCACCGAGGAATTGCTAGCGGTGTTTGGACAGATAGAAAGCATGGGCCAAATAATGGAAGAAGGCTGACATGGAAGATATCTGAAGAAAGGAAGAAGCCATCAATTTGTGTTGTTGAAGAGAATGGACAATTAATACAAGACCCTCCTTGGCCTTGCAAATATACTCATAGAGTTCATATTTATTTGGCTTCCATGATAGAAGAAATTAAATCAGGGGCTGTCCAATTCTCAAATGACTTGGAATCGAACCCGGACTTACACAAGAATTTCTATTCGTGCATGGAAAAGCTTTACCCTAAATAAATCGAAAGCTGATGTAACAATGGAAGATCGATAGGTTCAGACTCAATTGATCCGCCACTTTTCTTGGATCATTTACTGCAGACTCTCGATAAAACGACTCATCGATTCCTTGAGTGCCGCAAAGTTCGGGTTGTAGGTCAAGCGGCGCAATATTCCTGATTTGAGATTCTTTTCGGTCACTTCCCCCTGAAAATCCTGCGCCGGATTTTTCAGGCATGCCTCGTATTTCCCCATGTCGTCCGGATAATAATGCACGCAATTCGAATACTCTCCGGCCTTACCGTAATGCGAGTCCTCGGGTGGCATCACGATGGCGGTGTGCGCGGAGCTCAATATTTTTTGCTCCGGAACCACGCTGTTCACCAGTTCCAGTTTTTCTGCCGGGATGCCGGGCGGAGATTTATTCGGTTCGGTGGTGTACAGCACCAGCTTGCTGGCCGGATGTCGCGCACGCGACATGAATTCGAGCGTGGCCGATATTTTGACGGTGGCGTCATCCATGCTGGCAGCGATAAATACCGGAATATCCAACTCCCTGGAGAGCAACAGGCCTTCAAGCTTCCTGGTCAATGCGTGAATCTGTGCAGCAGCATTCATGGTGAATGATTCATATTTGTAGATGTCCAGGTCGGGTTTGATATCCACCCACTTGGCTGAAGGGATCAGCCAGCTATACAGTTTGTGCAGGTGCGCCAGCCTTGCCATTCGAGTAATTTCGAATGCCGGAGAAAACAGGAACAGACCGCGCACACGTTTGTCGCGCAAGCTTTGGTAAACGCTCAGCGTGGCACCGGTCGAAAGGCCGGCCAGATAGATTTCATCGACCTCTTCGGCAAGCTGATAAGCGCCATAAGCCACGGTCTTGGCCCATTCCTGCCATTTCACCTCAAGCAGATCTCCCGGCTGCGTGCCATGGCCCGGCAACAGGATTGCCATGACGCGAAAGCCGTTCTGCCGGAAGAATTCGGCAAGATGACGCATGGAATAAGGGGAGTCGGTCAGGCCGTGTGTGAGCAGCACGCCGCGAAGATAAGTTTTTTGTTGCCCGGCCGGAAAACCGGGAGGAGGTTTCAGTTCGAACGGCGCATTGCCTTCGACGATTTTTTCCAGATCCCTTGCGCCTGCATGCGCCCTTCTGAGCATGGCGCTGGTGCGGGACACATAATCCGCAAACGCCAATTTGTCGCCCTTGGCCGATGGGTTCCCGTTGAAAAACGAATTCAGTCCGGACGGGCGATGACGCGCCTCAAGCGGCGGTGTTGCCACTCTTATTCACCAGCACATTTCGCGATCTCTGCATCGGTCTCCAGATCAAGACAATGCCTAAGGTCCAAATCTTTTGGTCTTTCTGGTTTGACCGTGGCTGGTTTGGCAGCGACAGGTTTGCTGGGGGCCGGTTTAGCTACTGCCATCGCCTCACCAGTTGCAGGCTTGGCAGCAATTGGCTTGCCGGCATCCGGACTGACTGGTGCCGGTTTTGTAGCCACCGGAGGGGTAGCCTGGGGCTTGGCAGATGGCTGAGGCGGTTGGGCCGGTGCAGCAACTGGAGCAGATGCAGCGTGCGGAGCTGCTTGAACTGGTGCGGCGGCTGTAGCGTTTGCTGCAACGGGAGCACTGGCTGCTGCAGGTACAGCCGGATGAGGCACAGGCGCCTTAACAGGAGGCTTGGGCGCGGGTTTCACAACCGGAGGAGGATTCAAACCAAGAAGATCAAGTTCAAGCGGATCCAGATAAACAAATGCTACACCTCCCAAGATGACCAAAATGCCAACAAGTATTCCTGTTTTTTTTTGTTGCGGCGTGATGTTCATGTTTTTCCTTTTTCAAGCAAATCGCACTGTCGAATCAAAACGGCTGGTTCATCCCCTACAAGATAAACTGCAATGGCGTTGCTGGCAATGACTGCCGCTAAATTATTTTTTCCAGAACGCGGGTTGTTTATTGAAGTTTTGCATGCTTTTTCGCAAAGCGGTGAGCTGGTCAGTCACAGCATGTGCGATCCACCCTTTTGCCAGAATGATCGCCTCTTCATGTGCAGATAAGGAGCTGGCAGCCGCCAATTCCTCCAACAAGCGGTGTGCCACCACGACATCGTTGACCTTCCCGAGCACATCCTGAACTTTGCTCAGCGATTCAATATAAGGTTCGACTTTCTGCTTCTCGTACAAAGACGCAAAAAATTCCGCGCTGTACCTCAGCTTTTTGGCGAGTATGCGCAGCGCATGCAACCGGGCAGCATCTGCGGTCTTCAAGTCCCGACCTGTCCGGGCGAAACGTTTGGCCAGCTTGCGCAAACGTCGTGTGGCCAAATCCCGGATACGCAGATCGTTTCCTGCCTCAGGCTGCCAAGCTGGCTGCTGCCAATATACGCCACTCATCCAACTGGCAAAACGCAACAGCAAACGCTGCCGTTCGCGCATCTGCGCTTCGCTGCGCAGTGCCGCATAGCAGTCAGCACGCTGATGTTCGCTGGCTGCCAGCAATGCCTGCAAATCGGCATGCCCTGGCATGCGATTGCACATCGGTTGGGCGATCTGTGCGATGAACACATCCCATTCGCGTATTCGTCCCAAGGCGATGCACAAATCCGAAACCTCTTTGTACAATCCGGCCAATTGCTCATCGGCAGATATTTTCTCAACCATGCGCAGCACCACGCGCAAACGGCGCAATGCAACGCGCATCTGGTGCAGATACTCCGCATCGCTGCTAACCATCGCGCCCGACAAATTGTCCTGAAAATGCTGCAGGCAGGACCAGATCAGCATTTTCATCACATCTGCAAGCGTGTCCGTCTTTGCAATAGTCGGTGCAACGCTCTTGACCGGTTGCACGGTATATCCGGAAAGCATGCGGTAGCCTTTCTCCGCCTTGCTGACTGCCTCAAGCTCGACAGGCACGATCTCCAGTATTTTCAGCGCCAGTTCGAACAGCTGCCTGGGCTCCCCGGATTTCAGTTCCAGTTCAAGTTCGCAAATCGGCAGGCTGCGATGCTCGATGCTGATCATGCCATGATCGATGCATAGTTCGATTTTGGAACCATGAAAATCCAGCATCCGGCTGGTACGGAAAAAGTCGGTGACAAAAACAGGATGTAATTTCTTGCGCAGCGTCGGCCGCAGATGCTCGTCCCAATCCACTGCCTGATTTGCTGAAAAATCCAGTGCCGGACTGCCCACCGGCACTTCCCATTCGTTACGCTGATGCAGGCCTGCCTGAACCGAACCGCCGCCCTTCAGGGTCTGCAGCCATTGCTGTCCGGCATGGCGCAAGCGAAGTGCCATGCCTGATTGATGCAAATCCAGCTTCGGGGTGTCGTAATAGATATTATGCAGTCGGTGCGTAACCGGGCGTTTCACCGAATATTGCTTCAGCAGTGCATGCCGCTTCAGCCTGGCGAGCTGCTCGGGAACAATGCGCAATTTGAGTTCAGTTTCGACTGTCATGTCCACCTCAGACGAAGCATGAGGTTATTACTATATCAGGCAATCAAATGTCTGACTCGACCCGCACATACTTAAATCGGAGGAATACAATACACGTATGCCCGTCCATAACGCCGACATCAATGCCATCTTCACCGAGATCGCCGACCTGCTGGAGATCGAGGGGGCGAATCCGTTCCGCATCCGCGCCTATCGCAATGCGGCGCGTATCCTCGGCGACCTGCCGCAGGAGGCACGCGCGCTGGTGGAGCGCGGCGACGACCTGACCCGCTTGCCCGGCATCGGCAATGATCTCGCCGCCAAGATAAACGAGATCGTCACCACCGGACATTGCAGCATGCTGGATCGCCTGCGCAAAGAACTGCCGCCTGCAATCACCGAACTGTTGAAGATTCCCGGCCTCGGGCCAAAACGCGTCAAGACGCTATACCACGATCTCGACGTGCAGACCGTCGAGCAACTGCACCGTGCCGCGCAAGACGGACGCATCCGCGCACTGCCCGGCTTCGGCGCAAAGACCGAGCAGAACATCCTGCAGTCCGTCGAAACCCATGCCACCCAGAGCCAGCGTTTCAAGCTTGCCACCGCAGCGCAATATGCCGATGCGCTGCGCGCGTTCCTGCAGGCCATCCCCGGCGTGCAGCAGGTGGTCGTTGCCGGCAGCTTCAGGCGCATGCGCGAGACCGTCGGCGACCTGGATATATTGGTCACCGCCGCGCCCGCTAGCACGGTCATGCAGCGCTTCACCCGATATGACGAGGTCGCCGACGTATTTTCCGCAGGTGAAACGCGCGCCAGCGTGCTGCTGAAATGCGGCATGCAGGTCGACCTGCGCGTCGTCGCGCAGGAAAGTTACGGGGCCGCACTGCACTACTTCACCGGTTCCAAGTCGCACAACATCGCGATCCGCCGCATCGCGCAGCAGCTCGGCCTGAAGGTCAACGAATACGGCGTGTTCCGCGGCGCAAAACGCATTGCAGGAGACAGCGAGGAATCGGTGTACCGCGCGGTTGGCCTGCCCTACATACCGCCCGAGCTGCGCGAAGACCGGGGCGAGATCGAGGCGGCGCGCACCAAGCGATTGCCGAAGCTGGTTGAGCTGTCCGACCTGAAGGGAGACCTGCATGCGCACACCAAAGCTACCGACGGCCACGACACCCTGCGCGACATGGCACTTGCAGCCAAGGCGCTCGGGCTGGAATACCTCGCGATCACCGAGCATTCGCGCCGCCTCACGGTCGCGCACGGACTCGACCCGGTCATGCTGGCGAAACAGTGCGACGAGATCGACCAGCTCAATGACAATTTGCACGGCATCACGCTGCTCAAGGGCATCGAGGTGGACATCCTCGAAGACGGCAGCCTCGACCTGCCGGATTCGGTACTGGCACGTCTCGATCTGGTCGTGGGCGCGGTGCACAGCAAGTTCGAGTTGTCCCGTGCAAAGCAGACCGAACGCATCCTGCGCGCGATGGATCACCCGCACTTCACGCTGCTCGCGCATCCCACCGGCCGGTTGATCCAGCAGCGCGAGCCCTACGACGTGGACATGCTGCGCATCATTCGCCATGCGAAACAGCGCGGCTGCTACCTCGAATTGAACGCCCATCCGGAACGGCTAGACCTGCTCGACAGCCAGTGCCAGAGCGCCAAGGAGGAAGGTGTGCTGGTCAGCATCAACTCGGATGCACACAGTACCTTCGATTTCGCCAACCTCAAGTACGGCGTAGGACAGGCGCGGCGCGGCTGGCTGGAAAAATTCGACGTGCTCAACACGCGTTCGTTATCCGCGCTGCGCAAGCTGCTCAAAAGCACGATGTGATTATGTTGACAATAGCCCTTACCGGAGACGTGATGCTGGGCCGCATGGTCAATGACAGGCTCAGGCACATGCAGCCGGAAGAAGTATGGGGCGATGTGCTGCCTCACCTGGCTCAGGCAGACCTGCGCATCGTCAATCTTGAATGTGCCCTCACCTCTCATCAGCAGCCCTGGACACGAACCTGGAAAATGTTTCATTTTCGCGCCGACCCCGAGGCCGTGCACGTTTTGCAAGTTGCGCATATCGATGCCTGCGCGCTCGCCAACAATCATATCCTTGACTACGAAGTACAAGGCTTGCGCGACACATTGCACGTGCTAGACCACGCCGGCATACGCCATGCCGGTGCCGGTGCTAATAATAAGGAAGCCGCAATCCATGCAATTATTGAAGCATCAGGTCCGAAGCCGTGCCGCGTCGCGCTGCTCTCCTGCACTGATAATGAACCTGATTTCGCAGCAACCGAAAAACTTCCCGGCACCAACTATCTGGAAGTTTCGCTGGATGAGGCGACGATGACGCGCATCGCAAACGACATCGCTAAGGCACGGGCACAGGGTGCCGACCTGGTAGTATTCTCCAACCACTGGGGAGCAAATTTTGTCGAACGGCCTTCACATGAATTTCGCAGCTTTGCCCAACGCGTGATCGAACTCGGTGCCGACATTTACCATGGCCACAGCGCGCATATCTGCCAAGGCATCGAAATATACCGGGGTAAACCGATACTCTACGACACAGGCAATTTTATAGATGACTACGCCGTCGATCCGCTGCTGCGCAACGACCGTTCCTGCCTGTTCAAGCTAATGTTCGAGCACGGCAAGCTGTGCAGCATCGAGCTCTTGCCGGTATCACTTGATGTTGCGCACGTTTCGCTGGCCAGCGGCGGGGAATTCGAGGCGATCTGCGCGCACATGGAAATGCTGTGCGCCGAATTTGGCACGATATTAACGCGCCAGAAAGATCGTCTGGTGTGGCAGGCAGCCTAGGCAAGGCCGATTAGGCAGAGTAAATTAGTAGGAAACAAGGCGGGTGTAGTGTCGTAATATTTATGTCCAGTTCGACTATAGTGCATAATCCACAAAGCTAATGTGTATATTTATGATTGATGCAGCGTTAAAGTCGGCAATTAAATAAATCGCGAAAGGAGAAGAAATGGAATTGCCAGGAAAACGTTACTGCAGGCGTGTTTCAGCAATATCACTCATCTTTCTATCGCTATTTTTTTCCGGCCTGGCCATTGGAGAAGATACGCCTGCACCCAATAAGGATCCTCATCACACTGAGGCGGGCTTTTTTGACATGCATGTCTGCAACTGGCCGGATCGCCCCCAATTTTTCATGGCTCTACTTTCCACAACCCGCTTCAAAGAAGTCGCTGGCGTGGAAGTGTTCCGGCCTGACAACCGCCCGCTGGGCAAACTGAATATGCAGCATTTCCGTGTGGTCAAGACTGATGGGAAGCCAGACAAAGAGGTATTCATCACGCAATTTCCTACTGAGCCAACCGATAAGGATGGCTGGTATTCAGCAACGGTTACCCTGAAAGATGGCCGGCAATTCGGAGCCAAGGATTTTGTAAACATCAAATCCCTGCCCTATGTGAATCTGTCTACTATCACTCCTGCCGATGGCGCGGAGAACATTGCTCTTCCCCATGAACTAAGCTGGGAACCCGTGGCAGGAGCCAAATTCTACCAAGTGTTCATCACCGATCTCTGGAATGACGGCCAGCTGATTTACACATCTGATTTCCTGAATGAGCCTCGACTCGATCTGCCCAAAGACTTGATCAAACCGGGCGGAATGTATTCCTGGCGTGTGCATTCAAGAGACCTCAACGGCAATGATGATGTGCTGGGAGATTTCAATAGCGGATCGCTCGGACTGGAAGCCAAGTTTACGGTCGAATGAAAATTCTCTGCCGAATGATGGTACTCATGGTGCGGCAAGTAAATCATCCAGGGGAGGCTTTTCCGGGATGATGCGCACTCTGGCAAGATGGCTGCTGGTACTTCCCGGGGAGGGTCGGGTTGTAACTTATGTCGTCCTGCTCAATTTCCTCATCGGGATTGGCATGATGGTTGGCAACACCTCCAGCGATGCGCTGTTTTTCAAGCGCTTCGGGGTGGAATACATGCCTCATATGCTGATTATCTCCAGTCTGCTGCTGGTTGTGTTCGGCACAGCCTATACATCGATGGCAGACAAGATTCGCGCCTCCACCCTGTCTGTCCGTATACTCGGTTCCCTCGCCGCCTTCCTGGTATTGCTCTGGATTATTGTGAGAATGGAGGGCGGCAAGGGCGCTATTGTCAGCTATTACCTCTGTTATGCAATCGTGACAGAGCTTCTGTTGGCTCACATGAGCCATTATTACCTTAGTTTTTTCGATGCGACACAGTCCCGCCGCCTGTTTCCCCTCATCAGCGCGGGACAAAGACTGGGCGCGGTCGTCGGCGGACTCATGGTCAGTGCGGCCCTGAATTTCCTGGCAACCGAGGACATGATGCTGTTCTGGGTGCTTACCCTGATTGCAGCCATGTTCATGGTCATCTACTACCATCGTCATGACATCAGGCGAAACACGGTGATACGCAAAAATTCCGGGCATGGAAGAGGAATGTTTGCCAGTATCCATGAAGGACTGGAATATGCGAAAACTTCCCGTCTCCTCCAGCTTACCGGTGCCGGCGTATTTGTCCTGATCCTGATCTGTTCGACACAGGACTATCTGGTAAGCACAATATTTACAAGGCATTTCAATGATGAGCATTCACTGGCCGCGTTTTTGGGAATGTTTTATGCCGCTGTCAATGCAACGACTCTCGTACTGCAGACTTTACTGACCAGCCGCATGTTGCGCCGCTTCGGCCTTAAAGTAGTCAACATGGTCTTTCCGGTATCCTCCATTGTCAGTTTTGGCTTGCTTGCATTCAGCCCAACCCTGATCCCCGCGATGATAGGACGACTGAATTATGCCGGTCTGATGCGGGCATTCCGCCGCCCAACCTTCGACCTGTACTTCCATGGATTTCCTTCCTACATGCAGGGGCGTGCCAGGGCCGTCATAGTCAGCTTTGTACTGCCGATGGCCTTCGCAGTAGCGGGTGGCATGATGATGCTCATCCCGCATAAATACGTCACCCTCTGGCTTGGATGGATAGGATTGGCGCTATCGATGGTATACATCCTGATCAAATGGCAAAAGAACCTGGCCTATGGCGAAAGTCTGGGCAAGCTGATCAAGAAACAGGTATTTTCACCCGCTGACGGATCCATGCAAGATTTGGGGCGCCTGGACTCGAAGATTAGCGATTCCATTATTGCATCCTTGAAGGAAACCGAGGATGAAGGGGCGGCCGCGGACTATGTTGAAACCCTGGTCCAGGGAGCACCCGACAAAGTCGGCCAGGTCTTGCTTGAAATAGCGCCACGTTTCAGCAATGCTTTCCAGGACAAGATGCTGAAGAAAATCGTGAAACTGCAACCCAATGGCTGGCAGGAATATGCGCGTGAATGCCTGTCACGGGGCGACAGCCATCTGAGCAGCACTGCGCTTGCCGAGTTGTTGCAAGTGCCGGACAGCCCTGAATGGCCACTGATAAAAAAATGGATGGGAGAAGATACGCCTCCAAGGCTAAGAGGCGTTGCCGTTCAGGTCATCCTGTCGGGCAGCGACCAATCGCTGAAGGCGGAGGCAAATACTATCCTCGCAACTTTGCTTTCAAGCTCCGATCCCTCCGATCTTATTGCCGGTTTGGCAGTCGCAGGCAATCTGGGCGATCCGAAATGGCTGGATGCAGTCAAAGGCTTGCTGGCACATGATGAAGCTCGTGTTCGAGTTCCAGCCGTTCATGCGCTGGGTAATTTGTGCAGGCAGGCAAGTAAGGAAGCGGTACTTTTGCGGCCTGCTTTCGTTGATAAATCTGCCTCGGTCAGAGCCGCCGCGGTAAGCGCCCTCCACGGAGTTCAAGACCTTTC
>Ga0055484_10000005_pt1 | contig 20457 bp, 19 predicted proteins | sample RushMan_CattailN_6_FD_57939 | JGI IMG/M metagenome (GOLD analysis project Ga0055484, IMG submission 57939) | Wetland microbial communities from San Francisco Bay, California, USA, that impact long-term carbon sequestration - RushMan_CattailNLC_D2 | ecosystem: Environmental > Aquatic > Marine >... | reverse complement strand
GAATTCCATACTGGTCAAATATCAGCGCGATGCGCGCCAGCAGACCCGGCCTGTCGCCGGCGATCAGCGACAGGGCGTACATCCCTTTCTTGTCCTGTTTAAGTTCGACTCGAGTTGGAATGGGAAAGTGCTTGAGTTGACGGCTGATGCGTCCAGAGGCAGCAAGTGTGACCGTTTTGGCTTGCACGATTTGTTCGGCCAACTCGAATTCGATGTAGTTCATGATGTCGCGATATACAGTGCTACTACGCACAGCTTCCATGATCTGAAAGCTGTTCAGCGCGTAGCCGTGACGGGTAGTGTGTATCTTGGCATCAACGATCGTGAAACTCATCTTGGTAAAAAAATCGCAGATGCGCGCAAATAGCCCGCGCTGGTCTGGGCAATACACCATCACCTGTACACCTTCTCCGGCACGGCTCAAACGTGTTTTTACGACGGGTGTAGGAGTATTCACCTGGAAGGCAAGCAAACGGGTATGCCAGGCGATCTCATTCGGTTCATGATCAAGGAAATAATTGTCATCAAGTTGAGCCCAAAGCAGTTGGTAGCTTTCAGGTGCCAGTGCATACAGGTTCAGTGCTTGAGCGGCTTCACGGCGTATTTCGCCGAGACGATCAGCTGCTTTGCCGTTGCTCAGGTAGCGACGGGTCTGCCGAAACAGGTCTTCGATCAGCTTGGCTTTCCATGCATTCCATACTTTCGGGCTGGTGCCGCGCACGTCCGCGACGGTAAGCAGGTAAAGTGCAACCAGATAGCGGTCGTTTTCGATCTTGCCGGCAAAATTTGCGATAACGTCGGGGTCAGAGAGATCCTGTTTCTGTGCGGTGGCAGAGAGCGTAAGATGCTGCTCGACCAGCCACACAATCAAATCAGTGTCATCGCGGCTGATGCCATGTGCCTTGCAGAATGTGCGCGCGTCTTTTTTGCCGAGTTTTGAGTGATCGCCGCCTCGTCCCTTGGCGATATCGTGAAACAACCCGGCTATATAAAGCACTTCGGGGCGGGCGAATTCGCCGATCAGTTTGCTGCATAACGGGTATTCGTGCGCGTATTCCGGTACAGCGAAACGGCGCAGGTTGCGCACCACCATCAGGATGTGTTCGTCCACGGTATATACATGGAACAGGTCATGCTGCATTTGCCCGACGATGCGTCCGAACGCGGGGATGTATGCGCCGAGAATGCCATACTGGTTCATGCGCCGCAGCGCGTGCAGAACGCCGCGCGGCTGGCGCAGGATTTCCATGAAGCGTGCACGGTTATGAGGATCGCGGCGAAATTTTGCATCGATGTAATGTTGTGCGCGCCACAATGCCCGCAAGGTCGGTGCGCTCAGGTCGGTCAGTTCAGGATGCTGTTCCATCAACAGGATCAGTTCGAAAATCGCACCCGGTGTGTGCTCGAACAGATGTTCGTCGCGTATCTCGAGCAGGTTGCCTATGGTCCTGAAACGTTCATTCAGCGCTTGTTGTGGCGGTGTTTCGTGAAACAGGTAGTCGTGCAGGTTTTGCAGCACAATCGTGTTGAACTGCCGCACAGCACGTTTGGTATGGTAGTAACGTTGCATCAGGTGCTCGCTGGCACGCCGATTTGCCGAAGCGCTGATGCCCATTTGCTCGGCGAGCGGCGTCTGGAATTCAAAGACCAGGCGATCCTCATGGCGTTTGGCAAGATAATGCAAACGAATGCGCAGGACTTGTAACAGTTTGTCGTGCTTGGCTATCTGGCGTACTTCGCTCGAAGTGATCAGGCCGGCGCGTGCAAGCTCAGTCCATCGTGTGCCAATGCCCGCCGCACGCGCGATCCAGGTGATGGTTTGCAGGTCGCGCAGGCCACCCGGGCTTTCCTTGAGATTGGGCTCGAGATTAAAATCGGAATCGAGAAAGCGCGTGTGACGTTTCTGTTGTTCCTGTAGTTTGGCGACGAAAAATTCGCGCGGGTCGAGGTATTGGTTCAACAAGTTTTTCAATTCGCCAAACAGTCTTTCGTCTCCAATGAGCAAGCGTGCTTCAAGCAGGTTGGTCTGTACGGTGACGTCAGCGGATTCTTTCAGGCATTGAGGTATGGTGCGGATACTGTGGCCAACTTCCAGTCCGATGTCCCATAGCATGCCAACCAGCGATTGCAATTTTTGTTGCAAGGCAGCATCGGGTTCAGCGTATAGCAAAATCAGCAGATCGATATCCGAATAGGGATAGAGCTCACCGCGCCCATAGCCTCCTACTGCAATTAGCGCGATATTTCTTGGCATGGCGAGTTGTTGCCAAACTATGCCCAGGTATTGGTCGATCAGCTTGCTGTGGGCGCTGAGCAGGCGTGCGGATTTGCCATGCTGAAGGAAATCCTGTTCGAGTGCCTGCCGATCATTGCGCAACGATATGCGCAACTCGGCGATGGAACCATTAAGAGCTTGGCGGGGGAGGGCAGCCATCGGAAACAGTCAACACTTCGAAGCCGGAGTCGGTTACGAGTATAGTGTGCTCAAATTGAGCAGACAGGCTGTGATCTTTGGTGACGACTGTCCAGCCATCGCCCAGTTGTTTGATGGCCGCCTTGCCTGCATTGATCATCGGCTCGATGGTGAAGGTCATACCAGGTTCGAGTCTGATCCCGGTTTTTGCGCGGCCATAATGCAGCACTTGCGGCTCTTCATGGAATTTCTGTCCGATGCCGTGACCGCAAAATTCGCGCACGACGCTGTAGCCCAGCGGTTCCACGTAGCTCTGGATGGCATGACCGATGTCTCCAAGATATCCGCCAGGTTTGACTACACGGATGCCGCGCCACAGGGATTCATATGTAACTTCGCATAATCGCCTTGCCTGGATGGAGGGTTCGCCGACATAGAACATGCGGCTGCTGTCGCCGTGATAACCGTCCTTGATGACGGTGATGTCGAGATTGACGATATCGCCGTTCTTGAGCACCTTGTCGCTCGGCACACCGTGGCATACTTGATGATTGATCGAGGTACAAATGGATTTAGGATAGGGCCTGTGTCCGCTGGGCGCGTAATTGAGCGGCGCGGGAATGGCCTTTTGTACATCGACGATCAAGTCATGGCAAAGTTTGTCCAGCTCGTCGGTGGTAACTCCTGCTTTGACGAACGGGCCGATGTAATCGAGTACCTCGCTGGTTAAACGGCCGGCGACACGCATTTTCTCTATTTCTTGTGGAGACTTAATTGAAACTGACATATGTTCTTCAGGCTAGGGGATTGCAGGGATTATCACATGATTTTGATTGTTGAATAATTGTATCAGGAATCATATTTTCGCGATTGACGGATTCTAATGTGTGGATTTGACCTTCATTCATGCGAAAATAATAACTGTAGTCAGATGATCATGTACGGGAGCGAATCGCGCTCAGGGAAAAATAATACAACTGTAATTTCAGGAGGAAGGTATGTTTAAGAATAAAAGCAACATTTCCAGCTTGTTTGCATTGGTCGTTTTGCTTTTTTCCTCATCGGTGCTCGCAGAAAATGAAAGCACTTTATCTCAACAATCTTCTTCCAGTGAATCAGCCATGAAGTTATCCATTGCTGAAACCAAATTACGTCTCGGCCCCGGTGATCCGGTTGCCGGCAAGAACAAGGCTATGTTGTGTTTTGGCTGCCATGGTGAAGATGGCAATAGCGCGGACCCGATGAACCCCAAACTTGCCGGTCAGTACGGCATCTACATAACTAAACAGGTTCGCAACTACCTGGCCAGCACCCGCACTCATATGATCATGGGCAGCATGGCATCAGCTATCAGTGACGAAGATATGGATGATATTTCTGCATATTACGCCAGCTTGCCCGTCATGAAAGGAAGCAATCCTTCCAACAACGCATTGGGGAAAAAAATATATGAAAATGACGATCTATCCAGAATGGTAGTTCGTTGCAGGAACTGCCACGGTGACACTGGAAAAGGTCTGAACCCACCCAATCCGGTATATCCTGTCATCGGAGGGCAGCACAAAGAATATCTGCTTAGCCAGCTTGTCAATTTCAAAAAAGGCGTACGCAATAACAGCCCTGGCGGGGTGATGAATACAACCGTTCACAGATTGAGTGATGCAGAGCTCGAAGCGTTAGCCGATTATGTATCCGGCCTATAAAAAGGGAGAAAACAAATGAGCCATTCAAAATGGATGCCTTTGTCAATGATTATGCTGGCCGCAGTCATGCTGCAATTCCAACCGGTGTTTGCGGCTGAAGCGTTGGTTAACATACGCGTAGACATTTCCAATGGCCAAACGATCTATAACGACGGTAAGGGTGACGCGACTGCTTGTGGTGGGTGTCATGGTGGAAAAGCGTTGGGTATGGATGCCATGAGTACACCGCGCCTTGCGAATGTCGGCCAGAAATATGTATTCAAGCAACTCAATGACTATGCCGCAGATAAGCGTATCGATCCCGGCATGGGCGCAGTGATGAATGGCATTGCCAAGGTGATGAGCGATCAAGATCGCCGCGATGTGGCTGCATATCTTGATTCGCTTGCGTACGAAACGGAGCCCTCCGACCTTAAATCCCTTTCGGCAGATGGTGCCAAGATCGGCAATCCGGAAAATGGCAAAAGCATCATGATGAAGGGGGTTAAACTTAAAGTACCCGCTTGTCATGATTGCCATGGTTTCAGTGGCCGCGCCCAGAATGTTCCGGCACTCCATCAACAGAAATATGTTTATTTGGTCAATCAGTTGAACCGTTATCGCGATGGCAGCAGGGCTAATGACCATGAAGTCTATGAAGTTGGAATCATGCGGGGTATAGCGAAAAATATGACAGATGAAAATATCCTGGATATTGCCGCGTACCTTGCTACTGCTAACAACCTGACACCGTAGGCTTGCAGTTCTACACTGTGATATATCTATGCATAATCGCGATGAGATCAAGGAAAATCTGCATCTTTGCGTATTAACATGACTTTAGGAGAGTGGCATGATCCAAATCAAAAATCACGCAGTCGCAAGGATAGTCTTGGGCTTTCTGCTTGCCTTCCCGTCAGCCTATGCAAGTAGCGACAATACGGATACGCTCCAGCAAAGAACTTTCGTAGGCAATCCATTCGCTGGTAAAAACAAATCCCGGATTTGCCAAGGTTGTCATGGTGTTGACGGCAATAGCAAGGATGAAATGATTCCCAAACTTGCTGGACAATTCGAAGGTTACATCGCAAAACAGATGCGAAATTACCAAGCCGGCGTACGCTCCCACGAAATCATGAACGGTATGGCGGCTCCCCTCAGCGATAAGGATCTGGATGACATTTCAGCCTACTTCTACAATCAAAAAAGGATGAAGGGTAATGGGTCGACAACAAACGCAAGGGGCAAGGAAATATTCCTGAGGGGGGATGTACCACAGAAGGTGATGTCATGTGTCTTTTGCCACGGTGCAGGCGGGAAAGGCGTGGATCACAATATATCGATGTACCCTGTGATCGGCGGTCAGCACAAGGCTTATCTGATAAAGACACTAAAGGATTTCAGGGCAGATGACCGTCTTAATAGTCCGAGCGCCGTGATGAACATATATGTCAGATCACTCAGCGATGAGGATATTGAAGCGTTGGCCGAATATATTTCCGCACAGTAACTAACTTGGGGTGGCATTTGCCGTGTTGAATCTGGGTAACCACGATGGGTTACCCATTTCATTTTAAAAATGCTATTTTGCCAAGCCTGCTATATATTCTGAAATATCCTTGATTTCCGCGTCATTTGCACCCATGCCTCTTGGAGGCATCTTGGCCATATTCCAGCCAAATGAACCACCTTTGGTGATATTGGCTGCAATTTTACTTGCGGCTTCTGCATCGCCCTTGAATTTCGCAGCAATATCCATGTAAGACGGGCCAACTCCTTTTTTATCGACAGCGTGACATGCGCCACACTTTCCTTTTGCAGCTGCCGGCATATCGGCTGCCAGTGAGGTTCCTGCAATAGCCAAACTGCAAGTTGCAACTATGCTCAATATAACGGATTTCATTTGTTTCTCCTTTTTAGTTGTATGAAGATGAGACGTGCTGAATACATTTTACACAAACAATACAGATACAATCAAAGCGGCATAAAATTTATTGCTCTTAGCAAAACAATCGGGTATTAATTGATTCGAAGTTTGCAATCCTTAAACCAGAGTTGATACAGCGACGTGAAAATCATCACTGTCGAAGCCAAGCTATAGCCGAAGCCGCCAATAATTACCAGCCATGCAAAATTAGGATTCAATTTGGTCAACCACCAGGAAAGGACATCCAGGATCAGAAAAGCGAACGGAGTAAAGATCAGGATTCCGTGCATCATTTTGGAAAATCCGGTTGCATAGGTAAATATCCAGCCCACCATGAAAAAGATGAATGCAATGCCAAACAGGTGGATGTGAGAAACACGAGTCAATGTGGAAATGGACGCACCTTCATTCACCTTGACCACTTTGTACATTCCGTCTTTTTCGCTGATATTTTCCACGCCAGGCATGTTGGCGTGACAGGGTGCACAATACTGAGTCACCTTCGGCTTGATGTTGCTCTCCCATTCGCTCTCGGGAGCGCCTGCTCTCGCCCACTTGATCATCGCCAATCGTACTTCAGGAGGTGCGTTATCTTTCATCGAACCGTTTAATTTTGCTTCCAACTTTGATCCGGTACGGTCGCCATAATAGCTATAAACAATATCGTCGACGGAGAGACCAAACTTTCCATCAGCCATGCCATGGGTCAGCATGATTTGAACACCTGCCATAAGCAAACCCAAACCGATAGCAAGAAGATAACCGGTAAACAATGTCTTTACGGGTAATGACAATTCGCACAATGTAAAACGCTGGATCTCTTTCATCGCTATCTCCATCCGTTAAATAATTGCGCCTATTATACCCCGCGGCATATCATGCATTTACATACTTCTCTTGGGGGGTGACTCAATACTCCGGCGGGTCAATGTTGAGTTAACGGCTCGGAATTATCGGTGGGGAGCGTTAACGAATATTGCCTGCTAACCAAGAATTTCAGCTGAACAACATTTTTTAAATCAATCAAGCAGGCTAAATGCTGGCCCGTTTTGGGGTACTCAAAAAGCAGCAATTATTCTGTCGCGGGTACTGTACTTTGCACTTTTATCACCGGGCGAGTTTATATTCGGCGATTCCTGGCACTCCTGCAATGCGGTTTCCGGCAACTGGCTCTGAGGAAATTCAACTTTAGCAGAGACGCGGTTAGCACCAGCTTGTCTTGCATCATGATCTTCAAAGCATCTCAGGCACGGCTGAAGACACTGGAACTAAGGGGCTGGAGCTGGGATGGGAGCAGGGGAATTAACAGGAGCAGGTGTGGCTGAAGTAAGACTCAGGTAATAAGCTACCGCCTCCATCTGTGATCTGCTCATATTGCTGGTGATTCGAGGCATCATGCCAGAGTGATCATTCAGGCGAAATCCACTCTTGAATTCCACGAGTTGTTTGACTAAGTAATCTTTGTATTGCCCGCCAATCACCGGGAAAAGATTATTATTGAGCGGTTCACCCCTGCCGCGTTCACCATGACACATGATGCAGCGGAATACGCCGTTTTCTGCATCGCCGTGGAGATAGAGTTGTTGTCCTGCAAGATAGAGCTTTTTATCTGGTCCACCTGGCGGTATGGGCAGATTAAAATCCATTTGTTTCTGGCTGGCAAAATAGGCAGCGATATCGTACAAATTATTGAAATCATCAAGGGCTAAAGCTACCTGGTTCATGGTCTCGTTGACACGGGAATGGCTCTGGAAGTTACGAACTTGTTTTTGGATATAGTCGGCCCACTGCCCGGCGAGATTTGGGAATGTTGGGGAAACACTCATGCCTGCTTCGCCGTGGCAACCCTGGCAAAATGCCGATTTTTCCTTGCCCAGAACAGGATCACCGCTACCGATGCGCTGATGTATCTCGGAAGGGGTATCGGCCGCATTAACGGATGTCGTAGCGAGCAACATCACAGCCAGAATTGCGACAATATTTTTTATAATGTACAGCATTAACTTCCCCTGAAACCTTTGTGTTCAAACTTAATTGTTCATTATAAGCGCTACCGCGTCAATTTTTATAGTTACATTAGTTTAACTTATTAGCAATGCGTCGATTTCTTCAGAGATGGCCCAGAAGGAGGGCTTTACTGATAACGCAACGCTTCAATCGGGTCGAGTTGGGCCGCTTTATGCGCTGGGTAAAAGCCGAAGAAAATACCCACCGCTGCAGCAACACTGAATGCGACAACGACCGAGCCGGCAGAAATTATTACGGCCGTGCCAGTCAGAGTCTCAGTCAGGAGGGCACCGCCTATTCCCAACAGCAAACCAATAAAACAACCGATTACAGAGATAATGATGGCTTCCAGCAGGAATTGCAGCAGGATGTCCTTTTCGCGCGCACCGATTGCCATACGGATACCGATTTCGCGGGTGCGCTCGGTTACCGAAACCAGCATAATGTTCATGATGCCGATGCCGCCGACCAGCAGTGAAACCGAGGCTATTGCGCCGAGCAGCAGAGACATGATGCGTGTGCTTTCTGCGGCAGAATCTGCTGCAGCGGTAAGGTTGCGCAAGTAGAAATCGTTATCCATTCCCTCGCGTATCCGGTGTCGCTGGCGTAGAAGCTCAGTCATGGATTTTTCTACTGTCGGCATGATTTCCTGTGTTGTGGTTTGTACCATGATCATGCGAACTGAACCAGGAAACTGGGAGCCAAACACCTGACGTTGTGCAGTGGTTAGTGGAATAATGATAGTGTCATCCTGATCACGCCCATCCATGCCTTGACCCTTGACTGCCAAAACCCCAAGGACGATGAACGGACTTTGCTGAATGCGAAAGGTTTTACCGACCGGGTCTTCCTCACCGAACAGATTTTGTGCGGCTGTCTTTCCGATCAAGGCAACACGTGTTGCAGAACGCACATCCGAATCGGTGAAGGCTGTTCCGCTATCTATTTGCCAAGAGCGTGCATCAAGATAACTTGGCATCGTTCCGATGATGGAGGTGTTCCAGTTGTTAGGACCATACACGATTTGCGATCTGCCGGAATGTATCGGCGCAACAGATTGAACGCCTGGCAGCTCGGCAATGGCGTCTGCATCGTTGACATTCAAGGTATAACCGCCACCGCTCCCGGATCGAACTCCGCCTGCTGAGGTGCTGCCTGAAAGCAATATGAACAAGTTGCTCCCCATCGCTGAGATGGTTTGCTTGATCGCATATTGCGCACCTTGCCCGATCGACATCATCAGAACTACAGCGCCGACGCCGATCACCATGCCGAGCATCGTGAGCATGGTACGCAGACGATTTGCACCCATCGCTCGCCAGGCTTCGCCGAGCATGGCAAGTATCATGCTGCTACCTCGTGATTCGAGATATGGTCGTTGACGATGCGCCCATCAAAAAAACGTACCTGTCGTTTGGCATGGCGGGCGATGTCCTCTTCGTGTGTGACCAGCACAATGGTGATGCCTTCACGGTTCAAATCATCAAATAAAGCCATGATTTCTTCTCCGGTGCGGCTATCGAGGTTGCCGGTCGGCTCGTCTGCCAGTATCAAGCGAGGATGATTCACCAAGGCACGGGCGATGGCCACGCGTTGTTGCTGGCCCCCGGAGATCTTGTTTGGCGTGGATGCAGCATAGTTTCCCAAGCCAACTTTACCGAGCAGCTCGCGCGCCCGTTGCTGGCGTTCTTCGCGTTCCAAACCGCAATAGATGAGCGGCAGGGCCACATTTTCCAACAATGACATGCGCGGCAACAGATTGAAACCTTGAAAAACAAAGCCGATGGTGCGATTGCGCAGCAAGGCAAGCTCATCTTTGCCCAGCTCCGCAACGCTACGACCATCCAGAAAATAGCGCCCGGCAGTCGGTTTGTCGAGACAGCCAAGGATATTCATGAAAGTCGATTTGCCCGAGCCGGACGGGCCCATGATCGCGACAAACTCACCGCTTGAAATGCTGAGGCTTACTTCTTTCAGTGCAGGGAACAAACCGGCAGAAGTCTGATAGGACTTGTGCAAATTTTCGATACGAATGAGGGGGTCGCTCATCACTATACCCACATCAGAACAATCTCATGCGCATCGGTGATGTTCTGCTTGACTGGTCTGTTGTTTGTGATTCACCGACGATTAATTGGTCACCTTCCTTGAGTTCACCGCCGACGATTTCGGTGTTGCGGTTATCGGTTATACCAAGCGTTACGCTGACCGGTTTTAGCGCACCTTTTTCCATGACATATACTTTTCCGGAAAATGCATCGCGTTTCGGTTTTGTGCCAGAGCGTCCGCCCCCATTCTTTTTATTATTTTCACGCTGATTTGCGTCTGGCGATGAAATGGTTGCACTGGCAGGTTTGAAGCGTAGCGAGGCATTGGGGACAATCAAGACATCCTTGCGTTCAGCCACTGCAATGTTCACGTAGGCAGTCATACCGGGTAACAGGATTTGATCGGGGTTATCCACGTTGATTACTGCATCATAGGTAACCACGTTAGATACGGTGGTAGGGTTCAGGCGTATAAGTTTGACTTCGCCTTTGAAATTGCGGTCTGGAAAGGCATCAACGGTGAATCTAACGTGCTGGCCTACGCGGATGCTGCCGATGTCCGCTTCGGCAAAATTGGCATCGATCTGCATCTTGGACAGGTCCTGCGCTATCTTGAACAGCGTCGGAGTCTGCAAGCTGGCGGCAACGGTTTGCCCAATATCTACTGCCCTGTCTACTACCACACCAGATACAGGCGAGCGAATAACCGAATAGGCCAGGTTGGCACGATCCTTTTCTACTGTGGCCCTGGCAAGTTGCAGTTGCGCTTCGGCCGATTTTTTTGCTTGTACAGCACTGTCCAGTTCCTGGCGAGAAACATATTGAAGCGAGAATAAATCGCGAGCGCGCTGTTCATTGGCTGTCGCCAACTCCAGTGTAGCCTGTGCGCTTTGCACATTGGCCTCGCTTTGTTTCAATTGTGCCGAGAGCAGGGCATCATCGAGTTCCAACAGAATCTGACCCTTCTTAACCTTACTGTTGAAATCCACATATAGCTTTTTTACCGTACCGGAAACCTGCGTACCAACACTCACCAGCGTCACAGGGTTGATTGTGCCGTTAGCGGAAACGGTCTGCCGGAGGTCTCCTTTTTCAACAGCCTGCATACGATACTGTAGTGGTACAACCTTGAAAAATTGCCAATAAACGGCGATTCCAATAGCGACAAGTACAAAGGAAAAAATGCTCAGAACGAGCGGGGATCTGAATAATTTTTTCATGATAGATATTATTTTTTTGGGTTCCCGTCCGACTGAGGGCTACCGGCATCCGACAAGGTCTGTAACAAACCGGCATCCAGATTGCCCATTGCCTGGGCCAGCGAGGCTCGGCTAATGTTCCAGCTGAAAGTGGATTGAATGCGCTGCTGGCGCGCACCGGCCAAGGCGCTTTGCGCATTCAGCACGTCCAGAATGCTGCCAACGCCGGCCTTGTATCGGCCAAGGGCGACACGTTCCGATTGTTCTGCGCTGTTCAGCAAATCGGCGCTGGTGCGCAACGATTGCGTTGCGGTTGTAAGGCGCTGATAAGCCGTCCAGACATCCAATGCCACTTGTAAGCGCAACTGCTCAAGCTGGGCATTTTTAACGTCCACTTGCGCTTCAGCTGCACGCACTCGATAAGTCGGTGCATAACCGTTAAAGATAGGCACATTCAAATTGATGCCTATCATTGAGCTGTGTGAATTGATGCCGGCAGTATTGAATTGATCGGCAGACGCAGTCAGGGATATGGTTGGCCTGCCGGCTGCGCGTGCGGCATCAGTACTTGCTTCCGCTGCCTTTACCTGGGCCGCGGCGGCTTGCAAGTCTGGGCGCTGCTGGCGAGCCTGTTCAATCAGCGCATTGACATCACCCTCGAAATCCCCGAGAAAATCCTTGGCCATCGCCGTGGAATTCGCTGTTGCCAGCGTTACATACTTGTTGGCGTCCAAGCCGAGCATATTTGCCAGCGTTCCCTGTGCATTTTTCAAGTTTCCATCGGCAGTGATACGGTTCAGCGTGGCTTGCGAATAAGCTGTTTGTGCTTGCAGTTTGTCTGCTGGAGTGGCGCTTCCGGCGTTATATCGTGCTTCTGCAGCGGCGAAACTTTCCCTGGAGGCGCGTTCGGATTCGAGTGCGGCATCCAGTGCGGCATAACTTGCCTGCGTCTGGTAATAATCCTGCACTGCAGCCAGGAAGACGGACTGCACCGTACTGTCTTGTGTGGCGCTTGCAGCAGCCAGCAACTGGCGCGCATTGTCCAGGTTGGCAGAGCGTGCGCCGAAATCGTACAACAGATAGGAAAGTGTTACGCCGGCACTGCGTTGATTCACGCTTGGAGCGCTACCTGTTTTGGTGCGATTGGCGGCAGCGTTCAGGTTGATATCAGGCAAATAGCCCGCCTTGTTCACTCCTACTTGCGCTGCCTGCGCTCGCGCGCTGGCCCATGCCTCGTGAGTTTTCGGATTGTTGCAAAGTGCAAGATTGACTATCTCTAGCAGATTGAGAGGATGATCAAGCACCTTGGTTTCACAAGGATCGCCGGATGTGCCGTCCAGATACAAAGCGGGCTTGGGCGGGAACAGTCCTTCAGTGTTAAAAGGATCAGAGATTGAAGCAGCAAAGGCTTGACAGTTCCACAGCAATGCCAAAGTGCATGTGATGAATATCCTGCCTGTCATATCAGGATAGCTCCGAGAAGGGGGAGACGTTTTATCGGAATAGCGCACATCAGGTTATTGTACAGGTTCGGCAAATGAACAGCGTTGGTTGCTTTGCCCTTTCATAAGTTCAATAGTTGATTATCAACAAATGATTATTAGTATTTGAGCAATTAATATTGGTGCAGGTTCCTGCTTGTCCTGCAGCCATGCTGACATTGATGTAATACGTAACTGAATAACCCATACCCGTGGCATAAAATGGATTGGTTCCGCTAGTACCAGGTACTGTATCCAGCCCAAGTGTGTAGTTCAGCCCGGTTACCCCATCGGCAGTGGCGTCAATTGACATGGTGGGGGACAGGCCTGGTGAGCAAACTAGCCCAAAAGAAGTGTTCTTATTGATGGCGGTCGCGCTAAAAGCGTTGTAATCGATAGTGATCGGTCCGGGCAGAGCAGTGAGTGCGCAAGCCGTAGTACTTCCAGGAGGGAGGGAAGTTGTCAAAGTAAAGCTGGAAGGCGTGAATGTAGGAGCGGGCCCCGCGCTCGATGTGACCGTCCCGGTTATTGGGACAGTATATGAAATGACAGACAAATTAGGATATTGATCTGCGGCAGCACATCCGGAAAAGGGTACAGTAACACTAGTATTTGAGTTTTTAAGCATTGAAAATGAACCCGTTATGGGTGTGCCGCTATCCCAGAGAGATCCACTACAAGTGGGCGTTTTCAGGACGTATTGAAGATCGGATGCCGCGGCTGCGGGCGGCGCGGCATTAATACTGTAAGTCATGGTTATGGGCGAGGGGCCATTTCCGGTAATACAAGATATTGTGAGCGTTCCTGGAACAGCGGTAAGAACTGGAGAAGGATAGGTGATTGTCATAGGGGAAGTCGTGGCAGTGCATGTTGCCGCTGCCTGCACCCATTGGGAATTGGATACCAAGAAAGTGGCTGCGAAGTACAGGAAGAACTTATGGCTGATCGATTTCGATCTCATCTCGCTACTCCTTTACAATTCAATGGACCCAAACGGGTGATTTCATCGGGAGATTCTGCAGGGAGTTTAACTTCAAATGTACACTTTTGGTTCTTCCATTCCAGTTCAACGGTGCTATCGGTCTGCAGGCCTGTGACAAAGGCCTCCCCATGTCGTGCAACGTAGAAGTCTTCTTTGTCTCCCTTGATATGTACGATAGCGCCAGCGGGGGCAAAATCTCCGTCGTCGAGTATGATCTTTATCAATGCGCTTCGCCCACTACGTATTGGAAAATCAACCTTGACCGCGCTTCGCCATGCAGGCACTGCAGTTTGCTCGATACTTTCAATTTCTGCATTTAATGGCAATCCGCTGGGATCCAGCCTGATAGCATTGTTCTGATAAGGAATCAGGCGGGGAATCAATGCAGCGCCATTGCTGTTGGTGCGTGTCAAAATGTTGCCGCCGATACCAACGCCGATATCCTGGTAATCCGCAACTTCTGCCACAGCATAGCTTTGGTCTAAGCGTTGCGTGGCAAACAGATTCTTGTCTGCAAATACAAGTCCTCCGTTCGCGCCGAGACGCAAGGCTTTCTGGTTTGGCGAGATACTTGCATCACTGGAGAGTTTTCCGTACCGACCTGTATAGTATGCTCCGCCTTCTGCGCGCATCTCGTTTTGTTGTCGGCCAGCCATGGTTCGCCACCCAACCTCGCCATAATTAACAGGGCTATAAGTTTCGGAGAAATACATGTCTTGCTGTCCATCGTGGATGTTCGCGGTAGCACTGGCCACCTTGTAATTGTCCAAAGGCATGACCAGGTATGCCCCAATATAGGTTCCGCTTGCGCCATTAATGGCTCGGCTGGCTGTAATATTGATGTTGTTTCGCAATCCGACTTTTGTTGAATAGTTACCAGAGACCGTAGATATTCTGGAATTATCAAATCTGTTTAAGATGGCAAGGCCAATGCCGAATGATCCGGCTCTTTCACTTGAATAACTCCAATTCCCAGCCAGTTGAAGTTTGACGGGGGATACAGCCACATCCTGCCCAAGTTGGTGAAAATAAGGAGATGCTCCCTGAACCTGAACAGATACATTGCTATGCAGTCTTCGATTCTCCAATCCCAACAGCCACAACCCACCATCCTGATTTTGACCTGCACTAATTGCTAATGATGCTTTGCCAAGTATTTGTCTTGGCAAGGCTGCCGTAATACCTCCACCTAGCGTTTTTAGATGCGATGTCGCTTCTGCCCGTCCTTCCAAAGTTAGTTCATTGGTATAACCATGGCGCCATGTCCCGCTTGCAAAACCGGGACCATAGTGGTTATTGGCAGATCCTATATCCCGTCGCAAACTCCCAGCTTCAACACTCCAGTCATCCAGGCCAGCGGCCAGAAGCTGCGTGGTGATAAAGAATGATTGCTCGATCACTGTTTCACGTCCAAGAATGTCGTGTACAACCATCTTGACATCACCACTACCTGTGAGTAGCGGGAAATTATCAATTGTAAAGGGGCCGGTGGGAACATTTGAAGTTTGCCGCAATACGTCGTTAACATATAACTCTACGGTTGACGGGGCGGTTGATAAGCCTGTAAGGGAGGGTACAGGTTGGGTGACAAATCCCGGAGTCAAAGCAAAATTGCTACCGAACTGGACACCTCCGAAATACACATTTCTTCCCCACATACCTGTACGTGTGCCTGTGTCGCCTAGTCGCAAAGTACGATTTTGGTCAGGGAAGTCCTTGGTAAATGTTGTTTCCAGCCGGATCAATCCCCGCTTGATACCAGTCGATGGGTCATTGGTCAAATTTCTGCCGGTCTGGCTGCTGGTTAGCACCCCCCATGAATTTGAAACACCGATTTCAGTCAATATACCCAAGTCATTTATGGTTGCTAAATTGTTTTGGGTTGACGTTTGATAATTCCAGTCATAATTCAGGAACATGCTAGGGAGTACTGGGCTATATACCCTTTTTATCGATTTTTCATTAGTCAATTGGGTTGCTAAAAAAACTTCTGGAGAGAACGTCAAGTCTACCGACTGATTGGCGAAATCCAGTTTGTGTTTATAGCCAGGAATGGCAGTAAGCGGAAAATAGGCTTGATCGTTTAACTTAAAATCGATTGGTTTTGTTTCGGAAGGAAGCTGAACTCGCCATTCTTCAAATGCATCGTATGGGGCGTACAATATCCCATTTCGTTCCATGAATAGCCAGACGCCGTTCTTTGCACCATTTACTACGGCTTCCAAAGGCAAAATGCGATCTTCGGTGTTGATGGCAGGAGGTGTCGTAGCCGAGGCCACCGTCACGGACTTGGTCATTAATAGAGGTACTGAGATCACAGCAGTGTCTGGAGAACTCTCTTCTGATACAGGTGAGGGCTGAGCAGATCCTGCTGCTAAACAACCTCCGAGAGTAATCAGCAATAGGGCGTTAGTGGATAACTTATCCCACATGACAACCTTTATTCGTCTAGCGTGACATCGAATGTCTGCTTAGTACCATCATCCAGCTTAACAGCAAGTAAGGCTTTTCCTCCTGGAATAGGCTTGTTGTTCTCGGATTTAATGTTATAGCTGACTTTAATGTTCGGCAATATATAGCTACCTGTACTGCTGCCAGCCAATTGCTCGCCGGTAGGTGTGGTGAGAGCGAAATTGATTGTTTGGGCATAGGCATTGCCGGTGTTTTCGCAAGTAATTTTAACAGAGTCAGTCGATGCTCTTTCAGATGCACAGTCAAGTTTGTATTTGGCAGTCGGGGGGGTGATAAATACAGGCAAAGAAAATGCTATTGCGATTTGCACTTGCATGTTGCCCTTGTTGGGTTTGGCTTCTGGTATTTCACGAATTTTCAAACGATAGGTAAGTTGCCGATCTTGCGGCGCTCGATTCAACCTGGCAAGACGCACGACCTGACGAGATTTTCCGGCTAGTTTTATGATGGGTGGTGAGAGCAGTAGATCTTCGGTTGGTGTCAGTTCTTCTGCTCCATTTGGTTTTTGCTTCCAGACATATACGTCCGCTTGCATAACCAATTCTTCATCACCTTCGTTAGTAATAGTGACCGCCACAGCCCTGTCTTTCGGTGTCATGTATATCCGGACTGGTGATACAGAAAACGGGCCAGCCCATACAGAAGCTGCAAAACAAAAAGAAAACAGGGTTAACAGCGTTTTTACCAGTAATTTGTTCATCTTTGATCAGTTTTCCCTGTAGTTATTTTTCATTATTCACCAAATTATAGTCAGCTCTAGGTATGCTCGGTCTACAAGTCTGACCATATGCCAATTACTGACAGGCCCCAAACCTGAATAACGCTGAACTGTGTCCAGTTCCTCTTCAGAACTAGGGACAACCGTAACAAATCGATAGGCCCCCTCTTTGCCCTTTGTCCATGGAAGTCCTGACGTATCACCTGAAAAATCCACAATCTCGCCAGAAGAACAAATTATTGTTACAGATCTACCAAAAGCGCCTATTTGTGTGCTGCTTCTACATATATCGGTATTTGATCCTGCGCCACCTGCACTTATACTTATGTATACATCAAATTGAGAAGTGCTCTGTGAAGCATAAACTGGCGGCGCGCGCACAACCAGCCCTGTAATAACAACAGTCCAAGCAGATATTACCAGAAATATGCGCGCCCCTTGGTTAAAGCCCTCATACATTTTTAAAAGTATGTTGCATTGCTGCATTAAAGTATTTTTTAATAGGTGACAGTCACTATTTTTGAGCTGTTAGTAGAGCCGGCATTCGTGCAGGAGGCTGAAATGCACGTCCCGGCCTGACCAGAAGCAATTGTGCCATCGATCGAGTAACTCTGTGCCGATCCTGTCCCTGTGCCTCCGCCCACTGGCGGTGTGACCACCAGGCTATATGCCAAGCCAACGACACTGTCTGTGACGCTTTGTCCCGAAACGCCTACGTTGTAAGGAAGGCCATTGGCGCAAGTCACGCTAAATGTTGACGAGGCTGTAGCAGCTGTAGTCTGAAGTGCAGTATAGGCAAAGGTAAGGTTGGCAGGTGTGCTGACTGAGCAAGCTGATGTCAATGTGATATCAACATTAAAAGTGCTTTGCACAATTGCCACGGCTTGGGCAGTAGGCGCTGCTGCGATCAGCATGGCGCCTGTTATGGCCGATACAGCCATTTTTCTTATTTGAATGCGATCCATAATTTTTTCCTCCACTCAGTAATGATTACTGCAATGCCTGAAAAATTGAGTTAATAAGTGATTGTCAAGGTGCGGTTTTGAGTACCGGCACAGGTGAGACCAGCACATGTGCCGGCTTGATCTGCAGGGACATTACCTGTGATAGTGAAAGTATAACCATCTGCTGAGCCAACACCCCCGGCAGAGCCATCTGCAGCTGTACCAGTTGTAGTGACCGCACTTGCGACCGAAAGATGGTAATTCAGTCCATTGCTCATTACCCCGTCTCCTGTCAAAGGCCCAGCGCCGATAGAAACAGCTGCATCTGACCGGACGGTTGCGCCACCATCGTCATCTAAAGCCATTTGGGGTGCGGCGAAACTGCGGGTGCAACGCATAGTAAACACAGCACTTGTTGTCTGCGTAACTGGTGCGACGGCAAAAGCATCGTATGCGCCAAAATCTACTGTTTGCGCTCCAACGGTAGTATCTTCGCATTCGGAAGTCAGGTTAGAAGTTACAGTAAAGGCATTTGAAATTGGAGATGCGGCCTGCGCACTGGATGCTGCTGCAAATATCGCAGCAACTGCAATAGAGGAAGAAACCAGTTTTTTCATTTTAAAGCTTATCATTTTGATGCTCCTTAAAAATTGAGGTAACCAAGTTATTAAACACTCTCTGAAAGGTGTTACGAATTAAAACGCAACAATTGTGCCAATAATCAGACATGCGGTTCAAATTACGCTCTATTGTTAACATGTCATATTACAATCTATATGTAACCAATTAAATTTGCAAGAAAATTTAATGTTTTTTTGAAAATTTCTGATTAATCAAATTATTAGATAAGTTATGTTTTATCGTGGTGAAAACAGTATGTTAGATTTTATTGGTTGACGAAAGTCGTCAACATACTGACAGTTTTGTCAAATTCTCGACGGCTTTAAGTGTGATCTGTGCTCAGTGCTAGATATTTCAGGTATTGAAAGTCAAGGCTATGTCAATCTTGCGCTCGCATCATTAGATATAGTCAACAGGGGCACCAGCAACCCATGGGAGTTTTTTTATTCCTCATAATTTATTCCTCATAACCTGACATCATGTCCGGTATTAACGAAAATCTTTGGTAATTACCCCAATGCGCTGGATAGTACATTGAGTAAAGTTATTTTGATTTTTAGGCAAGTTTGGATACAATGCGCGGGATTTTTGAACTTTAATCAAGGGTGGGAGTGATATATGTCGATTGAACAACGCGTTAAGAAAATTGTTGCTGAGCAACTAGGTGTGAACGAATCAGAAGTCAAGAACGAATCTTCCTTTGTGAACGATTTGGGTGCGGACTCCTTGGACACCGTTGAGCTGGTGATGGCTCTGGAAGAAGAATTTGAATGTGATATTCCCGACGAGGATGCAGAAAAGATCACCACCGTGCAGCAAGCGCTGGACTATGTCCTGGCGCATCAGAAGTAATTCCTTTCTATCATATAGTTCTATAATTTCCTTTTTCTCCATTCTTTAATTGTCTGGCGGAGTCAAATTGTCTAAACGCAGAGTAGTTATTACCGGGTTGGGGATCATATCCCCGCTTGGGATAGGGATACCCACGAATTGGCAGAACATCATCGCAGGAAAGTCGGGTATCACGAAGATTTCGCATTTTGATGCAAGTGCGTTAGCTGCCCAGATCGCCGGTGAAGTGAAAGATTTCGATGTAACGCAATTTCTTTCCGCCAAGGATGCTCGCCGCATGGACAGGTTTATCCATTTCGGCCTGGTGGCGGGTATGGAGGCGTTCAAAGACTCCGGTCTTGAGGTATCCGAAAAGAATGCTGAGCGCATAGGAGTAAATATTGGTTCAGGCATCGGTGGGCTACCGATGATTGAAGATACGCATAATGATTTCCTTGCTGCCGGACCAAAGAAGATTTCGCCATTCTTTATTCCTGGCACCATCATCAACATGATCTCGGGAAACTTGTCAGTGATGTATGGGTTGAAGGGACCGAATCTGGCCATGGTTTCAGCTTGTACGACCGGTACGCATTGCATAGGTGAATCTGCCCGTATCGTTGAATATGGTGATGCGGATGTGATGATTGCAGGGGGGGCTGAGTCTACGATTTGTGCGCTGGCGGTAGGTGGTTTTTCTTCTGCTCGAGCGCTCAGCACACGCAATGATGATCCGGCGACTGCCAGCCGTCCATGGGACAAGGACCGCGATGGTTTTGTGATGGGCGAGGGCGCCGGCGTACTGGTGCTTGAAGAATATGAGCATGCAAAGGCACGCGGAGCACGAATTTATGCCGAACTGGCAGGTTATGGCATGAGTGGCGATGCTTACCATATAACCGCGCCAAATACCGATGGTCCGAAGCGGAGTATGCTGAATGCGTTGAAGAATGCCGGGCTTAACCCGCAGGATGTGCAATACGTCAATGCTCACGGTACGTCGACTCCGCTAGGCGACAAGAACGAAACCGAAGCCATCAAGCTGGCTTTTGGCGATTACGCCAAGAAGCTGGTGGTGAACTCAACCAAGTCGATGACCGGACATTTGCTGGGTGGCGCGGGGGGAGTTGAG
>Ga0055484_10000003_pt1 | contig 24375 bp, 24 predicted proteins | sample RushMan_CattailN_6_FD_57939 | JGI IMG/M metagenome (GOLD analysis project Ga0055484, IMG submission 57939) | Wetland microbial communities from San Francisco Bay, California, USA, that impact long-term carbon sequestration - RushMan_CattailNLC_D2 | ecosystem: Environmental > Aquatic > Marine >... | reverse complement strand
CTTGGCTCTGGCTTCATTGACAATTGTCTGCATTTCATCATCACGGATGCCAAAACTCCAGTCCGGAGTCATATATCTCGGGTTGGCTATTGGCGTATATGGAAAGGCTTGTCCAATAATCGCAACCGGTATATCGTTTATGTGCTTGATCACATAGGGTTCGAAAACTTGGTCTCCGAAATCGTTTGTTTTGATGTTTTGTGCAACGAAATCCACTTTACCCTTGAAATCTTTTTCAACAACTTCTTTTACCCGATCAGCACCCAGTGTAAATTCCCAATGGCCTGTCATTACGTCAACGCCCAGTAATTTTCCAGCGTCTACCATATCTTGGCCTTTTGTCCACAATGCTGTGGCGGAACCTTGCCAGGTATCACCTCCATCCAGCAGTAATGCTCCGGGGCGACTGGCACGAACTTTTTTGATCAGTGTTGATAAATGCGCAAAACCGCCTACTTTTCCGTATGTTCGAGCTGCATTTTCAAAATCCAGATAGCTAAAAGCATATGCCTCTGGTGTACCCGGGCGAATACCAAACGTCTTGAGAAACTTTTCTCCCACAAGATGCGGCGCTTTGTTCATGCTTTGGCCCAAGCCTATATTGACATTAGGCTCCCTAAAGTAGATTGGAAGCAACTGGGCATGACAATCTGTGATATGCAGTAGTGAAACATTTCCAAAAGAGGGCAAATCATAGAAGTGTCCTGCGCTATCACCTGCTAATGCAGTGCGGCTGTTCAACACAAAACCAGAGGCTGCCGCAACTGCCAACATCTGCATAAATTCGCGTCGGTTCATTGACATGAGGGCACTCCTGAATGGTTTTTTGTTCTAGAGAAATGGGGAAATTGATACGAACGAACCAACTGGACTATAGTCCAGTTGGTTCGCTGTACTGATCTTACTTACGAAAGACGGGTGTCTGCATAGGCAGACCATTACTCATATAAGTCATGTAATATTCCAAGTTGTTATACTCTTCACTATCTGGCTTACCCGGTTTTTCTACACGTACATTCTTTTGGCATTGCCCGAAACGATCTTGTAGTGTTGTAATTTTTGTTCCACCACGAAATTCAGGCCAATGAGATGCTTGTCCGATCATCATCGATAGTTGTTCGCTACGAATAAACTTTCCAGCAGCCTGAACGTGGCAGCTTTTACATGAAAAATTTAATTGACCATTACGAGTTTCATAATAAGTCTTCCCCTTTGCATAAGCAGCCAGCGCGCCTTTGCCTTCTACCTTGACGTTAACTTTCATACCATCTGAAAGACTTTTTGCATATGCAGTGACCAAACCCATTGGATCGCTTGAGTATTTAAGTTCTTCCTCACCATTTGCTTTCAGGCAGCCATTGATGGCATTTTCAAATGTTACTACCTTGCCTGCATTATCATCAAAATAGGGATAGTTTCCGGCTACATTTTTACCGCCATTTGGAAAACATGAGGAAAACGTCTTACCGTTCTTGAACGGTGTTTCCCACATTTTTTTACCCTTATCAAGATCGATGGAGTATGAAGGAAACTCCATCATTTCATCGTATTGGCTCTTTGCGTCCGGATTCATGGCCAGAGCACCATAGATATAATCTTCAAACTTGATGTTTGGAAGAGTTTGTTTGTAGTAATTGATTAACGCGGTGCGGTCCTCTTCTGGACTTACTTTCGCCGTGCCCATGCTGGCGCATCCGATCAACAATCCAGCCATTATGATGTATGTTAGTTTCTGTTTCATGTCGTTCTTTCCCCTTGGTTGGAAGAATCAAATGTTCTCAAATTCTAATAAAGCCTCAATCAAACAACAGCCGCTTCACCTTCAAATTTAGTGCCGAGATTGTCAACTGCATTGATACTGACTTTATCACCGGATTTGGCCCCTTTTATCCTGAATCCTAAAAATGGATTGGTCGATACTCCTACACCCCATTGCGCCTCTAGCACCGTTTTGCCATTTAATGTTGCAACAACCTGATTGATAAAGTGTGCTGGAATCAACTTACCGGTTTTTTTATCTTTCATTAATCCGGTATCCATTGGATGCTGAATTAGTACTTTCACATCAGCAACGTCTCCCTCCAACTTCGCACGTATTTTCATTGCATCAGCCATGTTCGTATCCTTTTCAATATAGTCAAATTAGCAGCTAAGGTAAATCACGATTCGGGTTAACCACCACACCCGCCAATCGTCACTTTTACTTCTCTGCTGTTTGTGTAATTTTTGCCACCGGCTTTTACCGTTACACGAACTACGGAAGTCTTGGCCATCTTGACGCGCGTAGTTATATACGCTTCTGCACCGTTAGTAAATTCAAAATCCGCAATCAATGGCGCTGGGTTTTTCTCCACAAAAATTGCCATGGAAGTAGTCCCAGGAATATTGCTTGTTGCCGATATCGGCACAACAGCACCATTTTCTGCAATATCAGGCGCCTTGATCATAATATCTTTGCTATCGGCAGCACCCTCATATCCCGCATTCTTCAGAGCCTCACCCATGTCTTTTGCTGCAAATGCCAGATTGTTCCAAGCTGCAGCAAATGCAGCACCGGGCTTGAGCAATCCAGCGGCAATTGCTACAGCAACTGTTCCAACTGTTCCAGCGCTTTTCAGAAACGCCCTACGTAATTGATTCATATCACACCTTTCAGAATTAAATTCAACTTTTATAGACTTAAAATGTAATCAGTGACCAGATCAATTTCTTGCTCTGTCATTATCTTGTTTCTGCCAAAAGGTGGCATCAAGGTTTCTGGATTAGCCACTGTTGCATCCCAAATTTGAGCGCGTAATTTTGCTCTATCTGGATAACGACTCTTCATATCAACAAGAGGAGTACCAATATTGCCAGCGGCTTCAGCCTTTTTTTCTCCTGGCATCGCATGGCATGCTACACAGTTACCTTTCTTTTTATCGAGTGCCAGACTTTTACCATCAGCGTCTTCTCCCGCATAACTTAAATTTGTTACACCAAGTGCGGTAACAAGTGAAAATAATATAGTTGTTTTAATACGCATTAATATTTCCTCCTCTTCGTTAGAAACCTAACATTTTTAAACCTACATCAGACTTACTAGTATTACAAGAATTTTTTACGTATTTTTACTTACTATATAAATAAATCATTTATTTATTTATAATATTTATTAGTTTTTTTTGGGCTAAATTGATTAATAATTAAGTAAAATATTATATTTATTCTTAAAAAACTTTTAAGAATAAATATAAATGTTGTTACCAGAGTTTTTATTATTTTTAGTTATGCGACCTTTTTAATTAAAGGCCTTATCTACTTTTATTTTGTTACTGCCTTAACTGTTTTATTCGAGGTTCTACAAGAGACGGAAAAAGTAAATAATTTTTTTATGTGAAGTTTGTGTGAAGCTTGTAAACAGATTAGCATATTACTTGGATTTTTTGCAACAAAACTATACATCCAGATTTTTTACCCCTAAAGCATTTTTTTCAATAAACGCTCTTCGTGGTTCTACAATATCACCCATTAACGTTGTGAAAATTTCATCTGCAGAAATTGCATCTTCAATGCGCACCCGTAACAGAATGCGATTCTTTACGTCCATGGTAGTTTCCCACAATTGCGATGGGTTCATTTCTCCCAGCCCTTTATAGCGCTGGATACTTACGCCACGTTTAGCCTCATCCAGTAACCATTCGATGGCTTGTTTAAAACTAAATATGGCACGTTTTTGTTCCCCCCTGGCAATATAGGCCCCATTGTCAATGAGTCCGTTCAGGACTTCCGCAGTCTGACGAATCTGCACATAATCATTGCCTTTAAGGAAATCCTTGTCCATGTAGCTGACCGAATAATTGCCATGGTACAGTTTTTCCAAACGTAAACGAAACTCTCCTGTTTCGTCTGTTTCTACGATTACTTTGATACTGCCGCCACAAGCTGCCTCGAGTAATTTTGCGCTGTTTTGTGCTTGTTTTGCATCATCCAGCGATAATGTGGGCAACATAAGGAGGGCATGACTAGCTTCCGTCGCTGTATAGTGGGAAAGTCGATCTATTACCGCTTCAGCCAGGAAATATTGTTTGGCAATTTGCTCAAGTGCTTCTGCCTGTATTGGGGTGGCGGTTGCAGATGGATATAGCACGGCATTATTAAGCGCCGACTTTAACATATATATTTTTAACTCCTGGTCATCCTTTAGATAACGTTCTTCCTTTCCTTGCTTGATTTTATATAAGGGTGGTTGGGCGATGTAAATGTGACCACGCTCTACCAACTCTGGCATTTGCCTATAAAAGAAAGTAAGCAGTAATGTCCGAATATGTGATCCATCGACGTCTGCATCCGTCATGATAATAATTCGGTGATAACGTAATTTATCGGCATTGTATTCATCCTTTCCGATACCAGTACCCAGAACCGTTATTAGTGTTGCTATTTCTTGTGAAGCTATAAGCTTTTCAAAACGGGCTTTTTCTACATTCAATATTTTGCCCTTAAGTGGCAAAATTGCCTGAAATTTTCGGTCTCGTCCCTGTTTAGCAGAGCCACCAGCCGAGTCACCCTCGACTAAATACAATTCAGACAATGCAGGATCTTTTTCCTGGCAATCTGCCAATTTTCCCGGCAATCCCATACCGTCAAGCACCCCTTTTCGGCGTGTCAAATCTCTGGCTTTTCGAGCTGCTTCTCTGGCACGGGCTGCCTCAATAATTTTATTGACGATAATTTTTGCATCTGCTGGTTTCTCAAGTAAAAATGCACTCATTTGTTGTGCAACCAAATCTTCGATCACCGGACGAACTTCCGATGACACCAATTTATCTTTTGTTTGTGAAGAAAACTTCGGATCCGGCAATTTTACCGACAACACTGCAGTTAGTCCTTCACGCATATCATCGCCAGTTGTTTCAACTTTTGCCTTCTTAGCCAGTTGCTCTGCTTCTATATATTGGTTCAAGGTTCGCGTCATTGCCGCACGAAGCGCAGTTAAATGTGTGCCTCCATCCCGTTGCGGAATATTATTGGTAAAGCATTGTACATTTTCTTGATATGAGTCATTCCATTGCATGGCGACCTCGGCAGTAATGCCGTCTTTTTCTCCAATTGCATAAAATACAGTCGGGTGCAAAACAGTTTTATTGCGATTCATGTATTCAACAAAACCTTTTATGCCGCCTGTAAAAGCAAAGTTTTCTTCTTTACCGTCACGATGATCTATAAGTGAAATCTTTACGCCGTGATTTAGAAATGATAATTCACGAAGCCGCTTTGCTAAAATATCAAAATGGTATTCGACTAATCCAAACGTTTCTTTTGCAGCTAAAAAGTGAACAACCGTACCTTTCTTATTTGATTCTCCTACTGCTTTAAGGGGAGCAACTGGCTCTCCATGGCGAAACTCCATGAAATATTCTTTGCCATCGCGATAAATGGTTAATTTCAACCATTCTGACAGTGCGTTAACTACTGATACCCCAACACCATGCAAACCTCCCGATACTTTGTAGGAATTGCTGTCAAATTTTCCGCCAGCATGAAGGACCGTCATTATTACTTCAGCAGCTGATCTATTCTCCTCCTTGTGTATGTCAGTTGGTATTCCTCGTCCATTATCACTTACACTAATTGAATTATCAGCATGAATAGTAATATTTATTTCATCGCAGTGTCCAGCCAGTGCTTCATCTACTGCATTATCAACGGCTTCAAATACCATGTGATGTAATCCGGTACCATCATTAGTATCACCAATGTACATTCCGGGGCGCTTTCGAACAGCTTCCAATCCTTTAAGTACTTTTATACTAGTGGATGTATATTCAGTCATTTAATTATTTCTTCCTTTAAATTTCTTGTATTTCTAAATTCTCATTGGCATAACTACATATCGAAAATGCTCATTTTCTGGAGTTGTCATTAATATGCTGCTGTTTGGATCACCAAAAGAAAATATGGCTATCTCACCGTTTATATTATTTAATCCATCCATCAGGTAATTCACGTTAAATCCGATGTCAAGTGCTTCTCCGTGATAGTCTGTTTCAATATCTTGTTGAGCTTCTTCCTGTTCACTGTTACTACTAATAATACTGAGATTTTTTTCCGTCAAAACAAAACGTACACCTCGAAATTTTTCATTCGACAATATTGCCGCTTGTTGAAGGGATTGTTGAATTAAAGCCCTGTTCATACTGAGATGATTATTATATTTTGGTATTACCCTTTCATAGTCTGGAAACTTGCCTTCAATTACTTTTGTGATCAGCGTAATACTTGAAAAGTTTGCAATTAATTGCTGTTGGGAAAATTCCAATTCAACTTCTTCGTCACTATCATTCAGTAACTTACATAATTCCAATATAGCTTTGCGCGGTAATATAATTTCCTGTTTATCTTCAATTTTATTTATATTTGCTACATTGTATGCAAGTCTATGCCCATCTGTTGCAACGGCTTTCATTTGATTATTTTCTACAATCAACAGTACTCCATTCAGATAATATCTAACATCTTGTTGAGCCATGGAATATTGAACAGAAAGAAGCAAACTTTTTAATATTTTTTGAGCCAGAACAATTTTTTTTGAATTTATTAAGTGAGTATTTAACTTTGGAAAATCTTGTGCTGGTAGTGTTTGCAGACTAAATCTGCTTTTATTGGATTTTATTTGAGCTTTATTCTCTTTTGCTTCTATAGATACCTTGCTTTGTTCTGGCAATATGCGAAGAATTTCTTGAATTTTTTTACCACCGACTGTAATTGCTGCTATCTCATTATCATTCGTCGTTATATCAATACCAGTGGTAATTTGAATTTCCATATCTGTTGCAGTAAATTGAATTTTACCAGGGGTTTTTTCAATTAATACATTAGACAAGATAGGTAAAGTTTGCTTTCTTTCAACTATACCTATAACAATCTGCAACGGTTTGAGAATAATTTCTTTTTCTATATTTTTAATAAACATAATATGAATTCCTAATAATACTAGTAATGTTTCTTATTTTAGTTTGTAATCTTAGTAATTACCGTAAAAACATAATGATAAGAATATTTTTTGTTGTTATATCTCTGTTGATAATAAACCATACTATTGTTTATAACTTTTCATTTTTATATTTTTTTGAATTTATAAACATTTTATTCACAATATTTATACTGTTTTATCCCTTTAGAATTTGATAAAGAATCTTATAATCTGCATCTATAGTTGTATTTTTTGTTCTTAAATCTGCTATTGTTTTACATGCATGAATTATTGTTGAATGATCTTTTCCACCAAAAGCATATCCTATTTCTGGAAGACTCATGGTAGTTAATTCCCTTGCAAGAGTCATTGCTATTTGCCTGGGTCTGCTAAGGTTTCTAGTGCGTTTTTTTGAAAGTAATTCTGCCATTTTAAGACGATAGTAATCTGCTACAGTTTTTTGAATATTATCTATTGAAACTTGTCGGCTTTGAGCTACCAGAATATCTTTTAATGCTTCTTTTGCAGTTTCTACTGAAATATTGCGTTTATGGAATTTAGCATAAGCTTCAACTCTTTTTAGAGCTCCTTCAAGTTCTCGCACGTTTGAATTCACATGTTTTGCAATAAAAAATGCAACAACTTCATCCAGAGCATATCCGCTTAAATTTCCTTTTTTTAACAATATTGCAACACGCATTTCTAATTCTGGTGGTTCGATTGCAACAGTTAAACCCCAACCGAATCTTGATACCAGTCGACTTTCAAGTCCTATAATTTCTTTAGGAAATGTATCGCTAGTTAAAATTACTTGTTTGTGTGAATCTACAAGTGTATTAAAAGCATAAAAAAATTCCTCTTGCGTTTTTGCTTTGCCTGCGAAAAATTGAATATCATCAATAAGTAATACATCAAGTGAATGATAAAATTGTTTAAATTCTTCAAATTTATTTGTTTGATACGCCCTGACTACATCTGCAACATATCTTTCGGCATGCATGTAGCATATTTTTGTCTGGGAGTTGTTAAGTTTAATTTGATTGCCAATAGCCTGCAGCAAGTGTGTTTTACCAAGTCCAACACCCCCATAAATAAATAATGGATTATATGAAACACCCGGAAGTTCTGATACTTGGGTTGCTGCAGCAATTGCTAACTGGTTAGCTTTCCCAATTACGAAATTATCAAAAGTGAGACTTGGATTAAGTTTTCCATATCCGCGAAATGAAGTTTCTATTTTTGATTTGTTTTCATTTTTTTGATTTATTTTTTCTTGTGGGGCAGGTTCCAGTAATTTTGGGATCTTTGTAACTTCTTTAATGCGAAATTCAAAATGAGGTATTTTAGAATATGCTAATTCAGCATGACGACGGATTTCAGGCAAGAATCGCTCTTGCACTAATTTCAATGTAAAACTATTCGGAGCAGTAAGAATCAAACAGTCATTTTCAATCTTTAATATCAATGGTTTTATCCATGAATTGTATTGCTGCTGTGGCAGGTTCTTTTCGAATGAACGTCGGCATGTGTCCCAAAAAGAAGTATCCTGCATGATTGTTTGATTGAGATGATTCTTTAAGATTATTTAAGACCTGCTATTCTACAGCCTGAAATAAAACTTATCCACAAGCTGACCAGCAAATTAAATTAAACTTGACACTTGTTCTTTAAGGCTTTGTAATAGCGAGCTTTACGAATTTGCAAGGATTAGATCATGAAACGTACATACCAACCTTCTGTTACTAAAAGAAAACGCACACATGGTTTTTTGGTGCGAATGAAAACCCGCGGGGGCCGTGCTGTAATCAATGCACGTCGCGCTAGAGGCCGTGCAAGACTCGCTGTCTAATAGGCCTACGAATTCAAAGTATACATTTGCACACAGATTGCTGTGCAAAACTGACTTTGACCGTGTAATTCAGACTAAAAATCTTGCCGATAAATTCATCAAGGTTTATTTTGCCCCTAATGATTTAGTGAATGCCAGGCTTGGAATCATTGCAAGTAAAAAGGTATTGCCTCGCTCGGTGGATAGGAATCGTCTAAGAAGATTAATTAGAGAGGTGTTTCGTCATCACAACATCAAGTATCAAAATTTAGATATAGTTGTAATGGCTAGACTTGCCTTTTCAAGAAAATCAGATTTTCGAACTAATAACCTAGAAAGACTGTTCACCCTGGTAGAAAACAAATGCGTAAAATCGTGATCAAAATTGTACGCGGCTATCAATATTTAATTAGCCCACTTGGTCCACCAGCATGCAGATTTACACCTAGTTGTTCTCATTATGCTTGTGATGTAATTGCAAAAAATGGTGTTTTAAAAGGTGGATGGCTCAGTATAAAACGTTTGCTTCGCTGCAATCCATGGAATCCTGGTGGATACGATCCGGCCCCTTAAGTATTGTCTTACGTATATGTTTTGACTTCGTTTGAGGCACAAATCAGTTGTTTTTTTCCGGTCTTTTGTGCAATTAATATCCCCGCTAATCTTTAGGCTTAAACATGGATATTCAAAGATTTTTTTTGTTTTTAATTTTTGCGTTTTCTCTCATGTTGGTTTGGGATGGTTGGCAACGCCAGCAGCATCCAAATATTCAACAAAACGCTCCTATCAGCGATATATCAAATAATACTCAAAGCTCTGTCCTTAATGGTTCAGGATCATCTGTTCCTAACTTCAGTCCCACAGCAGTATCGCCAACTGCTGTTCCATCTTCTGGTAACTTAGTTGCAGCTACGCAGAATATTCAGCAGTTATCAAAATCTATACATGTAAAAACAGATATTCTTGATGTTGAAATTAGCAAGATAGGCGGTGATATCGTTAGTTTGTCATTATTGAAGCATCCCGATGCAGTGGACAAAAGCAAACCTTTAGTGCTTTTTCAACGTGGCAAGGGTACGCATAACTACATTACACAGAGCGGTCTTCTTGGTTCTGGGTTACCTAACCACAACAGCTTGTATTTTTCTGAAAATGATCAATATGAACTTTCTGGAAATTCTGAACAAGTACAAGTTCGCCTTAAAGCAGAAAAAAATCCCAAGCTGAAAGTAACCAAGATAATTACATTTCATAAAGGAAGTTATTTAATCGAAGTTGGTTATGAATTGGAAAATTCTGGTGAAAAAGCTATCTCTGGAAGCAGTTATTTTCAGTTAGTACGTGATAGTGTGGCGCCAGCCGGAAGTATGCGTTTCTTGCCAACTTATACGGGTGCTGCTGTCTATACGGACAAGGAAAAATTCAAAAAAATTCAATTTGCTGATATAGACAAGGGTAAAACTGAATATCCTAAAGAAGCAAACGATGGTTGGATCGGTATCTTGCAACACTATTTCGTGGCGGCTTGGTTACCCAATGAAAAGATCAAACGTGAGTATTTCACCCGCAAACTTGACGGTGACTTGTACGCGGTGGGAATAGTAATACCAGGTCTTGTTATTAATCCCGGTGAAAAAACGGTGGTTAGCTCCAAACTGTATGCTGGTCCGACTGAATCAAATCTGGATAAAATCGCCCCAGGGTTGGGTTTAACGGTAGATTATGGATGGTTAACTATTATTGCAACCCCACTTTTCTGGATTATGACGTTATTCAATTCATGGATTCACAATTGGGGTATTGCAATCATTCTTCTTACCTTTCTGATTAAGCTGTTGTTTTTCCCGCTTTCTGCTGCCAGTTATCGTTCCATGGCTAAAATGCGTGTAGTAGCACCGAAGCTCGAAAAAATTAAGGAACAGTACGCGGATGATCGTGAGCAGTTAAATCGTGCCATGATGGATCTGTACAAAACAGAGAAAATTAATCCGCTTGGAGGATGTTTGCCAGTATTGGTCCAAATCCCTGTTTTTATTGCCTTGTATTGGTCTATCCTGTCAAGCGTAGAAATGCGAAATGCACCATTTTTCGGATGGATAACTGATTTGGCTGCACCAGATCCTTATTACATACTGCCGCTCATTATGGGTATAAGCATGATTGTCCAGATGCGCTTGAACCCCAAGCCTCCGGATCCCCTCCAGGCCAAGGTAATGCAAATTATGCCTATAGCATTCAGCGTGATATTTTTCTTCTTTCCTGCAGGACTGGTGTTGTACTCGATCGTGAACAACCTTCTTTCTATTGCGCAACAGTGGTTCATTACTCGGAATGCAGAGAAGGAGAGTAAAGGTGTTGCCACGAAGCGTTGATACTATTGCAGCAATCGCTACGGCGCACGGTCGGAGCGGTGTTGGTGTAATTCGTATTTCAGGTCATGGTATTGCAGCTCTGGCCAATGAGATATTGGGCAAACTTCCAATTGCTCGGCATGCCACCTATAGTAATTTTATGGACGAAAAGGGTGATGTCATTGATCAGGGCATTGCCTTATTTTTTCCTGCCCCCCATTCGTATACTGGAGAAGATGTTCTTGAACTTCAGGGACATGGCGGCCCTGCAGTTATGCAATTGTTATTAAACCGGTGCCTTGATTTGGGAGCTCGTCTGGCCCAGCCTGGGGAATTTACACGCCGTGCTTTTCTTAACGACAAGCTTGATTTGGCACAAGCAGAAAGTGTTGCGGATCTTATCGAAGCCAATACATCGGAAGCTGCGCGTAGTGCGGTGCGTTCATTGAGTGGGGAATTTTCCGCAACTATTCATGAACTCATCGAGCAGCTGATTCATCTGAGGATGCTGGTCGAGGCGATGCTGGATTTCCCGGAGGAAGAGGTTGATGTAATCGATATCGATCGACGAGATGTCTTGCTGAACGAAATCCAACTCAGTTTACGTCAAACACTGGACAGGGCTAAGCAGGGCAGCTTGTTGCGTGAGGGTGCACATGTTGTTATTGCGGGTCAGCCGAATGTAGGCAAGTCCAGTCTTTTGAATCGATTATCCGGAGAAGATATTGCTTTGGTCAGCAATATTCCGGGCACAACGCGCGATGTGATTCGTCAAGCTATCCAGATTCGTGGGGTGCCTTTGCATATCCTGGATACAGCTGGGCTGCGTGAATCTCAGGATGATGTGGAAAATATGGGCATTGCGCTAACCCACAAAACTATACGACACGCAGACTTGATTCTGTTATTGCTGGATGCAAAATTTGGTCTTACCCAACATGATCAGGCCATACTTGAGGACTTGCCGACAGACATTCCGCGTCTTCTTGTTTTTAACAAGGTCGACTTGGCGAAAAAGGCAGCAACTTCCGAGGTGAGGGTAAGCGACCCCATCGTCTATATATCAGCCAAAACCGGCGAAGGCTTGGAGGAATTGTGTGACAAGTTACTTAAGTCTGTGGGGTGGCGTGATCAGGAAAGTGGAACTTTCATGGCAAGGGAACGGCACTTGCGTTCCCTGACCAGGGCACAAAGCCACCTTAACAATGCAGAAACCGTATTGCATAGTATGGAATTGTTCGCAGAAGAACTGCGTTTGGCTCAGACTTACCTTAGTGAAATTACTGGCGAATTCACTTCGGACGATTTGCTGGGAGAGATTTTCAGCCGGTTCTGTATCGGAAAATAGCCGATATTGTTTCACGTGAAACATTGCATTTTGGATTGTGGCTGGGCTGATGTATGATGCGCGTCCTTTTTAAGCTGCGTCGATATGAATTTTCCTGATGTATTCGATGTAATTGTGGTTGGCGGGGGGCATGCCGGTACCGAGGCGGCCTTGGCCAGCGCACGCGCGGGCTGCAAGACCTTGTTGCTTAGCCATAACATTGAAACGCTAGGACAAATGTCATGCAATCCCTCCATAGGTGGGATAGGTAAGGGACATCTAGTTAAAGAAGTAGACGCACTTGGTGGCGCAATGGCAATAGCTACTGACGAAAGTGGCATTCAGTTTCGCACGTTAAATTCAAGCAAAGGTCTTGCGGTACGTGCAACCCGTGCACAGGCTGACCGTCTGTTATACAAGCAATCAATCCGAAACAGATTGGAAAACCAATCAAATCTTTGGTTGTTCCAACAAGCGGTTGACGATTTGCTGGTTGACCAGGATAAAGTTCGGGGAGTGATAACTCAACTGGGCTTGCGCTTTAATGCGAAAGCGGTGGTGTTAACTGCTGGTACGTTTTTGTCTGGTTTGATTCATGTTGGCCAATCAAATTATCAAGCGGGCAGAGCAGGAGATCCTCCATCTGTCAGTTTGGCACACCGGCTACGGGAGTTGAATCTTCCGGTCGGGCGGTTGAAGACTGGTACGCCTCCACGCATTGATGGCAGAACCATTGATTATTCAGTCATGCAGGTGCAACCGGGAGACAAGCCGGTGCCGGTGTTTTCTTTCATGGGCAATGCCGCAATGCATCCCAAGCAATTGCCTTGCTGGATCACTGAAACCAATCAACACACACATGACATCATACTCGGCGGACTGGATCGCTCTCCATTGTTCACCGGTGTAATTGAAGGAGTAGGACCACGCTATTGTCCTTCCATTGAAGACAAGATCACCCGATTTGCCGATAAATCTTCACACCAGATATTTCTTGAGCCAGAAGGGCTGACGACTCACGAGGTTTATCCTAATGGAATTTCGACCAGCCTGCCTTTCGATATTCAACTGGAATTGGTGCGTTCCATCAAGGGAATGGAAAATGCGCACATATTGCGACCCGGGTATGCGATCGAATATGATTATTTTGATCCCTGCGGGCTGAAAAGCTCATTGGAAACCAAAGCGATACAAGGTTTGTTTTTCGCCGGACAAATCAATGGCACAACTGGTTATGAAGAAGCAGCAGCACAAGGTTTGTTGGCTGGAATCAACGCAGCGCTACAAGTAAGTGAAAAAGAAGCATGGTGTCCGCGCCGAGATGAGGCATATTTGGGTGTTCTTGTGGATGATTTGATTACCCGGGGAGTGTCCGAACCGTACCGGATGTTTACTAGCCGCGCGGAATATCGCTTGCAGTTGCGTGAGGATAACGCTGATTTGAGGCTGACTGAGATTGGCCGAAAATTGGGTATTGTGGATGACATTCGCTGGCAAGCATTTGAGCAAAAAAGGGAAACAATCGCCAGGGAGCAAGAACGATTGCGTAATACATGGGTGAATCCGCATAACTTGCCGGCAGAGGATGCGGTAAGAGTTCTGGGCAAACCTATTGAGCGAGAATATGCGCTGCATGAGCTGTTGCGCCGCCCGGATGTCAGCTACACAAGTCTGCATACTTTGCCAGGTGCAGGGGTGGGCGTAGCCGATGAAAAAATCGCGGAGCAGGTGGAAACCCAAGCTAAATATCACGGTTATATCGAACGCCAGAGGGATGAAGTTGGACGCAATGAAAAGTATGAAACATTAGGTTTGCCTAGCACCTTGGATTACTGTGAGGTTCGCGGTCTATCCAAAGAGGTACAGCAAAAACTCAATCAGCACAAACCTGAAACCATAGGCCAAGCAACGCGAATTTCCGGAATGACTCCAGCAGCAATTTCTTTGTTGTTAGTACACCTGAAACGCGGTTTCCGCGAAGACAAGCAGACTATTAAACGTGCATGAACCAGGAAGAAGAATTACAAAAAGGTATCGACCAATTAGGGATTATGCTGAGAACGGATACTCAAAGCAAGTTGCTGGATTATTTGGCTTTACTGCATAAGTGGAACAAAGTCTACAATTTGACAGCAGTCCGTGATCCACAGCAAATGGTAAGTAATCACTTGCTGGATAGCTTAGCTGTAGTGCCATATTTGTGGCATGGACGGTGGCTTGATGTAGGGTGTGGGGCTGGTTTACCGGGGCTGGTTTTGGCAGTAGTGCGACCGGACTGGCAGTTTACGTTGCTGGATAGCAACAGTAAAAAAACAAGTTTCGTACAACAAGCAGTCATCGAATTGGGATTGCACAATGTTAGCGTTAAGTGCGAGAGAGTAGAAAAATGGCAATCTGCAGAAAAATATGACGGGATAATTTCGCGTGCTTATACAGATTTGGTAGATTTCCTGCGCAGTACCCAACACTTGATTGCACCTCACGGGCGTTGGGCTGCCATGAAAGGTGTGGCAGAGCGTGAGTTGGACGGTATACCAGATGATTATCGAATAGAACGAATTATTCCATTACATGTGCCGGGGTTGCATGCGGCACGAAGCTTGGTAATTGCAGCTCGCAAAGGGAATGAGACAACATGACGAAAATTTTAGCTATAACCAATCAGAAGGGTGGTGTTGGAAAAACCACTACCACCGTGAATCTGGCAGCAAGTCTTGCGGCTGCCAAGCAACGAGTATTGCTGATTGATCTTGATCCACAGGGCAACGCTACAATGGGAAGCGGTATCGATAAACGTGACTTGCAAACAAGCGTTTATGAAGTGTTGCTGGGTAGCAAGTCGATCGTTGATGTACGCATATACTCTGAAGCCGGAAAATACGACCTGCTGCCCGCCAATCGTGATTTGGCAGGTGCCGAAATCGAATTAGTGGATTTAAACCACCGCGAAACGAGGCTGCGAGATGCAGTGCAACTAGTAGCTTTGGAATATGACTTTATCCTTATAGATTGCCCTCCAGCGCTGAATTTGCTGACCTTGAACGGCCTGTGTGCGGCCAAATCGGTGATGATTCCGATGCAATGCGAGTATTACGCATTAGAAGGGCTGAGCGACCTGGTAAACACGATCCGAAAAGTACGTGTCAGCTTGAATCCGGAATTGGAAATCGAAGGATTGTTGCGAACGATGTTCGACCCTCGCAATGCCCTGGCTCAGCAAGTATCGGAGCAATTGATAGAACATTTTAGTGACAAGGTATACAGGACAGTGATACCAAGAAACGTACGTTTGGCAGAAGCACCTAGCTACGGAATACCGGTGCTGTATCACGATAAATCATCAAAAGGAACGCAGGCATATCTGGCATTAGCAGGGGAATTACTGAATAACGTGGCGTTAAAAGCCGCAACGGCATAAAGGGAATAAAGATGGCAAAACTGAATAAAGGATTGGGACGTGGTTTGGATGCGCTATTGTCAACCGGTAAAAATGAAAAGGATGAAGTGATGCGTGACTTGAACGTATCACAGTTGAAGCCGGGTAAATATCAGCCGCGTTCACACATGGATGAAGCCTCATTGAATGACTTGGCAGCCTCGATCAAAGCACAAGGAATCATGCAGCCAATCCTGGTTCGAAAATTACCTGATAGCAGCTACGAAATCATTGCCGGTGAAAGACGCTGGCGCGCCGCACAATTGGCAGGCCTAACGCATGTGCCGGTGCTGGTGCGTAGCGTAGCGGACAATGCCGCATTAGCGATGGCGCTAATCGAAAACATCCAGCGTGAAAACCTGAATCCATTGGAAGAAGCGCAAGGTCTGCAAAGATTGATAAATGAGTTCAAAATGACACATCAAGTCGCCGCAGAGGCAGTTGGCCGTTCTCGCAGTGCCGCAAGCAATTTGTTGAGGTTGCTCAATTTGCCTAAAACCGTACAAAACATGTTGATGGAAAGCAAGCTCGACATGGGCCATGCACGCGCATTGTTGCCCCTAGATGGAGCGCAGCAGATATTGATTGCGAACAGAATTGTTGTGGAACAGCTTTCAGTGCGTGACGCTGAAAGGATTGTGCAGAAACAAGCTCAGGAACCGGAAAACAATAAGCCAGGCAAGTTAAAGAAAACCATCAAATTAAGCAGGGATACACAACGCCTTCAGGAAGAAATGAGCGCACTACTGGGCACGCGAGTGGAAATCAAACCGGGCAACAAAGGCAAAGGTAAACTGATCATAGAATACGCAAATCATGATCAGCTTGATGGGTTCTTGAACAACCTGAAAAAGGGCGGGTAAATTGGGCAAAGAAGCCGGTAATATTAAGCTGCATAGTTTGACACCCCCTGAAAACGTCGCTATCATCGACAGGTTTTTCGATGTAGAAGCAAAAGAGAGAAAATTTGTGCGTCAAGTGATTTGGTTGCAAATCGTGACCACGATGATTTGCGCAAGCTTTGTCTATGCCATGAAAGACATAACGTACGCGGAAGGAATGTTGAGCGGTGGGGTGATATCCACGATCAACAGTGTATTGTTGGCATGGAGAATGTCTCGATCAGCTTTGCATATAACTCAAAATTTGGATGACCCAAGTGCAGCGCAACAACAACTCCGGTTATTGTATCTCGCAGCTGGCGAAAGGTTTTTTGTAGTTATAGCGCTATTTTGTTTTTGCATCCTGGCAATGAGATTAGCGCCACTCGCCTTGTTGAGTGGCTTCGTAATGGGGCAAGCTACCTTGATAGCTGCTCGATTAATATTGAACAGAAATTAAATTTGAAATACTGACAAAAAATGTCTAGTGAAGTTCACACATCAGCAGAATACATTAAGCATCACCTACAAAACCTGACCTACGGCCGCTTGCCGGATGGAGCTTTGGGCATAGCGCACAACTCCGAAGAAGCCAAAGCGATGGGTTTTTGGGCCATCAATTTGGATACGCTTATCATGTCCTTCATATTGGGCGCAATTACAATGCTGATATTTCGCAGCGTAGCCAAAAGTATTACCACTGGAACGCCCGGTTTACTCCAAAATTTTTGCGAATGGTCAGTCGAATTCATCGACACCAGCGTGCGCGGATCCTTTTCCGGAAAAAATAATATGATCGGCCCATTGGCACTGACCATATTTTTCTGGGTTTTTATGATGAACCTGATGGACTTATTACCAATAGATTATATTCCTTTGCTGATGCACGAACTGGGAATACCTTTCTTCAAGGTAGTGCCATCTACCGACCCAAATGCCACGTTCGGCATGGCAATAGGTGTGTTTTTGCTGGTACTTTTCTACAGTATCAAGATGAAAGGATTGGGCGGATTCATGGGCGAGTTGACCTTGCAACCCTTCGGCAAACTGGGTATGCCGGTTAACTTGATACTGGAAGGGGTTAACCTGATTGCAAAACCAATTTCTCTCGCACTGCGTTTGTTTGGAAACATGTATGCCGGCGAAATGATTTTCATTCTGATTGCGCTGATGGGCGGAGCTTGGGCGGGATTCTCAGTGGGCGGGGCAACTTTATTCGGATCGCAAATATTGCTGTCATTAGGCTGGGGAATATTTCACATCCTGATTGTTACCTTGCAGGCGTTTATTTTCATGACGCTGACCGTTGTATATCTGGATATGGCGCATCAGGAACACCATTAAATCGATTTAATTAACTTTAACTTTTTTAATTAGGAGAAATAAAAAATGGAAATGGCAAACGCACTGCTATATATCGCCGGAGCGCTGATGATGGGCTTGGGCGCACTTGGTGCCGCGATCGGTATCGGTATTCTGGGAGGTCGCTTTCTGGAAGGCGCAGCACGTCAACCAGAACTCATTCCGATGCTGCGCACCCAATTTTTCGTGGTGATGGGCTTGGTTGATGCGGTGCCGATGATTGCCGTTGGTATTGCGATGTACGTTCTGTTTGCAGTGGCGCATTAATTCGCCATAAGCGACTAAACATAATTCAGGAAAGGCAGCTTGCATGAATATCAATGCAACTCTTCTCGCACAAACTATCATGTTCACTCTATTCGTGTGGTTCTGCATGAAGTTTGTCTGGACACCGATCATGGCTGCGTTGGAACAGCGCAAAAAACAGATCGCCGACGGATTGGCAGCGGCAGAACGGGCTAAGCTTGACCTGGAACTTGCCGCAAAGCATTCCACAGAAATTTTGCGCGAGGCAAAGGAAAAGGTTGGAGAAATAATGAACAATGGCGAAAAACGTGCCAGCGAAATCATTGAAGCGGCCAAAATTCAGGCTAAAGCAGAAGCTGACCGCATTATCGCAGGTGCAAAAGCAGAGATCGATCAAGAGGTATTTCGCGCCAAAGAACAATTGCGTAATCAGGTTTCAGAAATCGCGCTGGCAGGTGCAGGCAAAATTCTTGGTCGAGAAATCGATGCAAAAGTGCACAGCGATCTGCTCGATAAACTGGTTGCAAAAATCTAACTGCCATGTCTGAAGCCATTACTACCGCACGGCCCTACGCACAGGCGGCATTTGAGGAAGCCCGGAAACTTGCGGACCTTAAAGGATGGTCGGACGTGCTGACGTCTTTAGCCGAAGCAGTCAGCTATCCGGAAGTTCGCGAAGTAGTTACGAGCCCGCGAGTTGCAAAGGCACAAATTGAAAGTTTGATGGAAGGTTTGCTTGGTGATCAGGCAAATATCCAGCAGCGAAATTTTGTGCGGATTCTTGCAGCCAATCAACGCTTGACACTGCTTCCCGAAATAGCAGCCATATTTGAATCGTTGCGTGCAGAAGCGGAAAAAACCGTTAATGTGATTGTAGATTCAGCGTTTGAACTGTCGGCTGTGCAACAAGAAAAAATTGTTACTTCGTTAAAAGCGCGTTTGGGCTGTGAAATCAAACTGGCCTGTAAAGTAAATAAAGATTTACTGGGCGGCATAGTGATTCGTGCCGGAGATAAAGTAATCGACGGTTCAGTCCGCACACGCCTGAGCGAAATGGCTAATGCATTAGCCTGATGGCAGGCAAACCGCCAGATAAAATTTATAAATGAGGAAATTATAGATGAAGCTCAATCCTTCTGAAATTAGCAATCTGATTCGCAGTCGCATCGAAAACTTCGAAGCACTGACGCAAGCACGTACCGAAGGTACAGTGGTCAGCGTCACTGACGGAATCGTTCGCGTACATGGTTTATCCGATGTGATGCAGGGTGAAATGCTTGAATTCCCAAGCAATACTTTCGGCTTGGCACTTAATCTGGAGCGTGATTCAGTCGGCGCAGTGGTGCTTGGTGAATACGAGCATATCACCGAAGGTGACACCGTCAAATGTACAGGCCGTATTCTCGAAGTGCCAGTGGGTCCCGAATTGCGCGGTCGTGTGGTGAACGCACTGGGTCAGCCGATCGACGGCAAAGGCCCGGTCAATACCAAAATGACTGACAAGATCGAAAAAGTTGCACCGGGTGTTATCGCGCGCAAATCAGTTGACCAGCCCGTGCAAACCGGCTTGAAATCAATCGACTCGATGGTTCCGATTGGTCGCGGTCAGCGCGAACTGATTATCGGCGACCGCCAGACCGGCAAGACAGCCGTGGCAGTGGATGCCATCATCAATCAAAAAGGCCAGGACATGACCTGCGTATATGTTGCGGTCGGACAAAAGGCTTCGACAGTTGCCAACGTTGTGCGCAAGCTGGAAGAGCGCGGTGCACTGGAATACACCATTGTGATTGCAGCAACCGCATCGGATTCTGCAGCGATGCAATTTCTTGCTCCCTATGCCGGTTGTACTATGGGCGAATATTTCCGCGATCGCGGCGAAGACGCATTGATCGTTTACGATGACCTGACCAAGCAAGCGTGGGCATACCGTCAAATTTCATTGTTGCTGCGCCGTCCGCCAGGTCGTGAAGCTTATCCAGGCGACGTTTTTTACTTGCACTCCCGTTTGCTTGAACGTGCTGCGCGTGTCAATGCAGACTATGTGGAAGCGTTTACCAAAGGCGAAATCAAAGGCAAGACAGGTTCGCTTACTGCATTGCCAATAATCGAAACGCAAGCCGGTGACGTATCTGCATTTGTGCCGACTAATGTGATTTCGATTACCGATGGTCAGATATTTCTGGAAACAGACCTGTTTAACGCAGGTATCCGTCCAGCGATCAACGCCGGTGTTTCGGTTTCACGCGTTGGTGGTGCAGCGCAGACCAAGGTTATCAAGAAGCTGGGCGGCGGCGTGCGTCTGGCGCTGGCGCAATATCGTGAGTTGGCGGCGTTTGCACAGTTCGCATCCGATCTGGACGAAACAACACGCAAACAGTTGGAACGTGGCCGTCTGGTAACCGAATTGATGAAACAGTTGCAATACTCGCCGCTTTCAGTTTCCAAAATGGCCGCAACGCTGTTTGCTGTTAACAAAGGTTACTTTGACGATGTGCCGGTTCCAAAGGCGCTGGCTTTCGAATCAGCATTGCATGCGCATCTGGAGGCAAAAAATAAAGAACTGATGAGCTCGATAGAAGCCAGCAAAGACTTGTCTGCAGACAACGAAAAAGCGCTAGCCGAAACGATTGAAGCATTCAAGACAACGGCAGTCTACTAAGGCGGGGTGAAAGATGGCTGGCAGTAAAGAAATCCGCGCGAAAATTAAGAGTGTAGAAAATACACGCAAGATTACGCGGGCCATGGAAATGGTTGCCGCAGCCAAAATGCGCAAGGCGCAGGACCGTATGCGTGCTTCACGTCCCTACGCGGAAAAGATCCGTGCGGTTGCTGCGCATTTGTCACGCGCCAACCCGGAGTACAAACACCCATTTTTGGTGAAACGGGACAGCGTCAACAACATCGGGTTGATCATTGTTACCTCCGACAAAGGCCTGTGCGGTGGTTTGAATACCAACGTGCTTCGCTTGGTGGTGAGCCGTATGAAGACATGGGAAGGCGAAGGCAAAGGCCTTCTGGTTTGTCCGATTGGCAACAAAGGGTTTGGCTTCATGAATCGTGTGGGTGCCAAAGTCAAATCGCACCTGACAGGCTTGGGGGATACACCGCATATTGAAAAATTGATCGGTGCAATAAAAGTGATGCTGGATGCCTATGTGGCAGGTGAGATTGATGCGATACATATCAGCTACAACCACTTCGTGAATACGATGAAGCAGGAGCCGTGTGTGGAACAATTACTGCCACTTTCAGGAGAGCAGTTGGGAACTGCAGAAGGCAACTGGGACTACATCTATGAACCCGATGCCAAAAATGTAATTGATGAGTTGCTGGTACGCTATATTGAATCGTTGGTTTATCAGGCTGTGGTTGAAAACATGGCTTCTGAGCAGAGTGCACGGATGGTGGCAATGAAAGCCGCATCGGATAATGCAAAGAGCGTTATCGGCGAACTCAAGCTGGTTTACAACAAGGCACGCCAGGCAGCTATTACCCGCGAAATTTCAGAAATCGTGAGCGGCGCAGCAGCAGTGGGTTAATGCTTGTGCTGAAGAATACAAAATTTATCTATACAGGGAATCATTAAAAATGAATCAAGGAAAGATTGTTCAGTGTATCGGTGCGGTGGTCGATATCGAATTTCCACGCGATCAAATGCCCAAAGTATATGAAGCGTTGCAACTGGCAGATGCTGGAAGTTCAACCGCAGAATCAGGGCTGACTTTTGAAGTGGAACAGCAGCTCGGCGACGGCGTGGTGCGTACCATTGCAATGGGCTCCTCCGATGGCTTGCGCCGCGGAATGGCGGTAAATGCAACGGGTAGCGGAATCAAAATCCCAGTCGGTTCAGGGACGCTGGGCCGCATCATGGACGTGCTGGGTCGGCCAATTGATGACGCCGGCGAGATTAAATGCGAAGAAAGACGCGAGATTCATCAGAAGGCACCGAAGTTTGACGAACTTTCCCCTTCGGTAGACTTGCTGGAAACAGGCATCAAGGTGATTGACCTGGTTTGCCCGTTCGCCAAAGGCGGAAAGGTGGGTCTGTTTGGCGGCGCGGGTGTGGGCAAGACTGTGAACATGATGGAGCTGATCAACAACATCGCCAAGCAGCACAGTGGTTTGTCTGTATTCGCCGGGGTGGGTGAGCGTACCCGTGAAGGCAACGACTTCTACCACGAGATGAAAGATTCCAACGTGCTGGATAAAGTGTCGATGGTGTTCGGTCAAATGAACGAGCCACCCGGCAACCGTCTGCGTGTGGCATTGACCGGTTTGACCATGGCGGAAAAATTTCGCGACGAAGGGCGCGATATATTGTTCTTCGTTGACAACATCTACCGTTACACATTGGCCGGTACAGAAGTATCTGCGCTGCTGGGGCGTATGCCTTCCGCGGTGGGTTATCAGCCGACGTTGGCTGAAGAGATGGGCCGCCTGCAAGAACGTATTACATCGACCAAGGTAGGCTCAATCACCTCCATTCAGGCGGTGTATGTGCCAGCCGATGACCTGACGGATCCTTCTCCGGCGACCACCTTCCTGCACCTAGACTCTACTGTTGTGTTGAGCCGCGATATTGCATCGTTAGGTATCTATCCCGCAGTTGATCCACTGGATTCAACTTCTCGACAGCTTGACCCGCTGGTTGTCGGCGAAGAGCACTACAGCGTAGCCCGAGGTGTTCAGCAAACTTTGCAGCGTTACAAGGAACTGCGCGACATTATTGCAATTCTGGGTATGGACGAGCTGTCTCCTGAAGACAAACTGGCAGTGGCACGTGCTCGCAAAATCCAGCGTTTCCTGTCTCAGCCGTTCCATGTGGCTGAAGTATTTACAGGCAGCCCTGGCAAATACGTCACGCTGAAAGAAACGATCAAGGGTTTCAAGGGCATCGTTGAAGGCGAATACGATCACCTGCCGGAACAGGCTTTCTATATGGTGGGCGGAATCGAAGAAGCAGTTGAAAAAGCCAAGACATTACAGTAATAGCGAACGGGGACAACCATGGCAATGACCGTACATGTGGACGTGGTTAGCGCAGAAGCGTCCATTTTCTCAGGGCTGGCTGAAATGCTGGTCGTTCCGGGAGAAATGGGCGAGCTGGGTATTTACCCGCGCCACACCGCATTGATGACGCGCATCAAACCCGGTTCGCTCAGAATCAAGCGACCCAACCAGGAACAGGACGAAGTGATTTACGTGTCCGGCGGTATGCTTGAGATACAGCCTGGCGTCGTAACCGTTCTGGCTGATACCGCAATTCGCGGCGGAGATCTGGATGAAGTTCGCGCAACGCAAGCAAAACAAGCCGCGGAAGAAGCATTGAAAAACCGTAGCTCTGATATCGACTATGCGCAAGCACAGGCCGAGTTGGCTGAAGCGATTGCGCAACTGTCGGTAATCGAACACCTTCGTAAACGCAGCGGACACTAAGCTATATTCGAAGCAGAATAAAAAAGCAGCCGACAGGCTGCTTTTTTGCGTTCAAAATTAAATCTTTTTAGCGCCCTGGCAAAGCAACTTCAACGGTACTGCCGCCATACCCGTACTTCTGATCCCTGGCCTGTATCAGTACCGAGCGCAGACCGGCAGGTATTTTCACGAAATACAAATCTCGCTCGAAAGGCTGCTCATCGGCATGGTCGTGGACAAGAATACGCACTCCAAAAACATTGCCGTCCCTGTCCATGGCGCGAATTGCATCTGCATATCTCCGGGGAGTATCGTAGGGGGAAGAAACGGTAACGTCAAAATTAAAAATATCTGAACCGCGTGCATTTACCTTAACGGAAATGACATCAGGATACTTTTGAAGTGAAGCATCAGCCGAAAAGGCTGCTTCAAATAAAAGCGCGATTGAGAAAAATGAAAATACGAAAAGAAAAAATAAGCGTCTCATATTAAACAATATATTACGGCAGTTTGGAAAGACAAAAGGGCGACACTAATGTACCCACGCTGAAAGCCAAAGAATGATAGCAACACT
>Ga0055484_10000002_pt1 | contig 24734 bp, 17 predicted proteins | sample RushMan_CattailN_6_FD_57939 | JGI IMG/M metagenome (GOLD analysis project Ga0055484, IMG submission 57939) | Wetland microbial communities from San Francisco Bay, California, USA, that impact long-term carbon sequestration - RushMan_CattailNLC_D2 | ecosystem: Environmental > Aquatic > Marine >... | reverse complement strand
GTTGCGTAAAATGCACCCTTACCAGGCTTTACAATGACAACTTCACCTTTCAAGGGTGCAAGTTCTTCGACAAAGTCGCTACCTACTTCACCGTCAATCAGTATTCTTCCCATGAATCCCGGATCGCCGATGCGCAGTCTTGGCTCTCCGCGATTCAGCTTTGCAGGCGGGCAATCCGACAGATCCGCGGCATGTGCTTCCTTGGTATGGACAACGAGCATTCCCTGCGCCCGGCACCAATCCAGCAACTGGCGTGCAACGATGACAGTTGGAATGAGTCGTGAAACATCGTTACCTAATGTTTCACCAAACCCGCCGGGCAAGATGAAATCGCGCTGCATGTCGATCATGATGACTGCAGTGTGTTTGGGCGAGAATTGAAATGGATAGGGCTGTGCATCCACTTCCAGCTTGCTTGGATCAATAATTGAATTATTCATTACGCCGCCTCGGATGCAACATGTCCGCCTGCCATGTGGTGACCCAGCTCTTTGATGTCCGCCTTTTCTGCGGTGGTTTCGAAAACAATGATGCCTTCGCTCATCACAACAATACGATCGGCCAGTTCGAGCAACTCGTCCAGATCTTCGCTGACAAGCAAAATAGCCGCCCCTGCAGCGCGAACGGCAAGCAGGCGTGCATGGGTTTCTGCGACTGCATTGAAATCGAGTCCGAATACCGGATTGGCAACGATAAGCAGATCAACCGGGTTTGACAACTCACGGGCTAATACCGCCCGCTGCACATTACCACCAGAAAGCGACTGCATTTTTGCATCGATACCATCGGTTTTTACGCGAAATGTTTCTACATATTGCTGCGCCTGTTGCCGCAGCGCCTGCCTGTTTATCAATCCGGATTTGGCCAGCGGCTTCCTGTCATAGTTGCGCAGCGCCATATTGTTTGCGACTGACAAACCCGATATGCACGCATTGCGCAAAGGTTCCTCCGGCAAACTGTAAACTTTGTGCCGCGCAATTTCAGACCTCAGCCCGGAGAAAGACTCGCCATTCACCAGAACGCTTCCGGCGGATTTTTTTCGCTGGCCAATCAGAACCTCCACCAGCTCCTTCTGACCATTCCCAGAAACGCCGGCGATGCCAAGAATTTCTCCCGGACGCACCGTTAGATCGACCCCGTTTAAAACCGGGAGACCGTTGTCACCGGATGCACGCAAATTTTCGATCACCAGACGTGGAGCCTGGTCTGCAATTTTCGAATATTTTTCCCTTGGTGCAGCATCACGCGCAAGCGGACTACCCACCATCATCTCGGCCATCCTCTCAGTCGAGACATTTGCGACTGACCCGCTACCGGCAAATTTTCCCCGGCGCAGCACGGTGACATCATCTGCATAGGCAGTCACTTCGCGGAATTTGTGGGTGATGATCAGCGCCGTGAGTTCTTTTTTTCGAGCAAGATCCTTCACCAGCCCGAGCACTTCATCAGCTTCATCAGGGGTCAACACCGAAGTCGGCTCATCCAGTATCAAGAGCCGCCGCTGCAGATAAAGCTGCTTGATTAGTTCCACTTTCTGTTTTTCGCCGGCAGCAAGCGATCCAGCCTGTTTATCCAGTGCAATTTTGAATGGCAATGTCGCCATAAAAGCGCTGAGTTGTTCACGTTCCTCACGCCAGTTGATAATGGCCGGCAGAGCACCTCGGGCAAGAACAAGATTTTCTGCCACTGTCATGCTGGGCACCAGCGTGAAGTGCTGGTAAACCATGCCGATACCGAACTTGGATGCTTCTCGTGGTGTAGGAATTTCGACTTGGCGATTATCGATCAGCACCTCACCCGCATCAGGGGTGTAGAACCCGACCAGACATTTCACCAGGGTGGATTTGCCGGCACCATTTTCGCCCAGCAATGCATGGAATCCGCCGGCAGGAATGCTCAAGGACACGTCATCAAGTGCCACAACGTCTCCGAAGCGCTTGCTTAGACCAACAACTTCCAGATCAAGCGCGCCAGTAGTGGGTGTATCCACGGAACCGATCATGTTCATGGGCTCAATGCCTCCATAATTGCGCCGCTCTTGGCAACTGCGCCAAATACACCACCTTGCATTTTTATCATGCTGAGTGCCGCCAAATGATTGCTGTAATCGGTTGCCGCAGTTGCATCTTCCACCAACAGACACTCGAAACCGCGATCATTCGCATCGCGCATTGTGGTGTGGACGCACACGTCAGTGGTAATGCCGGTCAGTATGAGGTTGCGAATCCCACGGGTATGCAGGACAAGTTCGAGGTCGGTGGCATAAAACGAACCTTTGCCCGGCTTATCGATGATCACTTCATGCGGTAATGGTGCGAGTTCAGGAATGATTTCCCACCCGGGTTCGCCGCGCACCAGTATCTTCCCGCATGGCCCCATATCACCTATACCTGCGCCAATCTGGCGCGAACGCCAGCGCTTGTTTTCAGGGAGATCGGACAGATCCGGACGATGCCCTTCACGGGTATGGATAATCGTATATCCCGTTGAGCGCATCATTTTTAATAGTCTTTCAATGACCGGTATAGGTGACCTGGTGAGCGAAATGTCGTAGCCCATCTTGTCTACATATCCGCCTGCGCCACAGAAATCTGTTTGCATATCGATGATGACAAGCGCGGTGTTCTCAGGGGTTAATTTCCCGTCAAAAGGCCACAGGTATGGTTCAGCATTAATATGAATACTCATCTGATGCCTTTGCCATACGACGATGTATTGATGATCGATTTCTTCATGATTGCTTTCCTAATCTTATTGACGTACCAAACTTAACTCGCCCGGTGCGCCGGAAATTTTGCGATTCGGCGCACAGGTGGCGATCAATATTCCCAACGTCAACACATAGGGCGCAGCATTCAGCAAATAATATCCGCTGGTTATCCCCATGGCTTGCAGGGCTGGTCCAAGCGCTCCAGCTCCTCCGAACAGTAGGGATGCCCACAAGCAACGCATAGGTTCCCAACGCGCGAAGATAACCAAGGCCACGGCGATAATTCCCTGACCGGAGGAAAGCCCTTCATTCCAGCTGCCCGGGTAATAGAGCGAAAGAAAGGCGCCGCCGACACCGGCAAGAAACCCGCCTGTTACTGTCGCCATGATGCGAGTCGGAATGACACTGAAGCCTAAAGCGCGTGCAGCGTCTTCGCTATCGCCCACAATGCGCAGCTGCAGACCCCAGCGGGTATGGCGAAATGCAAAATGCAATATCACGGCAAGCGCAACACCGATCAGGAACAATGGATTGATCTGTAATGCAGATTGGATTTGCGGCGAGTCCGACCAGAAGCCGAAGGGGATGGACGGCAGCATGGGTGCCTGCGGCTGTACCAGCGGCTTGCCCAGAAAAAACGCCAGGCCGGTTCCGAGCATCATGATGCTGATACCAATCGCGATGTCATTCACGCGCCGCAAACTGCACAGCAACCCGTGCAACAAACCGAACATCGAGCCTACTAATCCGGCTGCCACAACGCCTATCCAGGGCGACCCGCTATACAGTGATGCCCCATAGCCAGCCATGGCCCCCATAATGAGCACACCTTCCAGACCCAGGTTAATTCTTCCGGATTTTTCGGTAATGCACTCCCCCAGGCTCACGAGCAGAAAAGGCGTACTGACCCTTATCGCTCCACCCAGAACAGCCAGCGGCACTCCCCACCAACCTATTCCTCCTGAGACATCAGTCATGTTGTCGCTCCACCAGCCATCGCCACTTTTGAAGTTGCAGGCACTGCCAATTGTTTGCGCGCCCGATAACGGCCCATCAAGGTATCGCTGGTCAGGATGACCACGAATACGATGCCCTGCAATACCAGCACACTGGCATCGGGCATATCCAGACGGCGTTGCAGCATACCGCCAGATGCGTTGATTCCGCCGATCAGGATGGCAACAGGAATTATGGCCAACGGATTTTGCCGAGCAAGGAAAGCCACCAATATCCCTGCATAACCATAACCGGCCACCACCGCTGAGTTTGCGGCACCCTGGACTGCGGCGACTTCGATTGCACCTGCTAGTCCTGCTGCTGCACCGCCGGCAGCCGCAGCCCCCACGATCCACAAGTTCACACGCAAACCTGCCATTTGCGAAGCCCTTGGATTTCCGCCGACGAGCTTTAGTGCAAAACCAGTTGTCGTAAATTTCAGAACGAACCAGGCAATGAGTGCACATGCAGCACCGATAACCAACCCATAATGGACATCCAGACCTGGCAGGTTGCCTATCATGTTGGCGTCGCCGATTGGCTGTGTGGAGGGTTTGTTAAGGCTTGCCGGATCTTTCAATGGTCCTTCGACAAAATGATTCAATAACGCAATGCCGATGTAGGAAAGAAGCAGGCTACTGATCGTCTCATTCACGCCTCGGTAGTTGCGCAACCATCCGGATAATCCGATCCAGAACGCACCTATGAGTGCACCGGCGATCAACATGCCAGCTTGCACAATGAGTGGCGGGAAACCGGCCAGCGCAATGGCCGCAACTGCGGCCAGCAGTGCACCTAGAGCAAGCGCACCCTCTCCGCCGATGATGACCATTCCTGCCTGAGCCGGTATCGCCACAGCAAGGCCGGTAAGGATCAATGGTGAGGCTCGCAGCAAGGTATTTTGCCAGGAGAAACTTGAGCCAAATGCGCCTTTATAAAGCAGATAAAACACCTCTAGAGGTGATTGTCCGACAGAAAACACAAAGACCGCAAACAGAAGCATTGCAACCAGAAGTGCACCCAATGGAATGAGTATTCCTTCCATACTGACTATGAATCTATTTGGTAAAATTTTTGCCATGATTGCTTCGTTTAAGATAAGCATAAGTTAAGCAATAAATCGGCGGCAAAAGCGTTCTGCCTTTGTCATTTCGCCGCCGACAACACTACTCAGATTTTTCCCACCACCCCCGCTACCAGATAATTCATCTGTTCCAAGGCAACGTCCTGTTGCTCTTGACTGGTACCGGCGGCAATCACGACCTTGCCGGTGTTGTCCTTGATGGGTCCCTTGAAGATGGTAAATTCACCTTTCATCATCTTGGCTTTGATCGAATCGGCCATTTGCTTGCCTTTTGCGGGAACCGCAGAACCATACGGGCTCATTTTTACAAAACCTTCTTTCAATCCGCCGCGCAGGAAGTTAATCATCGGCTTGCCAGTCTGGGCAGCTTCCACCAGCATTTTGTACGGTGTTGCCCATTGCCACTCTGCGCCAGTCAGATAGCCTTTTGGTGCCAAGGCTGCCTGATCTGCGTGATAGCCGCATGAATACACACCTCGTTTCTCGGCTGTTTCCACAATCACTTTGGGTCCATCGACGTGACAGGTCAGAACATCGCAACCTTGATCAATGAGGCCATTGGCAGCCTCTGCCTCTTTGACTGGCATGGACCAATCACCGGTGAAGATAACATGAGTGGTAAATGTAGGATCAACAGACTGGGCACCCAGCGTGAATGAATTGATATTGCGCAATACCTGAGGAATTGGCTTCGCTGCGATAAATCCAGCCTTCTTGGTTTTGCTCGCATGTGCCGCAACGACACCGCTCAGATATTCGCATTCGTCGATATACCCAAAAAAACTGCCTGCATTCTTCGGATCCTTATCAGTCCACATGCCACCACAGTGGGCAAAACGCACTTGAGGATATTTTTCGGCCATTTTCAATACGTACGGATTAAAGTAACCAAAAGATGTTGCGAATATCAGTTTGGCACCGTCCTGCTCTATCATGGCCTCCATCGTTTTCTGGACGGCTATGGTTTCCGGCACCTTCTCCTCATCAATCATCTTGATGCCGGGCATCTTCTTAACTGCCATGGCTGCTTGTGCTTGTGACTGGTTATAACCAAAGTCATTGCGCGGCCCCACATAAATTACGCCAACCGTAAGATTATCGGCTGCCAATGCAAAGCGACCGGTGAAAGACATCATGGTTGCAGCTGCAGCTGTGCCGCCTAAGGTTAGCAGGGCTTTCCGGCGATTTAAGTCGATCTTGCTCATAATCATGTACTCCTAAAGTTAGAATGTAAAAATCAGAAATGATATTCAGCGCGTATCATCGGTGTCCTGGCGAATGCACCACTGCCCGCAGGGCCGGAGGCATCATTGCCGAATTTGTTTTTCCACCATTGATATTCAAGCCCAGCTTTAAAGGTTCCCTTCGGACCTCCGGTAAGCATTCCTATGTCGGCCATGATCTGACCATCAAATAGCGTTTCAGGCTTGGTATCTCCACCGAACTCGTCCTTACCTTTGGACGCGATCACATTCATAAATCCCTCGAAAGAGAATGCAGATGTCCCGATAGGAATTCCCCAAGCAGCCGAAAGCATTGGGTGTGTGTCATAGGTATAACGAGACACACATGCATCCGGGTTTGCATAGGTATTGCATGGCGCATTGCTTTCCCATAATTCGAGCAGGCTTACATTAAGGAACCCGGGGACATCAAACATAAAAGTTGGACCAAGTACCATCATTCGCTTTTTGGAGTTGTATCCAGCATCAGTCTTCGTGTTGTAGTCGAATCCAAAAGTTGCTCCGATACCTTTTACAATGCCAAATTTGTACTCTTTGTTTGAGACCTTGCCGATATCGATTGTGTTGCGATAGACAACATAGACTTCCTGTGCACCGGTTGTAGCACTGGCGTTGGAAGGATCCTTTTTATCCGACATCAACATGTCGACATTGAAAAAGTTCATTCCATATTTATAGCCGCTAACATGTGTAAGACTTATAATGTTTTTGCTCAGATCTTCAGTATTGAATGGTTCAGCAAATTTCGTTCCGTGGTGCCAGCTAATGGAGGTATCACTCCAATCTGCAGCACCTGCCAACATACTCAATGAAATTCCAGCAATGCCCGCTGTTGTCGCAATAATCTTGCCCATCCTCCCTGAGGAATTCGCCTGCTCAACATCAGCAAGCTTATTTAACGTCTTTAACATGTCTTACTCCTTAAATAATCTGTACGTTGCACACAATTGACCTTACAAGTAACTTGTCCGATGACCTGTTACGTTGTATACAACAATGTATGCAAATGATATGCCAATTCATCCAGGTTTTTTACGACCCATTGTTTTATATGGATATTTGTTGAATTGAGGAAATGGTGCGTCATCGAACAAAAGGCAGAGGCACTATCAATATTGCACTTCTTCTGTGCGAGGAAACATGTGTAGGCACTTTAAGTGTGCATGTGTTTGCTGATTCCCCTGTGACATTCGGGTTTGCTATCATGTAGCTTGTTAATGAGAGCAATGTTTACGCTCAATCAAACTTGTCTGGTATATCGAACGACTTAAAATATATATGGCCACTGAACAACACGATAAAAATAAGCACATAGCTGTAGCAACAAAAGATGTGTACCTGACGTTGAGGGAAATGATCCTGAGTTTTGAGCTATATCCGGGCAGTCGAGTAACGGAAACCGAACTGGCCGACTTGTTTCAAGTCAGTCGCACTCCTGTCAGGGAAGCCTTACTAAGGCTCGAGAACGAAGGGCATCTGACAATCCGCCCGAAACAAGGATGTTTCATTAAACAGATTGATATCGACGAACTGTCAGAATATTACAAGGTACGAACAGCATTAGAAAAAGCTGCAATTGAAGATGCTTGCCATCACATGCGCCAGGAGGAAATTGAGCGCCTGCTTAACATATGGGATCCATCCAAACAGCCAAAAAAAATTAGCGCCAGCACAATGGAGGCGAAAGATGAGTCATTCCATCTTGCCCTAGCGCTCGGCGGAGGTAATTCGACTTTGGTGAGGTATTTACAGGATGTGAATGATCACATAAGGATCATTCGACGAGTTGATTTCCAGGATCCAGAACGCATCCAACGCACCTATCAAGAACATTACGAAATACTTAAAGCATTGCTGGATAGAGAAATGGTTAAAGCGCGAAATCTAATGAGTCAGCATATTCAACGCAGCCAAGATGCTGCTAAAACCTTAACCTTGACTCAGCTTGCCAGAAAAAAAACTTTAGCAAATCGTTTTAATCCTTAAAATCGACATAAATCAAAAATTGAATATTTACAAATTAGACTGCCTACTTACGTAATAATCGAAATAATGCAGTCGAAATCGAAGTTTATAAAAATCTGATAGCGGCATTCTCACCAGCTAACTTATTTACTTATTAGGAAATTGCCAGCGTCTGGTAAGGCCGAATACAGGCTTTTCTGAAGTCTGTGCTAAACGTCTCATGTGTGTCGGTAGCAGACTCATCCACTGTGATGTGAAGGAAATGTCAGAAAGGCAACTGCAATTCCTGATTTGCCTTTAGCAGCACTCTCCTGAAATCATCCTGTATCCGCTTTAGCGCTGCTGCATCGTCTGCTTCAAAGCGCAGTACGATCACGGGTGTTGTATTGCTGGCGCGCATCAGGCCGAAGCCATCGGCATATTCCACGCGCAGGCCGTCGATGGTGATGACTTCTTTCGAGTCGGTGAATTTTGCTTCGCGGCCCAGGCGCGCAATCAGCGCGTGGTTCTCGCCTTCCTTGAGCTTGATGTGTAGCTCGGGCGTACTGACCGCATCGGGTAGTGCATTCAGCGTAGCGCTCGGATTTTCAGCTTTGCTCAATATCTCCAATAGGCGCGCGCCTGCATAGAGACCGTCGTCGAAGCCGTACCAGCGCTCCTTGAAGAACACGTGGCCGCTCATTTCTCCGGCCAACAGCGAGCCGGTTTCCTTCATCTTGGCTTTCACCAGCGAGTGGCCGGTCTTCCATAGTAGCGGCTTGCCGCCGTGTTCACGTATCCATGAAAAGAGATTGCGGGTGGACTTCACGTCGAAGATGATCTCCGCGCCGGAGTTGCGGCTCAGCACGTCGGCGGCAAACAGCATGAGCTGGCGATCCGGGTAGATGATTTTTCCATCCTTGGTGACGACGCCGAGCCGGTCGCCGTCGCCATCGAAAGCGAGGCCGAGTTCACTGTCGTTGCTCTTCAGCGCGGCAATCAGGTCTTCGAGGTTGTGCGGGTCTGAAGGGTCTGGATGGTGGTTGGGGAAGTTGCCATCCACTTCGCAGAACATCTCGGTTACCTCGCAGCCAAGGCCGCGATAAAGCTTGGCCGCGAAATCACCGGCTACGCCGTTGCCGCAGTCCACGGCGATTTTCATCGGGCGCGCAAGTTTGATATCCGAGGTGATGCGCGCGATGTATTCCGGCGAGATGTCGTATTGCGAATATGTTCCGTTGCCATGCGCGAGGTCGCCGGTCTCGACGCGTTTGCGTAAACTCTGGATGGTCTCGCCGGACAGGGTTTCACCCGCAAGCACCATTTTCAGGCCGTTGTAGTCTGGCGGATTATGGCTGCCGGTGATCATCACCGCGCAGTTGGTATTGAGCTGGAATGCGGCGTAATAGGTCATCGGCGTGGCGACCATGCCGACGTCGATGACGTCGATGCCGCTCTTCTGGATGCCACGTGCCAGCGCTTGTGTGAATTCCGGGCCGGACAATCGTCCATCTCGACCGATGGCGATAGCGGTCTGTTTGCGCGCAACAGCTTCGGACCCGATGGCGTGGCCGATATTCTCGACGATTTCTGAGGTCAGCGTTTTGCCGACGATACCGCGAATGTCATAAGCCTTGAATATTTCTTTGGGCAGGTTTTTCAGCATGGGCATTTTTGCCTGTATTGAGAGTTGGAAGTAGTGCGCATAATTTTTTCCATACCAGGTCGGGGGTGAGTTTCATCATGCAGTTGAAATGTACGAGAGGACATTCGCGTTTGAAACACGGGCTGCACTTCAAATCCAGCCTGACGACTTCGGCATGCGATGAAAGCGGTGGCGTGAATTGCGGGCTGCTGGAGCCGAACAGGGCCAGCATCGGCCGATCCAAAGCGGCAGCCAGATGCATTAACCCAGAGTCGTTGCTGATGATCAGCTGAGCACAGGATATCAGTGCGATGGCATCAGTCAGATCAGTGCTGCCGCACAAATTGCGGCATCCATGGTTGCCCAAAGAGACGATCTTCTCAGCGATCTCCTTGTCTTTGGCGGAACCGATCAGCCAAATTGTAAATCCCTGGTTCTGGAGCCGCTGGGCAATCTCGGCGAAATAGGCTATTGGCCAACGCTTGGCCGGACCATATTCGGCACCAGGGCAAAATACAGCAACAGGTTTATTCAGGTTAAGGTTCAGCTTGTGTAGCGTTGCATCACGTTTTGTTTCACTCACAGATATTACGGGATTGGGTAGTGGGCGAGGAATATCGTGGTCTACAAATTCGGCGAGTTGGGCAAAACGTTCTACCATCAACGGCAGTTTTTTCTTGTTCAGTCTGCGCGCATCGTTGAGCAAACCATAGCGCATCTCACCAATGAAGCCGGTGCGATGCGGGATATCTGCAAAAAAAGGCACGAGTGCTGATTTCAGCGAGTTGGGTAGGACAATGGCCTGGTTGTATTGTTTTGTTTTCAGTTGCTTGCCTAGTTGGCGGCGAGCGCCAAGTTGCAGCTCACCATGCGGAAATGGATTGATGATGACTTCATTGACCTCGGGCATGGATTTCAGCAGGGCTTCTGTCCATGGGGGAGCCAGCACATCGATTGTGCTGCCGGGATAGCGTTGCTTGAGGCGCATCAGCATCGGCTGCATCAGCATGGTGTCTCCCACCCAGCTGGGGCCAATGATCAGAATTTTGTACATTGCGCCTGTGATTAACGAGTTCAGTGGTGGGGATGGGGCAGTTCGCCCGTGAACCGGTACAGTGTGCCGCAGTATGGGCATCGGGCTTCGCCGCCGTTATTGAGCGGAATCATTACTTTCGGGTGCGCATTCCACAAGTTCATGTCGGGCATTGGGCAAGTCAATGGCAGATCCTTTGCCGTAACTTCGATAACGCGCTGATTGATGTCATGCCGGTGCCCGGACAAAAGTTTTTCGTCTTTGCTCACAGTGCACTCCTTAAATGTAGCTTAACCAGTCAGTGTGCTGAGGGTGCTTGCCCGCTACACAATCAAAAAAAGCTTGTTGCAATTTGGTGGTGATCGGGCCCCGCGAACCGTTCCCGATAGTGCGATTGTCGAGTTCGCGGATCGGCGTGACTTCCGCCGCGGTGCCGGTGAAGAAAGCCTCATCGGCGCAATAGACCTCGTCGCGAGTGATACGCTTTTCGATGATCTCGATGCCCATTTCCTTCGCCAGCGTGAAGATGGAGTCGCGCGTGATGCCTTCCAGGCAGGAAGTCAGGTCGGGCGTATATAGCTTGCCTTTTTTGACGATGAAAATGTTCTCGCCCGCACCTTCGGCAACATAGCCATCCACATCCAGCAGCAGCGCTTCATCGTAGTTGTCGTTGGCAACTTCCTGATGAGCCAATATTGAATTTGCGTAGGTCGTCACCGACTTGGCGCGGCACATGTTTACGTTGACGTGATGACGGGTAAAGCTGGAAGTCTTGATGCGTATGCCCTTTTGCATGCCTTCATCGCCCAGATATGCGCCCCATGGCCATGCAGCTATTGCGACATGGGTGGAAAGGGTTGTGGCAGCAATACCCATCGCCTCGGATCCGTAGAAGGCAATCGGGCGGATATAGCAGGATTCCAGCTTGTTGGCGCGTACTACTTCGCGATGTGCCTCAAGGATGGTGACCTTGTCGTAGGGCATTTTCATCTGGAAGATATGTGCGGAATTGAACAACCTGTCGGTATGTTCCTGCAAACGAAATATTGCAGTTCCTTTGGCGGCTTTGTATGCGCGCAAGCCTTCGAATACTCCCATGCCGTAATGCAGGGTGTGGGTGAGCACGTGGGTGGTGGCGTCGCGCCAGGGCACCAGTTTGCCGTCATACCAGATAAAACCGTCGCGGTCGGACATCGACATGTTGTGATTCCTTTAATTGGGTCGTTTGCAAAGCGTGGATTCTAGCTTCTTCCGGCAATTTTATGAAGGGGCGTCGCTAAAATCGTCCATTCATTCAGGCTGGTTTGGTCACTCAGCGGGGGTGGTGAGCGGAGTGAGAAGACAGTAGATTGTTGGACTAGTCCGCTTCAAAAAGCGCATTCCACAGTTGCTGGCATGCACTTGTATCGATTTCGCCTTGCGCAATGCGGCATGGCGACACGGAATTAAGGCGCATGCGGTGTTGAGTCTGGCGCAACGCGCGATACAAGTTGCCGACTTCCCGGGCGGCGTCGTCCTGGATTAGTCCCAATTCGGCAGCCGATTTCAGCAAAGCCAGATTGCCGATGTTTTCGGTTAGTTGTGGATGCCGATAGGCATAAGCCAGTACAAGAAATTGAACCATAAACTCGATGTCCACCATGCCGCCGCTGTCGTGCTTGATGTCGAACAGGCCGCTGTTATTGGGGTGGCCGTCGTGCATTTTTTGGCGCATTGCCAGAATTTCCTGGCGCAGTGTGGCAAGGTCGCGCTTTTGACAGAGCACTTGTTGCCGGATTTGCTCGAAGGCCGCGCCAACTTGTGCATCGCCCGCGCTGAAACGTGCGCGCGTTAAAGCCTGATGCTCCCAAACCCATGCCTGGTTCTGTTGATAGTCGGCAAACGCGGCAATCGAACTTACCAGCAAGCCGCTGGCACCGTTTGGGCGAAGACGCAAGTCTGTTTCATACAAACGCCCGGAAGAAGTGTAACTGCTCAGCATGGTGTTAATTCGTTGCGCCAGGCGCGAGTAGTTTTCCTGTGCATCAGGGTGGTCATCATCGTATAAGAAAATCAAATCGAGATCGGAGGCATAACCAAGCTCTTTGCCGCCCAGCTTTCCATAAGCGATGATGGCAAACTTTGCGTCATCACGGTGGCGTTTTCGCGCTGTTTCCCAGCATAATTTCAAAACGTGGCCCAAGAGTAAGTCAGCTAAAGCGCTCAGGTGATCGCTGAGTTTTTCCAGTGGCAGCATGCCCTGCAGATCCATTGCCAGAAGATAAAAAATTTGTTCCTGCTGGATGTGGCGTAATACATCCAGTTGCCTCTCGGTATCACCGGCGCAATCATTGAGGCGATTTTGCAATTCCATATCTATCTGTTGCCACTGCGGCGGATGGTATATTTCGCGTGCATCCAGCAACTCGTCGAGCAAGGCGGGGTGTTGTGTCATGTATTCGCTTGCCCAACTGCTGGCCGCTACCAGTGTGGTAAGGCGTTCCATCGTCTGCGGGTATTCGGCCAGAAAGGCGAGGTATGCGGCGCGACGGCTGATGGTTTCGAGCAGGGTCAGTAATCTGGACAGTGTTGCATCGGGATCATTGTGTTTCGCACCCAGGATGATGAATTGCGGGATCAGTTTGTCCAGACGTTGTCTGCTTGGTTCCGGCAACTGCCGGTAACGAATGCTGCCACGCAGTTGTATCAGGCGTTGGGCGCTGTCTGCTGAGGCGTTGTAGCCGATGTTTTTCAGTGCTATATCTAATTCATTGACTGTGATGCCCTCGCTCCAGAGCTGCGAGTTGTCCAGTCCTTCTTGTTCCGGGCCAAAAATCTGTTCGAATTGCGAACTGACCAGTGCGCGATGGCGATTGAGCTCGGTAAGCAAAGCCGCATAATCCGGAAAGCCCATGGCATCGGCAATGATTTTCTGATCTTCGGTATTTTCAGGCAATTCCTGGGTTTGCTGGTCATCAAGGTACTGCAGGCGATGTTCAAGATTGCGCAAGAACATATATGCCATCGCCAGACCGGAAACTATTGGCGCGGAAAGTTGGTTGTTTTCACCAAGTTGCTGAAGCACTTTCAAGGTTGGCCGTATACGTAACTTTGCATCTTGTCCGCCACGTATTAATTGGAAAACCTGGGCCGTGAATTCGATCTCACGGATGCCGCCCGGGCCGAGTTTGATGTTGTTAAGAAGATCACGCCGTTGAACCTCCTGACGGATTTGCGCGTGCAGCTTGCGCATCGAATCGATTGCGCCAAAATCGAGATATTTGCGGTAAATAAACGGTTTCGCCAAATGCATTAATTCAGCAATGTACGAGCTTTCGGACGGTGCGACGACACGCGCCTTGATCCAGGCGTAACGTTCCCATTCACGGCCCTGGCCGACCAGATATTCTTCCAGCGCTGCAAAGCTCATTACCAGCGGGCCGCTGTCGCCATAGGGGCGCAGCCGCATATCCACACGGAACACATATCCGTCGGCAGTGGGCTCGTTGATGAGGCTGATCAGGCGGCGACCGAAGCGGGTAAAAAATTCATGGTTGCTCAGCGCCCGAGCGCCTTTGGTTTCTCCGTCCTCGGGGTAAACGAATATCAGGTCGATATCGGATGAGACGTTAAGTTCACCACCGCCCAGCTTTCCCATCCCGATGACCAGCAATTCCTGCACGGTACCACTTGACTCACCTATCGGATTGCCGAATTGTGCCTGCAATGCGGAATTTAAACAGGTTAACGACTGTTGCAAACACACTTCCGCCAATGTGGTCATGGTTTGCATCACTTCATTCAAATCGGCCATGCCATTGAGATCGCGCAGAATCAGTTTAACCATTACCTGCTTGCGCAATATGCGCACGGCGCGAGCCAATTCGGCTTCGTCGTTCAGGTTTGCGCCTGATTGCTCCAACAAGACCACCATTTCCGTGCGGTTGCAAGGTGCCGAATAGTTTTCCTTTAACCAATTTTGCAAAGGCTGGTTCGTTTCCAGAGCACGCTTGGCATAACGGCTGCTTTGCAGCGTATTATTCAACAAGGATGCATATGTTGATTGCGATGAGTTAGCGGTATTCATGGGTTGAGCTTCAAGTTAGAATGTCGGTTTGTTTCAAATACAAATTTTCAGGCACTTTTTCCGGCGAGTTAGCGTCTTAGGCCATTCTAATGTTGAATTCTTTTCTTGTCCGATTGCTCTGGCGCAGTGTTCGCTGGCTGATGCGGCTTACAGTCGTATTGTCTGCGATCGCGGCTGTTGTAGTCGCTTTTGCCATTATTGTGCTCCGCTACTGGATATTGCCCGATATCGGGCAATATCACGACAGGATTGCAGCCTATTTGGCGGGAACAATCGGCAGGCCGGTCATTATCGGCAAGATTGAAGCGGATTGGCGTGGCTTTCAGCCATACCTGAAATTTACCGACGTGCGTATTCTGGATGAACAGCAGCAGCCAGCCTTATTGTTGCCGGAAATTGAGAGCACGGTATCGTGGATGTCGTTTATTACTGCTGAGCTGCGGTTAGCAAGCCTGGAGATCGATAAGCCTGAGTTACTCGTACGTCGCGATACACTAGGAAAATTTTATATCGGCGGCATGGTACTGACTAGTCAGGGTGACAGTCATCTGGAGGATTGGCTGTTGCACCAGTCACGTATCGTGGTACGCAATGCGCTCATAGTGTGGGTAGATGAAAAGCGGGGTGCACCCCCTCTGGTGCTGCAACAGGTCGATTTGCTTATTGAAAGTCTGTTTAACCATCATCGTTTTGCACTACGGGCCTTGCCCACTGAAAGGTTATCTACTCCGCTCGATGTGCGCGGGGATTTTCGTGGTGAAAGTTTTGCCGACTTGAAGCAATGGCGCGGGCAACTCTTTACACAGCTTGATTACACTGATGTCACAGCTTGGCAGCCGTGGCTCGATTTGCCGGGAGAATTGAGTCGCGGACGTGGAGCGCTACGTGGCTGGTTGGGTGTCGATGGCGGCAAAGTGATCGGCGTAACAGCAGATATGGTGCTGTATGACGTGGTGTCTAGGTTGTCAGAAGCGGTGCCGGAAATGCATGCGCTCAATTTGCGCGGTCGCGCTTCATGGCACGATGTAACTGGCGGTATGGAAATATCCACCAGGCAATTTTCGATGTTATTGCAGAACGGTTTCGAATTGAAACCCACGGACTTTTATTTCCTTGCCGCCAAGGAAAATAATCAGCTGCCCGCCCGCGGTGTGATCCGCGCCAATCTGTTGCATCTGGACAGCCTTGCTGGGCTGGCAATATTTTTACCTCTGCCGGAGGGGTTGCGCGAAAAACTGGAAGCATATGGCCCAAGGGGGGAAGTATCCAATCTTGAGGCGCAATGGCAAGGGGAGATCGAAAAACCTGGAAGCTACCGGATCAGGGGGCATTTTGAGGGGCTGGCGGTCAATCAGGTTGGCAAGGCCCCCGGATTTTCTGGTTTGACGGCAGATGTGGATGGCAATGAAGAGAGCGGCAGGCTGAGTATCAATTCTCGACAATTGACTGTAGAAGCGCCTGGCGTGATGCGTGAGCCGCTTTCTTTCGCTACATTGACCGGCCAAGCCGGCTGGAGACGCAATGGTGGCGAGCTGTCGATCAGCGTGTCTAATGTTGCGGTGGTTAACGATGATCTGGCGGGCAATCTTTATGGCAGTTATCAGACTCAGGCTGGTACTCTTGGTGAGCTGGATCTGACCGGCAGGCTGACTCGTGGCGATGTCAGGAGCGCAGCAAGATATACACCGCTGGTTGCGCTTAACAAGGAAGGTAACGACTGGCTGAATGGAGCTTTATTGGCAGGTCACACTGAAGATTTTCGTATCCGGATCAAGGGAAATTTGAGCGATTTTCCGCTGGATGGAACTAAAGATGTGTTATTCAAGATAGGCGGTCATGCACGCGATGTAGTGATGGAATTCGACAAGCGGTGGCCGAGTATCGAAAATATTTCGGGCGAATTTTTGATAAATGGCAATAAGCTGGAAGTGAAATCGCCATCAGCAACCCTGGCAGGCGCTCACCTGCAGAACGTTAGTGTCGTTTTGCAGAACATGATGAGCAAGGATTTGATGCTGGAAATAAACGGCGAAGCTGTTGCTGCAAGCGATGTGTTTTTGCGCTTCATTCAGCAGAGCCCGGTACGTGGTTATATTGACGGCATGACCGATGGTATGCGTGCCAGCGGCAACGGCCATCTGGACTTGTCTTTGCATATTCCGATTTCTGGGGACAAACAGGTGCAAGTATCCGGCAACGTTCGTGTCCGGGATAACGATATCGATATCGGCGGAGGCGTGCCGTTTTTGCGCAAGACGAACGGTATATTATCGTTTACCGAATCAGGCATGAAAGCCACGGGTGTCCAGGCAGAAATACTTGGCGGGCCTGCAAGCATAGATGTTCAGAGTGCCGGAGATGGTGTGGTGCAAGCCAGCCTGCATGGCCGAAGCAACCTTGATGCAATGCGTAAAAGCGATCCGTATCCGTTGCTGAATTATTTGCACGGAAGCGCGGCATGGAATGCCGATGTTCGTGTGGAAAATAAATCCGCGCGGGTAATCGTTAACTCTGATCTGAAAGGCATGAGCTCGAATCTTCCGCAGCCTTTTGGCAAACTTGCCAATGAAATAATGCCGTTGCAATTTGAGAAGAGCGATGTTACTGACGGGCAGGATGTTGTTTCTGCTCAGTTAGGCGATCTTCTCAACGTGCGTTTGGTCAGGCGTAATGAAAATGGGGCAATGGCCATCAAGCATGGCGTCATTAATTTCGGCAATCAGGATACCTCCGCCGGCAAAGGCAGGCGGACGGAGAAAGACGGTATCTGGCTAACTGGCACTTTGAATGAATTGTCGTTGCAAGGTTGGGAAGGATTGGCGGCAGTCAACGCGGAAAAATCTGGCTTTCAATTTCCAATAGCCGGGGCAAACTTGTTCATCGAACAGCTTACCGGCTATGGAAAAACTGTCAAAGGGATACGCCTTAACGCAGCCAAACGTGCTGATGGGTTGGCCGCGCAATTTTCCGGCAACATGATAAACGGTGAAGTAGTATGGCAGCCACACGGATATGCAGAAGGCGGAAAAATCAGTGCAAGTTTTCGCAATTTGCAACTGGATGACAAAAAAATTGAATTGCCTGAGCAATCAACTGGAAGTGCCGGGAATGAACTCCCGGGCAAGGTTAAACAGTCTGACGCTGCTGGGCAGGAGGATAAACTTTCTCCGGGCAAGATGCCGGCGCTTGAAATCACGATCGAGAATCTTCAAATGAAAGGCAGGCAGATCGGCCGTTTTGATCTGGTTGGATATCCGGAGGGTGAGGATTGGCTGCTTCGCCGATTGCGGCTAACCAATCCTGATGGTTCACTGATGGGCGACGGGATATGGCATGCCAATGCGCTAAGCCAGGTCAATTTGTTGCTGGATGTTACTGATGCGGGGAAAATTCTGGATCGTTCCGGTTACCCGAATACCGTAAAGGGGGGGAGCGGAAAGCTGGAAGCGAAATTATCATGGGCAGGCGCTCCGTATGAATTTAATTATGCCACGTTGAATGGGACGTTCAAGCTGGATAGCGGCAAAGGTCGATTTTTAAAAATGAATCCCGGGGCAGGCAAGCTGCTCAGCATTCTCAGTCTGCAAGCTTTGCCAAGGCACATTACGCTTGATTTTGCCGATGTGTTCAGCGAGGGTTTCCAGTTTGATAGTATCAATGGCAACGCGATCATCAATAATGGCGTACTTGATACGCAGGACTTTCACATTGACGGATCATCCGCCAAAGTGACTCTCCAAGGCAGTGTAGACATGAAGGATGAAACGCAGAATTTACGTGTGCGTATACTGCCCACAGTCGGGGACACTGTCTCTTTGGGTGTGGCCTTTGCCGCAGGACCGGCAGTCGGAGTTGGAACGCTCATTTTGAATAAAGTATTGGGCAATCCCCTCGATAAATTGGTGTCATATGAATACAATGTAAGCGGGACATGGGCTGATCCCGCCGTGGTCAAAGTCAGTCGTGCTGCATCTGCAGTCCCAGAAGTCAACCCGAGCGAATAGGAACGATTATGTCAGTAGGTGAAGCAACACAGAAACGTATAGCTGCGCAGGCCAATGCATTCAAGGTGGCTGCCATTCAGATGGCTTCCGGCCCGAATGTCGCGGGCAATATCAGCGAGGCACGCCGCCTTATTGCCAAGGCTGTCGAGCAAGGTGCCCGTCTGGTAGTGTTGCCGGAATTTTTCGCCATCATGGGGATGAACGAGATGGATAAAGTTGCTGTCCGTGAGCAGCCGGGTCAGGGACCGATCCAGAAATTCCTCAGCGACACTGCACGCGAATTCAAGATATGGCTGGTGGGCGGTTCAATCCCGCTGGTGGCCAGCACACCGGAGAAGGTAAGAAATACTTGTTTGATATTTGATGAGCATGGCGAACAAGTGGCGCGTTACGACAAGATACATTTGTTCAATCTCGAATTGGGTAACGAAAATTATCATGAAGCCAAAACCATCGAGCCGGGTGGCGAGGTGGTTGTGGTGGATAGCCCGTTCGGGCGTATCGGACTTGCCGTGTGTTATGACTTGCGCTTCCCTGAGTTATTTCGCTCGATGAGAAATGTCGACATCATCGTGCTGCCTTCAGCCTTTACCGAGACCACGGGGAAAATGCACTGGGAAGTGTTGGTACGTGCACGCGCGATCGAGAATCTGTCTTATGTGATCGCAGCAGCTCAGGGGGGCTATCACGTGAACGGACGTGAGACGCATGGCAACAGCATGATCGTCGACCCATGGGGACGCGTGCTGGATCGTTTGACGCGTGGCTCGGGGGTGGTGGTGGCCGATGTAAATCCATCCTATCAGACCAGCTTGCGTACCAGCCTGCCCGCCTTGACGCATCGTATTTTGTTTAACTGCGAATGAGTAACATCATGCAGCCAACGGACACACAAAGTATTTCAATGGACTCTCTGTTTACTACCGCGCAGGAATCTTTATTACTGCCGCATTCGCTTGAATCCAAACACATCGAAAATATATTCGCCAGCATGATGGCGCACCAGCTTGACTATGCTGACTTGTATTTCCAGTACAGTCGTGCCGAGAGCTGGTCACTGGAAGAAGGCATTGTTAAATCCGGCAGTTTCAATATCGATCAAGGTGTTGGCGTGCGTGCGGTCAGTGGAGAGAAGACCGCCTTTGCCTATTCGGATGATATCAGTCTGGATGCGCTGGAAAGTGCTGCCCAGGCTACGCGTGCGATTGCCCGGCAAGGTGGTACCCAGAGTGCCCCGGTCATTCGCCAAGGTTCACGCCGCGAAATATACCTGCCAAGCGACCCCATCGCGAGCCTGAAAGACGCCGATAAAGTCGCAATGCTTGAACGTCTCGAAAGATATGCCCGTTCACTCGATCCACGTGTGGTTCAGGTAATGGCGGGACTGACAGGCGAATATGAAGTCGTGATGGTGGCACGCAACGATGGATTGATGAATGCCGATATCCGTCCTTTAGTGCGCCTGTCGATCACAGTTATCATTGAAAGCAGCGGGCGACGCGAACAAGGTTCTGCCGGAGGAGGCGGGCGCTTCGATTACGATTATTTTGACGATGCGATGCTGCAAAAATACGCGGCGCAAGCCGTCCATCAGGCAGTGACCAATCTGGATGCGTCGCCAGCTCCGGCTGGCAACATGACCGTGGTGCTGGGTAACGGTTGGCCAGGCATCCTGTTACATGAAGCAATCGGTCATGGACTGGAAGGCGATTTCAACCGCAAAGGCAGTTCGGCATTTGCCGGACGCGTCGGTGAACGTGTCGCGGCACAAGGCGTGACCGTGGTGGATGACGGCACGCTGGCAAGACGGCGCGGATCGTTACAGATGGATGATGAAGGAAATCCCACGCAATGCACCACGCTGATCGAGAACGGTATCCTCAAAGGCTATTTGCAGGATACGCTCAACGCGCGGCTGATGGGTGTGCCGGTCACGGGCAATGCACGACGTGAATCCTATGCGCATCTGCCGATGCCGCGCATGACCAATACCTATATGCTCAACGGCGACAAAGACCCTAAGCAGATCATTTCATCCGTGAAGCATGGCCTGTACGCGGTGAATTTCGGCGGCGGACAGGTTGACATCACCAGCGGCAAGTTCGTGTTTTCTACCTCCGAAGCCTACATGATAGAGGATGGAAAAATCACGCATCCGGTCAAGGGTGCGACGCTGATAGGCAATGGCCCGGATGTGCTGACGCGCATTTCGATGATAGGCAACGATATGGCGCTCGATTCAGGTGTCGGCACCTGCGGCAAGGAAGGGCAAAGTGTACCGGTTGGCGTGGGCCAGCCAACGGTCCGAATAGACGGTTTGACGGTGGGCGGAACGGCTTAGATTTAACTCCCGTCGCTGACTGCAATTGTATCTATCAGGTATACCTCTGATTCCCCCATTGGATTATTGCTCCAGTGAATTGATGGTGGCGGATATTACAGCCAATGGTATTTGCTCCGCGGCTTCGAATTCGTGCAGTTGCAGGCAAACCTGATTGGAAGCGCTATACAGGTCGGTGCATTTGATGTCTTCACCGTACTCTGTTGTCATCGACTTCTTCTCGACTTCATAGCCGTTCATATTCATCGTAATTATCATGATGCACCTCCATTGGTTTGTCTCACACTTGGGCAAGTTATAGCAGGATCTAATTCGGCTGCCTGAAAAAAGAAGCATATCGCATGCCAGACAGGAGATTGTTTGCGAAAATGACGGAAATACTGGCTTGGGAGAAATAACTGGGTGTAGAACGTGCTAGCTAAATTGACAAAAAATGCACATATTTTTCCAAGTTTGTGCAAGAAATGGCACCTTGAGGGTGCAAACGTTTCAGAGTGATGCTTGAAAGAAGTCAATATAACGCCAATTCATCCAGGTTGGATTTTTTTGGCGCCCAACGACGATTTTATGCCAAAAAATAACCCGCTTTAGCGGGCTATCTTTTTCGAGCAATCGTGAATTGCTATTTATTCAGTAGCTGATTTTGCAATTGCTGCCAACAATCCATCAAGTTTTTTTGTCATCTCGTCGAGCCCAATGATGTGATGTCTGGCAACAATAGTGGACATCGTGTTGTAGCTCAAAAATACTTTTCCACTGGCATCTTCCCACAGCAGGGCTTTAAGCGGAAAGTCAATCGCGGCTTCAGGTGACGCCACCATGAAAGGGGTGCCGCCTTTGGGGTTGCCAAAAATCGTTACCGTGGCAGGTTGCATTTTTAAACCCACTTTTTGTGCTCCATCTGCGTGATCAATTTTGGCAAAAATGGTTAATCCCTTTTCTTTAAGTACAGCTTCCAGTCGAGCCTGCGTCTCACTGAATCCGTGTTTGCTGGCTTGAGTCATCAAAGTGCCCTCAGCATTGGCTGAGATAGAAATTGCCAACATGCATATAAGTGCCAGTAGATGCTTCATTTTTTATTCTCCTTATGGTGTGTACGTCATAGATCAGGGAAATTTCGATGCTGAACGATTTAACCGGTCAAACGGTGTGGCTAAAAACCGCCGATTTAAAGCGGCTATGCCTGACCGACCAACTCCCGCAGTACATACGGCAGTATCCCGCCGTGCCGGTAGTAATCCACCTCAATTGGCGTATCGATGCGCAGCAATAAGGGTACTTGCTGCGTGCTGCCATCCTTGCGTTTGATGGTAAGCATCACATCCTGTTGAGGTTTCATCTTTTCGTCGATACCGCTGATGTCGAATGTTTCATCGCCACTCAGGTTTAATGTTGTTACCGTAGCACCGTCCTTGAACTGCAATGGCAACACACCCATACCTACCAGGTTGCTGCGATGGATGCGCTCATAGGATTTTGCAATGACTGCTTTTACACCAAGTAGCTGCGTGCCTTTTGCCGCCCAGTCGCGGCTCGATCCGGTGCCGTATTCCTCACCGGCGAAGATTACCGTCGGCGTGCCTGCAGCGAGGTATTTCATCGCTGCATCGTAGATCGCCATTTGTTCGCCGTTGTACAAGGTATAGCCGCCTTCGATGCGGCTACCGTCTGGATTAGCGGGCAACATCAGGTTCTTGATACGCACGTTGGCAAAAGTGCCGCGCATCATCACCTCATGATTACCGCGCCGTGCGCCGTAGCTGTTGAAGTCCTTGATAGCCACCCCATGTTCCTGCAGGTATTTTCCTGCGGGTGTTGTTGCCTTGAAACTGCCGGCCGGGCTGATGTGATCGGTGGTTACCGAGTCGCCGAAGATGGCCAGCGGTTTGGCATTGGTGATGCCTGTAATTTCTCCGGTCTGCATGCTGAACGTGTCGAAGAAGGGCGGACGCGCGATATAAGTTGAATCATCCCATTGGTACTTGTTGTCGGCAGGCGCTGAGATCGCATTCCACAACGGTAGATTGCGGGTCAGGTCGGAATACTGGGCGCGATACAGCGCCGGGTCAGTGGCGAAGCGACTCACTGCATGGATTTCTGCGCTCGAAGGCCAGATGTCTTTTAGATATACCGATTGGCCGTTTTTATCCTTCCCTAACGGTTCAGTATCAAGATTGATGTTCATCTTGCCCGCGATCGCATAGGCCACCACCAGCGGCGGACTGGCCAGGAAATTGGCTTTCAGATTCGGATGGATGCGCGCCTCGAAATTGCGGTTGCCAGATAGTACAGCCGCGCAGATCAAATTATTCTCTGTGATTGTCTTGTCGAATTCTTCGCGCAACGGCCCGGCATTTCCGATACATGTGGTGCAACCATACGCCACCACACCGAAGCCGAGTTTCTCCAGATAAGACAACAGTCCTGCGTTGGTCAGATATTCGGTGACCACGCGCGAGCCGGGGGCCAGTGAAGTCTTGATATGCGGTTGCACGGCCAAACCTTTTTCGACGGCCTTCTTAGCCAGTAGACCAGCCGCCAGCAACACACCGGGGTTGGAAGTATTGGTGCAAGAGGTGATAGCGGCGATCAATACATCGCCATTGCCCAGCGAGATGTTGTCTGAGCCGCTGGCATAGCGTTTTGCCAGTTTTTCCTGTGGCTGGTTGAAACCGTTGTCGGCGACTGGTTTGGAAAACAGCGCGTTGAACGTCTCTTTCATTTTCGATAATGCCACGCGGTCCTGCGGACGCTTTGGGCCGGACAGTGATGGTTCGATGCTGTTCAGGTCGAGTTCCACCACGCTGCTGTAATCGATCTGCCCGGCTTGTGGAATGCCATACATACCCTGCGCCTTGAAGTAGGCAGAAAACGCGTCAACCTCCTCATCGGTGCGCCCGGTATTGCGCATGAATTCTACGGTGACATCATCCACCGGAAAGTAGCCCATGGTCGCGCCATACTCCGGCGCCATGTTGGCGATGGTGGCACGATCAGGCAAAGTCAATGCAGCGGCGCCCTCACCGAAGAACTCGACGAATTTGCCGACCACTTTGTGCTTGCGGAGTAATTCGGTGACGGTCAATACCAGATCTGTGGCAGTCACGCCTTCGCGCAGCTTGCCGTTGAGGTGCACGCCCACCACATCCGGCGTCAGGAAATAAACCGGCTGGCCGAGCATCCCGGCTTCTGCTTCAATTCCACCGACACCCCAGCCGACCACGCCGATGCCGTTGATCATGGTGGTGTGGCTGTCGGTACCAACCAGCGTGTCAGGGTAATACACGCCCTCTTTGTTTTGTACGCCACGCGCCAGATATTCGAGGTTTACCTGATGCACGATGCCGATGCCCGGCGGTACCACCTTGAATGTGTCGAATGCCTGCATGCCCCATTTCATGAAACGGTAGCGCTCGGTATTGCGTTCGAATTCAAGTTCCATGTTCAGCTTCAGCGCATCCGGGCGGTTGAAATAGTCGATCTGTACAGAGTGATCCACGACCAGGTTCACGGGAACAAGCGGCTCGATGATCTTGGGATCGCGACCCTGTGCAGCTGCAGCATCGCGCATTGCGGCAAGGTCGGCGAGCAGCGGCACACCGGTAAAATCCTGCAATACGATGCGCGCGACGATGAACGGAATTTCTTCCGTACGCGCTGTATTCGG
>Ga0055484_10000001_pt1 | contig 25743 bp, 27 predicted proteins | sample RushMan_CattailN_6_FD_57939 | JGI IMG/M metagenome (GOLD analysis project Ga0055484, IMG submission 57939) | Wetland microbial communities from San Francisco Bay, California, USA, that impact long-term carbon sequestration - RushMan_CattailNLC_D2 | ecosystem: Environmental > Aquatic > Marine >... | reverse complement strand
CGACATGGCTTCAAGAACGCGCGGGCTGACGTCGGAAGGGCCGGGTCCCATCAAGATGCGTTGCGGCGGATGGAATGATTTGATCGTCATGTTGTTTCCTTTCGTTGATTAGAGTTGATTGTCGATTGATGCCGGTTTTGTTCCAGTAATTCTATCCAGTGCCTGACCGGCAATTTGCTCGCGCAGGCCAGGTGCATCTGGCAGCCGATATTCGCGGAGGCGATGACTTCGGGTTTTCCTTCATGCAGTGCGGCCAGCTTGTTTTCCAGCAACTGTTGTGACAGCTCGGGTTGCAGCAGCGTATAAGTACCCGCCGCACCGCAGCATAAGTGGCTGTCCGCAACCGGCGTCAGTTCGTATCCGCAATGTTGCAGGATTGTTTCCACCGTGCCGCCCAGTTTTTGCCCATGCTGCAAAGTACACGAAGACTGGTAAGCCACGCGGGTGCCTTTGCCTATGTGTTCAAAGGCCCCCGAGTTTTCGCGGCTCAACATCTCGCCCAAAATGATTTCACTGAGATCCCGGGTGAGCACGCTGATGCGCGCGGCCTTGTCGGCATACTCTGCATCGTCTTTCAGCATGGCGCCATATTCCTTGACCATTAGTCCACAGCCGCTGGCAGTCATCACGATTGCTTCCGCGCCGCTCTCGATATGCGGCCACCATGCATCGATGTTGCGACGCATCATGGTGCGAGCGCCTTCCGGGTCGGAGAGGTGCTGGTTCAGCGCACCGCAGCAACCCGCGCCTTGCGCGCCGTGCAGCGAGATGCCGAGCCGGTCCAGCACACGCGCGGCAGCCGCGTTGGTATTCGGGGCACTCAACGGCTGGATGCAGCCTTCCAGCACCAGCATGCGTCGCTGGTGTGAAGTAACAGGTATGGCGGTTGCATTTTGTCTGGCCGGGATTTTTTTTCGCAGCTGTAGAGGCAGCAGAGGGCGAAACACGCGTGCCAACTGCAGTGCCATTGAAATTCGCATAGTGTAGGGGAGTACGCCTAGCATGGTTTTGCGCAGCAACCGGGCAGAAACTGAACGCGGTGCTTTTTCTTCGGCTATCTCGCGACCGATGTCTGCGAGGCGGCCATAACGCACACCGGAAGGACAGGTGGTTTCGCACGAGCGGCAGGTCAGGCAACGATCCAGGTGCAAAAGCGTCTTGTCGCTGGCCTGCTCCGTTTCCAGCATTTCCTTTATAAGATAAATACGCCCACGCGGGCCATCCAGTTCCGATCCCTGCAACTGGTAAGTCGGGCAGGTCGCGTTGCAGAATCCGCAATGCACGCAGGCGCGCAGGATCGCATCGGCTTCGGCGATAACGGGATTGCTCAACAATGTCGGCGAGATGGAAGTCTGCATGCTATAGATTGGCGTAAAGCCTGCCGCGATTGAATATATTCTTCGGGTCGAAACCGGCCTTGAGTCGCTGGTGTATGTTCAAAAGAGATGCGGGCAATGTCTGGAATATTTCTTCATTACGATCACCTCTGCGAAACACCGTGACATGTCCACCCGCCAATTCAACGCGGTGGCGTATCGCCGCGGTGTCTTCATCGCTATAGAGCCAGCGCTGCGCACCACCCCAGTCCAGCATCCATGCGCCTTCTATGTGCAAAGGCGGCGTGGCGGGCTTGACCATGATGCGATACAGCGTGCTGCGATGGTGGAAAAATGGAAGCTGATGCTCGCGCAACGCATGCCAGAATTTTTCCGCTTCGGGCAATACGTCGCCAGGAATCTTGGTGCGTGCTTCCTTGACCGCCTGAGCACCGCCAGAAAGACGAATGTAGCAGTGGTCGCCGTGATAGCAGGCGCCATCCACCGGCAGCGGTTTTCTAAGCAATGCACTCATGCTTGCTATTGCGTCGTTTGGGCTGCATTCTCGGGCGACGGTAATGCTGGCTGGCGGACGTGGCAGCACTTTCAGGCTGATCTCGAGCAATATGCCCAGCGTGCCATAAGCGCCGGCCATCAGGCGCGAAACATCGTAGCCCGCGACGTTCTTCATCACCTGCCCGCCGAAGCTCAGTATTTCGCCGCGTCCGTTCAACAGCTTGCAGCCAAGCACGAAATCGCGCGCTGATCCGCTATAGGGTCTGCGTGGCCCGGACAATCCGCAAGCGATCGTGCCGCCTAATGTGGCGGCTTCACCAAAGTGTGGCGGTTCGAATGCCAGCATCTGTCCCGCTTCAGCCAAAGTAGTTTCGATATCCCTAAGCATCGTGCCGCCACGTGCAGTCAGCACCAGTTCACGCGGATCGTACTCAACGATGCCGCGATGCGCACTGACATCGATCTGCATTTCGTGCGAGGCATTTCCAAGAAAAGATTTGCTGCTGCCGCCGACGATGTCGAGTGGCATCGCATCCTGTGATGCGTCCATCACTTGTTGTTGCAATGCTGCGCTGATGTCCTTCATCAAAAGCGCTCCAGCTCGGGATGGGACAGTTGTCCGTTATGCACATGCATCGCGCCGAATTCCGCGCAGCGATGCAGCGTTGGAACCGCTTTACCGGGGTTGAGCATGCCGGAAGGATCGAATGCGGCTTTGATTGCATGGAACTGGCTCAACTCCGCGCTCCTGAACTGCACGCACATCTGGTCGATCTTCTCCATGCCGACGCCGTGTTCGCCGGTGATCGTGCCGCCGACTTCCACGCACAGCAGCAGGATGCGTCGACCAAATTCTTCGGTTCGATGAAGCTCACCTTCCTTGTTGGCATCAAACAAGATCAGAGGGTGAAGGTTGCCGTCACCGGCATGAAAGACATTGGCGACAGGCAATTTGTATTCCGCTGACATCTCGCTGATGCGGCGCAGCACATGCGGCAACTGGCGACGCGGTATCGTGCCGTCCATGCAGTAATAGTCCGGCGAGATGCGACCCACGGCAGGGAACGCCGATTTACGTCCTTTCCAGAACAGTTGCCGTTCTGCTTCATCCACCGCGGTGCGCACCTCGGTTGCGCCGCTCACCGTCAATATCCTGCGCATCGCCATGATGTATTCCGACACTTCGGCATTGGTGCCGTCCAGTTCGCATAGCAATATCGCCTCTGCGTCGCGCGGATAACCCGCGTGCACAAAATCTTCTGCCGCCCGGATCGCGAGCTTGTCCATCATCTCCAGTCCGGCGGGGATGATGCCTGCGGAGATGATCGCGCCGACCGCTTCGCCCGCTTTCACGACATCGTCAAAGGCGGCGAGCACGACCTGCGCGCGTTCCGGTCTGGCCAACAGTTTGACGGTGACTTCGACGATGATGCCGAGCATGCCTTCAGAGCCGGTCATCAGCGCGAGGAGGTCGTAGCCAGGTGAATCGAGGGTCTCTGATCCTATGGTCAACAATTCACCTTCCATCGTCACCACTTTCAGCATCAGGATATTGTGTACCGTCAGGCCGTATTTCAGGCAATGTACCCCGCCAGAGTTTTCCGCGACATTGCCGCCTATCGTGCAGGCGATCTGCGACGAAGGATCGGGCGCGTAATACAGACCATATGCTGCCGCTGCTTCCGAGATCGCAAGATTGCGCACGCCGGGCTGCACAGTGGCCATCGCATTATCGGCATCGATATGCAGAATGCTTTTGAATTTTGCCAGGCTTAACAGCACACCATCGGCCAACGGTAGTGCACCACCGGAAAGACCCGTGCCCGCGCCGCGAGCTACCACTGGAATTTGTTTCGCATGGCACAGACGCATGATGCTTTGCACCTGCTCTATATTTTCCGGCAGCACCACGACCATCGGCAATTGCCGATAGACCGACAGCCCGTCGCATTCAAACGGGCGCAGATCCTCGGCATCCGTCAAGACGGATTCACGAGGCAACAAGCTTCGCAGTGCCCTGATCAACTCGATGGTTCGGGCATTATCATGTGTGTGGTGATGGGGCAAAACGTGCTCCGGTTTAAGGCGGGTGAATAATCGTTATTGGACTATGTATAGTAATTTAGTAAGGAATAAATTTCCAGTTGGATTTGAATGTAATAGTCAAAACGCGGGCCGTGGAGCTATGCTTCTGCAAATGTTTTCGCTTTCCCGTTTGAGCGAATATCAATGGAATTCCCTCATTCGTAGCAAGGTTTGAAGTTGCTAAACAAACCAGAATCCCGGTTGTGTGATAAGAAGAATATAGGGGCTTACACTGGTATCTGGCTAGTTCGTACTACCACTAAATCAGGCTGGCAAATCTATTGAAGAAGCAGCTGGCTTGAGACTATCTGTTGAAGAAATTTTTAAGGCTGTTGGGGAAAACGTGGGGCATATCCTGATGCTGCCGTGTACCTAAACAACCGGCTCTGGCCTGACGAACAGCACCCACGCCAAACATGCAGTAAGGAAGAGCTCTACTGCAAAAGCGGGCCATGCGTTCAGGCTTAAAGCTGCAGCGCCGTAAAGACTAAGGGCGGTAGTCAACACCAGAGAGACGAAGGTGCCCATCATCAACGCGCGACGTGCCTGCGTATTTAACGCGTTGCGTCCCATCCACACGGTGACTGCCAGGCCGATGAGCAAGACACCGTATCGATGCCCCATGTAGTTGAAGTCTCCCGGTGACATTTCCCAATACTTTGCCATCATGTCTGGCGCGGCAAACCACCCCAATCCAAAGAGGCCAAGCACTGTGGTAAAAGTCAAAGCGTGTTTACTGGTCAGCATGCTTACTCCTCTGAAATTGAACGCTTGTCATGGTTGCGTGCATGTAAAGTTGTAACGGTCACGAGGCGGCCTGTTTCTCAAGTGTGTTTCGCGCGCAAACTCTTCACGAGCCAGACGATCCAGGTTGCCGTCGTCAGGATTGCAACGGCTGTCGGAAACCACACGGCAATGATGGAGAGGAGAGAATAGAGGACAAAGGCTCCATAGCCATTATTCCTGCTCGTGCGTAACGTGTTTTGCGCATCATCGTCGCGGGCAAGTCCACTGCGCAGTGCACACTGCGTGATCAGGATCCACGCGACCGCCTGTGCCGCCAGAACCGCGTTGTAAAGCACGACAGCCGGCGCAGCGTGGTCCGTCAGTATGAACTCTCCAAGGAGCGCCGTAGGGAACGGGATGAACGCGATAGTCAGAAGGAGGAATCCATTCGCGAACAGGAATGGTGCCGAAGTCCGTGGCACGGAACGGATAAGCGCGTGGTGATTCACCCACGTGATGAAGATGATGGTGAAGCTGAGGAGAAAAGAACCCGCAATCGGCAAAGCGTGCAGCAATGAAGCCCAAAAGTCAGCCACGCTGTGAATGGACTCCGGATCGGGCGCTTTGAGCTCGATCACCAGTAAAGTCATTGCGATCGCGAATACCCCGTCGCTGAGTGCTTCCAGTCGGGCGTTTAAGTTATGTTCGTTCATAAGTTATTGAATGAGGTGCAAGACAATGTGAGGGATGTTGCCAAGCGTGAAGCGGATAAATTTTCATGGGTCGGGAATGTCGCTAAATCCTTCGGGGTTGTCAAGCTGGTCCAATGGTTCAATTTGGCTGGCTGTGTTTGTTTATATACCGAAAGCTCGGGGTCACTACCGAAGCTCGGGGTCAGGTCTATCTAAGTAGCATTGTTCTTGCCGGCAAACCGCCGATTACTTTGGGGGTACACTTCACCACGGTCGGGAGAATTGTTCGGGGAGGGGGATGATTGGTGTGGAGGAGGAATGCTAAATGCTAGACCTGACCCAGTGGTCTCTCCTTAATAGATCAATTGCTAAGGACGCATTTGTGCCAATACCGGAACTTCAGGTTGATTTTCAAATTGGCTTAAGTCAGCCTTAAAATAATTCAGTTAGATTGCAATATATATTCAGAAAATGGCAAAAATAAAAGACGTTATTATTGTATTTTCTTGCCTTCTTAGTTCGGCTGGTTTGGCAGGAGAACTTTCGGTAGTTCAGCGGACATACTCGATACCTGAGGAGGTTGAAATATATTCTCGTGAGTTGAATATTGAAAGCAATACTGCTAATTCATCCATAAACGTAGAGAGACTTTTACAATTAGGACAGCAAGCCTCCGTAGCGTTAGTCCAGCCTTCCAGTCCAGGTGAAGCTGATATTCTTGAACGCTTGAGCGAAGATGAATTTCAAACAGTGGTCCATAAGATGAAGGGCTTTTCTGTTAATCGCCAAGAAACCGTTTTTGTTGAACCGGATCCAAACTTCTTCATCGCACTTGCAAAACGTGGTGGCGACCAAGCCAGCGTTGACTTCTTCGAAGTTAAGAAAAAAACAGAGTACTCATATTACCGTCAACAAACGGATTACAACGGCTGCTATTTATTTGGAACATTAGGTATGGTTGATTCATATAATCAGTGGATTAAATATGGCAATAAATATCCAGCCCGATACTCAAAGGATGTCAAAAGCCAAATTCGTAATATTGAGGACGACATTACAGGTGGAACATGTGCTTGCGATGATAAGACGTCCGCACTACGTGAATTTGAAGCTTTTATTCTGGCATTCCCATCCGCAAAAATTGCAGAGCGTGTTCGCGAGAGGATAAATCAGATTAATCTGGGCAAGAGTGACATTCGAGAAAACTGCATTAACAACTAAAAAGGCATTCTGCTTTCTGGAAAATAGAACTTCCGGTTTGTGTCGATTTGCGACATTAGCCTCAGTCCGCTTGTATGGTTCTTGGGCAACGTAGAAATCGAAGAGGTATGATTGGAGCAATCGACAGAGTTACCTATGCTTCAGTCTGCCGCGTTGTAATCCGAACGCCCCAGAGTCCAGGCGAGCCCGATGCCCACAGACCACCCGCTTTTACGACGAACCAGCGGGCTGTCACGGTTGACAGCGCCAGCTAATGATTCAGCCTGTATATAGTTGAAAAGCCGAACATCGGGAGAGAAGGAATGTGCTGCGAGTAGACCCGCTCGCAGCGCAATCAACCCGCTCTTGGCATCGTAGCTTGCACGTAATGGCGTTGCTTCGGCGGGAGTCACGCCATATAAGGTGTCAGTTAATTTTTCGTCACCGAACACCGCCCCCAAGCTGGTTGAGATGAACCAATGATCGGGTAAGCGGCGATCCGTCACCCATTGTGGTTCAAATGCGATACCACGTGAGATAAAACCGTGGCTGACATCGATCACTTCACGCAATGGAAACTGTAATCGGGAATTGCTGCGACCGGATGAAATGTCACCGAGGTTGATTTTCAGGCGCGGGCCAAACTCGATCATCGTACCCAGATCCTCCATGCCTTTTCGTGCTTCGATTCCCGATGAGTGTGAACCCAGGGATCCGGCAAAACCCACATCAAATTCGTAGCGGGGCGTCTTCAACGCTCGCACACCCACGGTGCCACGGTCTATACGCAAGTACTGGCCTCGGTAGATTACATAGGGCAAGGGTAGCGCCAGGTTCGCGCGATCTTCAGAGCCCGGGTAAGCCGGTTGAGAATATCCAAAAGCAAACAACCCGGCTTCCCACAATGGCAGTACAGGTTTGGCTTCTGATTTGGTTATCCGCTGAGTGGTATCTTGTGTTGAACCATTTTGAGTTGTGTAATCCTCAGCGAAGGTCGAGGTGGGCAACAAAATTATCAAGAAGATAGCGGCCAGGGCAACTTGTAGCGCTCTATTTTGAATGCGTGAGATCATTATCTACTTCTCTGATGCGCTACTGGCAGCTTGCATATCCATGGAGAGGCTGCGCATGTCCTTGATGTAAGCCGAGATCATTTCATTGATGTGCTCTTTTTGCCGGGCCGTAAGCAGACCATGGATTTGAACGATCATTTCATCCGTACCTTTTTCGAAAGACTCAAAGGCGTGCTGTTGGTATGGCGTCCTGGCCTTCTCTGGCGTGAGCACCCATGCGGAGAGGAATGTTGCGATTTCTTCGGTGCCAGCGTGGTTGTTCAATAGTGTTATCAATTTGCGCTGATTGGTTTCACGGTTCTGGATGAAGATAGGCGTGATAAAAGGCAGGCGACGGCTCATTTCCCGGACCTTCTGCTCTTGTTCTTTGCTCAAGTTTCCCGCCAGCCATTCCAGGAAATCAATTGTTTGTTTCGCGCGCTTGTCCAGCTTTTCATCCGCACTGCCATCGAGCCTCTCTTTCTTTTGCTCCTGAATATCCTCGGCAAAAGATTTCTCCAGTTCCTGTATTTGCACTTTATCCATGCTGCGAAATAATAGTGCTGCAGGTTGTACCGTCGGCGCCATGGTTGTTCTGAACAAGCTCATCAGTTGTAATCTCAGCCCGGTGACAGTTTCCACACTCAAATGTCCATTATATTGGACAGCTCCATTCAGGTTTTGCAGAAAGATGATGTATTCCGGCAGCGCATTTTTTCGATGCCAGCGCATATAATCCGAGACTTCCTGGCGTATGGTTTCTTTCTGCTGGTCGTTGAATGAAGTGTAGCTGTTGATTTTATGTTGCAGATACAGATCGGCATTGCGGTAGAGCAGGCCGACCGTGTTGCAGCCGCTGACGAGAAGGGCGATGGCGAGAGCTATGAGAAGCGATTTTTTCATATCTGCCTGCGGTTCCAATTATTGGGCTGCGCAAAAAGGTTAGCATGAAAATGCGGGAGCGGTGTCATGCAAGAAATGGCATTGATTTGAAATGCCCTTGAGCAATGCATGGATATGCTCACCCTCTTTTAGTTTTGCAATACCCTGTTAACATTTGCATGTGCCGGGATAGCCGGCTTTAAGATTTTCTGGAGACAAGAAAAAGAATGAGTACCAACATCAACCATAGCCGCCGTATTTTCAGCATCGCCTTATCAGGATTAGTGCTGGCAGGCGGAATATTTGTTCCCGGCGGCAATGCAACAGAACAGGCTGCGCCTGCAGTCGGCCGCCCGGCGCTGACAGTTCGTACAGTGACATTGCAAGAAGATAAGTGGGCGCGCACATTGTCGGCAAACGGCAGCATCATACCTTGGCAGGAAGCCATCATTAGCGCGCAAGTTCAGGGGCTGAGGATATCCGAGGTAAAGGTCAATATCGGCGATCATGTCCAGCAGGGGCAGGTGCTGGTGACGCTGGACAATTTTGCACGCACCGGTAGCGAACCCGGGGTTCCTGATTCTGCACAGGGGCGCATCGTATCGCCCGATGCAGGTGTTATATCCGCTGCGAATGCCAATGTGGGTTCCATGCCCAAACCCGGAGATGAGCTTTTCCGGCTGATACGCAAAGGACGTCTGGAGTGGCGCGCCGACCTGACAGCGGAAGAATTGATGTTGATCCGCAAGGGCATGGCAGCTGAAATCGTCGTGGGCGAGGGGCGGGCCATCAAGGGTAAGGTGCGTGCGATCTCGCCATCGGTCGATCCAAAAACACGTTACGGCTATGCACTGGTCACCGTGCCTGATAGTGACGGTATCGTTGCCGGCGCCTTTGCGCGCGGCACTTTCGATGTCAGCGGTGGAAAAAGGCCATTGCAATCGTTGCCGCAGTCTGCCGTGATGCAGCGAGGCAGCAAGACTTTCGTGCTGATCGTGGGGCCGGATAACCATGTTCATGAGCGTGCAGTGACAGTAGGGCAGCGCAACGGTGACCGCGTGCAGATCAAGGAAGGCCTGAAAGCGAGCGAACCGGTTGTCGAGATTGGCGGGGCATTCCTGACCGAAGGCGATGTCGTGCAGGTTGTGAAGTGAGAGGATAAATATGGCCATTAATGTATCTGCGTGGTCCATACGCAATCCTATTCCGGCGGTGCTCGGTTTTGCGATGCTCACTTTCCTGGGCTTGATGGCATTCAAGGCCATGAAGATCCAGCTGTTCCCGGATATCGATCTGCCGATGATCACGGTGACGTCCACATTGCCGGGCGCATCTCCCGACCAGATGGAAGCCGAGGTGGCGCGCAAGATCGAGAATGCGCTGGCAGGGGCGCAAGGATTGAAACATCTTTATACCCAGATCAAGGACGGCAGCGCGATTGTGTCTGCCGAGTTTCGACTTGAACGCGATTCGCGCCTTGCGCTGGAAGATGTTCGTTCCGCCGTCTCGCGCATACGCGGTGACCTGCCGCGCGAAATGCTCGACCCTGTGGTCAATAAAGTGGAAATGAGCGGCAAACCCATCCTGACCTATACCATTGCCGCGCCCAACATGACAGAGGAGGAGTTGTCATGGTTCGTGGACAACAACATCACCAAGCTGCTGCTCGGCGTAAAAGGCGTAGGCTCGGTTTCCCGTGTCGGCGGTGTAACCCGCCAGGTGCGCGTGGAACTTGATCCGGCCAAGCTGCTGGCACTCAATCTCACCGCCACGGAAATTTCTACCCGGTTGCGCGATATCCAGCAAGAAGCGCCCGGAGGGCGCACCGATCTCGGCGGGATGGAGCAATCCGTGCGCACGGTGGCGACGGTGCAGACTGCGGAACAATTGGCGCAAATGGAAATCAGCCTGCGCGATGGCCGCCGCGTGCGCCTCGACCAGGTGGCAGATGTACGCGACACCATCGCAGAGCGTCGCTCGGCTGCACTGCTCGATGGCATGCCAGTGGTGGGTTTCGAAATCATGCGCTCGCTGGGCGCGGGCGATCTTGAGGTGGCCGATGGCGTGACGGCAGCACTTGCCAAGCTCAAGAAGGAACACCCAGAGATTGCGACAGACCGCGTATTCAACATAGTGGACCGGGTGAGCGATACTTACAAGGGCTCGATGGAGATGATATTCGAAGGCGCCGCGCTGGCGGTGATGGTAGTGGTTTTCTTCCTGCGTAATACGCGTGCCACGATCGTCGCCGCGACTGCCTTGCCGCTGGCCGTGATTCCCACCTTCGGGTTGATGTACCTGTTCGGCTTCTCCATCAGCATGGTGACCTTGCTTGCACTATCGCTGGTGGTCGGTGTGCTGGTGGACGATGCGATCGTCGAGATCGAGAACATCATGCGCCATCTGGAAATGGGCAAGAAGCCATACCAGGCGGCGATGGAGGCTGCCGACGAAATCGGCATGGCGGTGATTGCGACCACGTTCACGCTGGTGGCGGTGTTCCTTCCGACGGCATTCATGAGCGGCATACCGGGGCGATTCTTCGTTCAATTCGGCTGGACCGCAGCAGTGGCGGTAATGTTCTCGCTGGTGGTAGCGAGGATGCTGACACCGATGATGTCTGCCTATTTCCTGAAGCCGCGCGCGTTGCATGCAACGCCCAAGTGGCTCGAGATATACCTCAAGTGGGCGCAATGGTGCCTGCATCACCGCAAAATAACGTTGCTGGCAACGGCGATATTTTTCTTCGGATCGTTTGGTTTGGCCAGTACCTTGCCCAAGGCATTCCAGCCCAAGGACAACGATTCGCAAACACAGGTGACACTCACCCTGCCGCCGGGCAGCCGGCTGGATCAATCCTATGCACTGGCCGAGCAGGCGCGCGTCATTATCCGGCAGAATCCGGAAGTGACGCGGGTCTACACTGCCATCGGCGGCGGCTTGTCGGGTGGCAATGCATTTGAGCCAGCGAGTGCTGCGGAAGTACGCAAGGCCACGCTGTCCATCCAGTTGAAGAAAAAAGGGGAGCGCAAGCTCAACAAACAACTGATCGAAGACCAGTTGCGCGATGCGATGATGGCATTGCCCGGCGTGCGCGTCAAAGTCGGCATGGGACAGGCGTCGGATAAATATCAACTGGTGCTGACCAGCGAAAACAGCGAATTGCTGAATGCGCAAGCGCTCAAGGTGGGACAGGAGCTACGCACGATTCCGGGTATCGGTAATGTGGTGTCCAATTCCAGCGTACTGCGCCCTGAAGTGGTGGCGCGTCCCGACTTTGCACGAGCGGCCGATCTGGGTGTAACTTCCAAGGCGATTGCCGATACCTTGCGCGTGGCGACTGCCGGGGATTATGACCAGGAACTGGCCAAGCTCAACTTGCCGGATCGCCAGTTGCCCATTATCGTGAAACTGCGCGATGAAGCGCGGCAGGATTTGGGATTGTTGACACGCCTCGTGGTACCCGGCACGAATGGACCGGTGATGTTGGGCAACGTGGCGACGCTGGCATTGGAAAGCGGTCCGGCGCAGATCGACCGTTATGACCGGCAGCGCAATATCTCCTTTGAAATCGAACTGGCAGGACAACCGTTGGGCAAGGTGCAGGCCGAGGCAATGGCTTTGCCATCGATCAAGAATTTGCCGGCGGAAGTTGAAGTCGCACCGATCGGTGATGCCGAGATGATGAAGGAATTGTTCGCAAGCTTCGGGCTTGCCATGTTCACCGGCGTAATGTGCATCTACATTGTGCTGGTGCTTTTGTTCAAGGACTTCATGCAACCGGCTACCATCCTGTGGGCACTGATCCTGTCTGTACCGGGCGCATTCCTGGCATTGTTTGTTACGCATACGGCGATTTCCATGCCCTCGATGATCGGCCTCATCATGCTGATGGGCATTGCCACCAAGAACTCCATCCTGCTGGTGGAGTATGCCATCACCTCAAGGCGCGAACGCGGCATGAACCGCGCCGAAGCGTTGCTCGATGCCTGTCGCAAACGGGCGAGGCCCATTGTGATGACGACCTTGGCGATGGGCGCGGGTATGATGCCTGTCGCACTGGATATCGGCTTGGGAGACGGCAGCTTCCGCTCGCCGATGTCGATTGTCGTGATCGGTGGTTTGATCACCTCGACCTTCCTGAGTCTGCTGGTGATCCCGGTCGTGTTCACTTATGTTGACGATGCGATAGTGTGGTTTACCGCGAAGATTAATAAATTCAGAAGGACAGAAAATGTTTAATAACATGTGGGACGAGCGCTACGCGCAAGAAGGGTATTTTTTTGGCACCGAGCCGAATGCATTTCTGGTAACGCAGCGGCAACTACTGAAACCCGGCATGAGCTGCCTCGCTGTTGCAGATGGCGAGGGGCGCAATGGCGTGTGGCTTGCGCAGCAGGGATTACGGGTGCTGTCGGTCGAGGCATCGGCGGTAGCATTGGAGAAAGCAAAGAAGCTGGCTGAACAGCGCGGGGTGGCGATTGAGTTCGAGCAGGCCGATCTCGCCCACTGGCATTGGGGCGAACACCGTTTCGATATCGTGGCGGCGATCTTCATCCAGTTCGCACCACCCGCATTGCGTGAGCAGATATTTGAGGGCATCAAGCGTTGCCTGAAGCCGGGAGGCTTGCTGTTGCTGCAAGGTTACACACCTCGACAGCTCGAATTTAAAACCGGGGGACCCCCGGTGGCCGAAAACATGTACACCGAAGCACTGTTGCGCAATTCATTCGGCGATATGGAAATCCTGCATTTAAGCGAACATGACGAGCATGTCAGCGAGGGTGCCGGGCATAGCGGAATGTCCGCGCTGATTGACATCGTGGCACGCAAGAAAGCCTGAGTCCGCCAATATTTGCGTGCTTTTTTCAGCGAGATAACTTCAACAGGTTCGCCAAGTAAATCGGAGGCATCATGTTATTGCTGCGTACAGGAAAGTTACTTGCACTTTTCAGCCTATTGTTCGCAGCAGGCTGCTCGACAACGGGTAGTGCGGGGAAATTTTTTCCTGCTGCGGGTGCCCGATCTTTCAAGATCGAATCCATTCCAACCGGAGCTGATGTGTTCGTGATGGGTGAGAAGATCGGTGTTACACCAATCGAGATCAGCCATAAAGATGTCTTTCCCAATATCTACCCCCATGAAAAAGAATCCGCGTACGGCAGGGTGACACTCAAAAAAACAGGATGTTCGGATTTCACCGCACCAGTGAGCGCAGAAATAAGCAACAGCGGTCTGCACGCGAAACTTGATTGCGCGATGAAGCCTGCTGCATCGGGTGAAATGCGCCACAGCGGAGAAATCCTGCATAGCAGCGAAACGATCGAACAGCGTTTGGACAAGATCAAGGATCTGCTTAACAAAGGATTGATTACCGAAGACGAAGCCAGGAAGACCAGAGAGCGCATCCTTCAGGAACTTTGATCAAGGCATGACAACCAGGCAGATCATCTATGTACCGGGGAAAAATCCCAAACCAGAGGCAGATGCCCATCGCGAGCTGCTCTGGCGTACGCTGGTTGAAGGTGTGCGCCGTGCCGACAGTGCGGCAGCCGATACACTCCAGGCTGCCTATGCGCAGTTTCATCTGATTAGCTGGAATTATCTTTATTACCACGCGTATAAAGACATCACACTGGATGTTCCCTGGATCGACGCGCTGATCAACAAACACGGTCCCACCGAGCAGGATATTCTTGAGGCCAATTCGTGGCATATAAGGCTGGATCGCTTCATGCTGACGCTGGCCGATCACATTCCGTTGCTGATACGGTTGTTGCCCGAAGCCATTCGCAGCACCGCCCATGAAATCGACCGTTATTTCAATAATACCGATGATGTCGCCCTGAATATTCGCGATCTGTTGAAGCAGACACTGTGCCCCATGCTGGAGCAGCACGATGAGGTGCTGTTGATCGGGCACAGTCTCGGTTCCGTCATAGCTTACGATACCCTGTGGGAGTTATCCAAACAGGAAGGGATGGAAGGCAAGTTGGATTTCCTGACACTCGGCAGCCCCATGGGCATGCATTATGTACAAAGGCGCCTGTTGGGCATGAATCACAACGGCAAAAAAACTTATCCCACCTTGATCCGCCGCTGGATCAATGTTTCAGCCGAGGGTGATGTCGCTGCGCTTAATCAGGATTTCAGTGAAAGTTTTAAGCCTATGCTGGAGCAGGGTTTGGTTGAGTCTATCGAAGACCATTGCCACGGTATCTATAACTTTTTCCGCAGCAACGAAGGTCTGAACTGTCATCGTTCATACGGTTATATGGTCAATCCGGCAGTGGGGAGCATTATTGCGGACTGGTGGAAGCATTGATATTGCTTCGCTGGGCAAAAAAAAGGCTTGCCAGGGGGCGGGCAAGCCAAGAGGGGAAAGGAACTTCAATCAATCTGAATATAATTATACTCTAATATGACTGGGTGTCAACTTTTATGGTTGGATAATATTAACTGGTTAATTTCTATGAATTTAATATTGTGCATATAGCAATTCATCGAGCTTTGTTACTGTGTAATATGGTTACCGGTTAAATTGCCTGAAATTTAATGTTGATACTGAAGGAGAATATTCAATGTCACATACACGCATTATTTTCCTGACCACACTCGCCATGATTGCTTTTGCGGGCAACTCCCTGCTTTGCCGAATCGCTCTCAAGCATACCGGCATTGATGCAGCCAGTTTCACTTCGATTAGACTGATTTCCGGAGCGCTGATACTTTGGCTGATCGCGCGTATGAGTCGCAGAACAAATATCGGAATGGGCAACTGGCTGTCGGCATTCGCTTTGTTTACCTATGCTGCCGGATTTTCCTTTGCCTATGTCAGCCTGCCTGCTGCAACCGGTGCATTACTGCTTTTTGGTGCTGTTCAGGCAACGATGATCAGTTATGGCATTTGGAAGGGTGAGCGTTTAATGAATATTCAGCTTGCCGGGCTGGTTCTCGCGTTCGGCGGAATTGTCGGCTTGATGTTGCCCGGTCTTTCGGCGCCGCCACTGGTGGGATCTCTGTTGATGCTGGGCGCAGGGATGGCATGGGGTGTTTATTCCTTGCGCGGAAAGGGAGCAGGCGATCCCACACGGGTAACGGCAGGGAATTTTTTGCGTGCTGTACCGATTGCTGCGGTTCTGAGCCTGCTGACGTTGCAAAGCAGCGCCCTGGATATTGCCGGGTTCTGGTATGCGGTATCGTCAGGCGCTTTGGCTTCCGGAATCGGGTACGCGATCTGGTACACCGCTTTGCCTGCGTTGAAAGCAACCAGTGCCGCGACGGTGCAACTGAGCGTACCGGTGATTGCGGCTTTGGGTGGCATCGTTTTTCTCGGCGAGCCTATCACCTTGCGTTTGATTTTGGCTTCACTGGCAATACTGGGCGGGATTGCGCTGGTGATCCTCGAGAAGCGCAATGTGAGTAATACGCAACCGGTCGCGCAGGCGGACCGCCCATGAGCACATTCGTTAAATTTGATTTTTTAATCTATGCATTCCAAAGGAGGTAAATCATGAGCATGATCCAGGAATTCAAGCAATTCGCGATCAAGGGCAACGTGGTTGATATGGCTGTTGGTGTCATTATCGGTGCTGCCTTCGGGAAAATCGTTTCTTCTCTTGTTACCGATGTCGTGATGCCGCCCATCGGAGTACTGATAGGGGGGGTGGACTTTTCGAAATTATCCGTCACTTTGCAGGCAGCCACCGCCACCGCGCCAGCTGTCGTGATCAGCTACGGCAAATTTATCCAGACAATCGTGGATTTCACGATTATTGCCGCGGTGATCTTTATGGTCATCAAAGCCATCAACTCGATGAAGAGGCATGCTGAAGAAGTTGCGGCGCCTCCAGCCGCGCCCAGCGCGCAAGAAGTCTTGCTGGCGGAAATACGCGATTTGCTGAAAAAGTGATACGGTCGATGACGTGAACGACCAAGACAAAAATCTGACGCACGGACTGGAGCGCCTGCCCAAACCTGTTTGGCGCCAGTTATTCAAGACCACCGAAGGGCGCATCTTGCTGCTTGGTATTGCCATCGCACTCATCGGACTCATTGTGATGGGAGCAGTCGCTTTCTGGTCGCCTGAAATCTCGCGCATGATGGGTGCCATGAGTTTCTCCAACCTGTTTTTCGGCACGATCGTGTCCATGTCCATCGGTTATGCCGCCGGATACGGCCACGCCCTCGTGATTCCGGTGAACATATGGGTGGAGACTGTAATGGTGTTGCTGTTTTATCCCGTGTTTGTTTTTAGCATGCGCAAGCTGGTGGAATTTCCCAAATTGAAGCGCTATCTCGAGCGAACGCAGGAAGCAGCCGAGCGCCACCACGATACGGTTCGCCGCTACGGCATCGTCGGCCTGTTTATTTTTGTCTGGTTCCCGTTCTGGATGACAGGGCCGGTGGTGGGTAGCGCGATCGGTTATCTGCTCGGATTTCCTGCATGGCTGACCATCTTGGTCGTGCTTTCCGGTACCTATGCGGCCATGGCAGGATGGGCTTATCTGCTGTTCGGCCTTTATTCCCGTGCCGCTGTCTTTGGGCCATGGGCGCCTGTCCTTATTATCGGGCTGATCATTTTTGTTATTGTCGCCGTCTATCTGCTCAATCGGCGCGAGAAAAACATCAAACGAAAAAGTCGTGGCAATTAAAATAAAACAGAACCCCATTTCCAAATACGCGCTTATCCAGAGGTGATAAATTGGCCGAAGATCAGTTGGCAGCCAAGCTCTACAGCACAAAATCCTGCCACCTCTGCGAAGCTGCGGAACGGGTTCTCATTGGAGGAAGGGTTGCCGTTACGAAAATAGACATCGTGTCAGATGTGGCACTGTTAAAGAAATACGGCCTGCGCATCCCGGTATTGCAGCGTATCGATAACGGTGCCGAGCTCGACTGGCCTTTTGATGCTGAAGCGGTAGCTGATTTTTTGAAGTAAGCCCGCTACACGGGAAAATTGTTCGTGCTCACACTCAAGGAGTAGCGATCATGTCAAAGTGGCTCATCATTGCCGGCATCATTCTTGTCCTGCTTGGAATAGCCTGGCCGTGGCTGTCCAGGCTGGGTCTTGGACATCTTCCGGGCGACATCCATATCGAGCGCAAAGGGTTCAGCTTCTATTTTCCGATCACCACCAGCATCATAATTTCGGTGGTGCTGACGATTATTTTCTGGATATTCAGGAAGTGAATGAGCAGCCAATATTTTGGCCGCCGACCTTTCGGCTGCAGTCCCTGCCTGGTGCCCATAAAAGCTATCGTTGCGACTTTAATGTCCGGCCATCTCTAAAAAAATTGACGGTTTTGCATATTGACCGCAAGGCCGGAAAGGCGCATTCTGTAAAGCGTATTTTGTGATTATTAAATGTCAGTATCAGTAGTTCTTTTTAATCGCTGCAAGGCAGCAATTACGATTTAAAGGAGAATATTTTGGCTACATTGAACAAAATCGAAAAAGGCGTAAAAAATGCCGGTCGTAAAATCGGCAAAGCAGCTAGCAGTGCGGTTGCAGCCGAAAAGAAAGCAGAAGAAACTGCGAAAAACATGGCTTCAGCAGCCAGGAAAAAAGTGGGAGTGGCTGCCAAAAAAGTGTCTGCGACTGAAAAAAATCTAGAAAAGTCTGCAAAAAAAGCGGCCTCAACGGCGAAGAAAAAAGCAGAAATGGCTGCCAAAAAAGTAGCCGTGACTGAAAAGAAACTGGAAAAGACCGCACAAAGAGCGGCTGCGACCGCGAAGAAAAAAATTGAGAGAGCCACACAAAAAGCTGTCGCGACAGCAAAGAAAAAAGTGGAAAAAGCCGCCAAAAATCTGGCCTTGACTAAAAAGAAAGTAGAAAAGGCCGCGAAGAAAGCTGCAGTAACAGCCAGGAATGCAGGAAAGGCAGCCAGGAAAGCGGCCTCGACTGCCCAGAAAAACGTTGTGAAAGTGGCCAACAATGCCGCGTCTACGGCGAGAAGCGCAAAAAAGACTGCAATGAAAGGCGCATCGGCAGCGAAGAAAAAGGTAGCTTCAGCGCTGTAATCAACCGGACGGGCTATCGACTATCGGTAGCCTGTTCCTGCAACGCATCTTCATTCGCTGCCAGCCTCAATAGCCGAGTGCCAGCCCCGTCTGGCGCCTCGTATCGTTTGCCCCGTAATAGCGATTTTTTCCAACCGGTTTTCCATTCAGCGACGGCGCGCCGACCAATATCGCCGCTACATGGTTGGCCGGCTGGGGGCCTGCGAACTTCTGTCCCCAGTCCTCTAATTCAAATTGCACATCCGGGCTGATCGCATCCGGCTCAAGATAGGTTACATCCGGCAGCCATTGCTGGTGGAAGCGCGGCGCATCCACCGCCTGTTGTATGTCCATGCCGTAGTCGATCACATTCAGCATCGTCAGTAGCACCGTGGTGATGATGCGGCTGCCGCCCGGTGTGCCGAGAATCATCAGGGGTTTGCCATCCTTCGTGACGATGGACGGGCTCATCGAGCTTAGCGGACGCTTGCCGGGTGCGATCGCGTTCGCCGCCCCCTGCATCAAACCGTAGCTGTTCGGCACGCCAACTTTCGCGGTGAAATCGTCCATCTCGTTGTTCAGCAGCACACCGGTGTGCGCGGCAGTGATCTTGGTGCCGAACCAATCGTTCAGCGTGTAGGTCACCGACACTGCGTTGCCCCACTGGTCGATGATCGAATAGTGCGTGGTGTTGCTGCCTTCATGCAGCGCGGCGGCAGGATGCGGAAACACGCCGGGTTTGATGAGCAGAGAAATGCCCGCCTTGTCCGGCACGATCATCGCGCGTATTTCTGCGGCATATTTTTTATCGAGCAAATGCCCGACTGGATTTGTTACAAAGTCAGGATCGCCGAGATAACTGTTGCGGTCGACAAACGCGTGGCGCATCGCCTCGATCTGGAACTGCATCGCGGGCGCAGAGCGATAGCCCAACTCGCTTAAATGATAGCCTTCCAATATGGTCAGAATCTCGCACAGCGCCACGCCGCCCGAACTGGGTGGCGGCGCAGAGATGATTTCGTAGCCGCGATAATTGCACTCGATCGGATCGAGCTCGCGCGTGCTGTACTCGTTCAGGTCGGCCTGCGTGATGATGCCTTTGCCGGCCTGGCTGGTGGCAACGATTGCGCTGGCGACTTCTCCCCTGTAAAAACCTGCAGCACCATGATCGCTGATCTGCTTCAGCGTATTTGCGAGATCATGCTGCACCAGCTTCTGCCCGGCCTTGTAAGGTTCGCCGTGATGCAAAAAAATCTCAGCCGAAGCCGGGTCATTCTTGAATTTTTCTGTCGCGGTTGTCAGCATGTCCACATCGCCCTGTTCCAGCACGAAGCCTTCCTGCGCATACTTGATTGCCGGGGCGATCAGCTTTTCACGTTTCATGGTTCCGTATTTCGCGCGCGCCATTTCAAGCCCGGCCACCGTGCCCGGCACGCCGACCGCAAGCATGCCATCTGTGCTTGCACCCTTGATCACGTTGCCTTCCTTATCGAGAAACATGTCCGGCGTCGCGGCCAGCGGCGCCTTCTCGCGGAAGTCGAGAAAAGTCTTGCGGCCATCGGCCAACTGTAAGGTCATGAAGCCGCCACCGCCGAGGTTGCCCGCTGCCGGGTAAACCACTGCCAGCGCATATCCCACCGCAACGGCTGCATCCACTGCATTGCCGCCGTTCTTAAGAACGTCCACGCCCACATGCGTTGCCAAGTGCTGCGCAGTTACCACCATGCCGTGCTCGGCGGCAACGGGTGGCTGCGAATCTGCATGTGAGTCGAGCAAGAAAAACGCAAGAGAGACAACGAGAAGGAGTTTCGCAAATAATTTTATTTTCATGGTGTAGATATTGTAGTGCAGGAAAGGCTGCAGCGCTGAAGTTGGTGGCATTTGCAAAGGAAGGTTTGCTGCGGAAAGCCAAAAAATAATGCATCCGGTGCCATGCTTTGCTAAGGTACGCATATGACTCCGATATTCAAAGCGCTCTCAAACGGTGTGCGCGACCTGTTCCAGTTCAAGGTCTTGCTGATCGTGATCTGGCCGATCGTTGCCGCATCGCTGCTATGGCTGATTGTGGGCGTGACATTCTGGAGCACCTTCGCGGGTTGGATAGACAGCGGCCTTGCCGCCATCGGCATTCAAAGCTGGCTCGACGGTGTAGAGCCGCGCTGGATCGCAAATGCCATCCAGGCATTCGCACATCTCATCTTGTTCGTGCCTGCGGTGTTCATGACCGCGCTGGTGATCACCGCTTTGTTCGCGATGCCAACGTTGATTCGCCTCGTGGAACAACGTCATTTTCCGCAGCTCAAGCGCGAGGCCGGCGGCACCGTGGCCGGCAATCTGCTCAATGCACTGATGGCGGTGGGTGTCTTCGTCGCGATCTGGGTGCTGACGTTGCCGTTGTGGATGATCGGCGTGGGTATCGTGATCCCGTTTATTGCCGCGACCTACCTGAACCAGCGCCTGTTCCGCTACGATGCGCTCGCGGAACACGCCAGCCGTGAAGAGATGCAAACCCTGTTCTCAAAGTATCAGTCTTCATGGTGGGGGCTGGGGTTGCTGACCGGCTTGCTGCAATTCATCCCGGTTCTGAACCTGCTCGCGCCGGTACTGACGGCACTGGTGTTCATCCACTTTGGACTTGAGAGATTGGCATATCTGCGGCAGCAGCCATAGTCGACGGCCAGTTTTTTACCGCCGCATCCGGTTGATCGCCCGCGCCACCGCACGCGACAGAAAATCTTCCGCAGCCGTCTTCCTGATCTTGCTCGACCACAACTCCGCGGGCAGTGCAGCATCTGCCGCAGCGACATGGATGCTGATCCGCGAAGGCTGCGCAAAAGGATCGCCCTGCACATGATCGATCGAGAGCCGATAGCCTTCGAACTGGTAGCTCCCGGCGATATCCTTGTAGGCCTTGTACCCCTGACCATCTATTCTCTTCAAGAGTGCTCTTAGACGTTCCATCTAATCCTCCTTGTGTAAATGGACTGTTTGAGATTTCATGTTAAAGGAAAAATTAATCTTCACCATCCTCCGCCACCGCTACCGCCCCCACCGCCGCCGGACGAACCGCCACCACCGCCACCACTCGACGAGCTCGGCGCTGCAGAAGCAGAGCCGACCGCACTGCTCAGCGCGCCGCCCACTGCACCAGCGAATCCGCCGAGGTTGGAAGTATTCCAGTGTTGTCCGTGATACCAGGCCGGATGATATTGCTGGTTGCTCTCATTGATGCGGCTGAACACTTCCGAGAATTTTTCCGCCCAGCGTTGCTCGACATCGAGCGCCATCGCGTAAGGCAGCAGTCGCTCAAAGAGTTCAGTTGTCTTTTCCGGTGGATGCTTGAAGTTCAACTCATCCTTTTCCGCCACCTCGAGATACATGCGCAACCCCTCCGCCTCATCGAGGAATTTGCGGCCGCGCATCGTCGGCGCTTTGAGCAAGTGAAAAAACGTAAAGTTGATCGCCACGGCAACGAGCAGGGCAACAGGCATGATCGCCCCTGCCTTGAGATACAACATGGACACCCCGACAATCTCGCCGCCGATGAAGGGCAGGGAAAACAGCGTGATGAACAGCGCCGCGACAATGCTTCCGCCCGCGCGCACCATCCGCCAGCTTCTCCACACCATCATCACCAGCATGATCACGCCTAACGACCAACCCGTCAGCCATACCAGCATGAACATGCTGATACTGCGCGCCTCGCCCGCTGGCAACGACCACGCCGTGGCCAGTAACGTCAAGATCGTCAGCAGGATGCCGGGAATGATCCAGCCCGTGTTGGTCAGAAAATAGGCCTTCTCGAAGTCGCGCCTCAGCGCCTGCTTCTGGTTTTGCATCCCCTGATGGATGATGGTGTGATTATCCTGCTTCAATTCCAGCTTGCTCTTGTATGTCATGCAGTCGAGGATCGCGTGCTCGCCGGGTGATGCCGCCGTGCTCGGCTTCTCGATGCGCGAGAGGGTATAGACATCATCCTTTTCAGTGATCTCCACCAGCCCCTTTACCGCGAGATTGACGATCCCCGTGGCAAACACCTTGTTGTCGTACCCCATGCGATAGATGTAGCGCATCGCCCCGGGCGAGATGTTTGGCGGCGGATCGTAGCGCGGGAAGATCACCCCGGGCGCAGGATCGCGGCCCACCCGCGACCAGACCAACAAGTAGTAACCCAGCAGGATCATCAAACCGAGCAGGCCCAGCAACGCGGCAAGATTATCCTTCAGGAAATATTGGACCTCTTGCTCGCTGCTGGGCGCGGTGACATATCCCTTGGGCCACATCGTCACGATGGTCAGCCCCTCTCTGGTTTGCAAAGGACGAGTCGTCTCGAAATAAGCCTGGCCATCGTTCGTCACTTCTGCTCGATAGTTCTTGTCCTTCGCACCGCTGGGCCCGGTGTAGGCCTCCTGCGTGATGTCCATGATCGGCACACCCGGCAGCTGTACCCATGCGCGGGCTTTATCGATCGGAAAATTCCAGCCGTTACCGGTGACGTTCCAGTAGAGCTCGTCATGATCCTTGAAGAAACCCAGTTCCCGATCGGCGCGGTAGCGCAGGGTATAGCGGTAGATTCCCGGGTCGAGAAAACGGTTCTTGTTGCCGATATACACCCGCACACCGTTGTTGATGCTTTGGGTGTGATGATCCTCGACTTTCCCATCGCGCAACACCAGTTGCACGTCGAAGTCGACACGGAAGCGGTTACCGAACCGGTCCTTGTAATCCGTGGTGAAATCGCGATAGATACCACGCTTGATCTCGCGCCGCTCGGCCCGCACCTCGATGGTCTCTTCCACGATCATCGAGCCATCGGCCTGCACCGAGATCATGCTGTCGAACGACAGGATGCGTTCATCCGCATGCGCAGCGCCGACCCAGCATGTGAACCAAAATGAAATTAAGACCAGCAGTGTTCTTGACAGCGTCATCCTGATTTCCAAAGTTCTAACTGCCAAAGTTCATCCCCCAAAATTCATTGGCACCGGCTCGCTCTCCGCCGCATCTTCAAGCTGAAAATATTCCGCGTAGCGATACCCGAACAATCGCGAGATCAACAGATCGGGAAAGGAATCGATGCGGGTGTTCAGATTGCGCACCGCGCCGTTGTAATAGCGCCGCGCATACTGGATGTGATCCTCGACGGCACTGACCTCGCGCTGCAGTTCCAGAAAATTCCCGCTCGCCTTGAGATCGGGATATTTCTCGGCCAGTGCGATCAGGCGGCGCACCTCACCGCCCAGGCGCGTTTCCAGATTGCCCTTCTGTGAAAGTTCATTCGTCTGTTCACTCTGTGCACGCAGCGACACCACCGCCTCCAGTGTTGCCCGTTCATACCCCGCGTATTGCTTCACCGCCTCCACCAGTTTGGGGATCAGGTCGTGGCGACGCTTGAGCTGCACCGAGATATCACTCCATCCTGCCAATACGCGGTTTCTGTCGCGCACCAACAGGTTGTAGAGCACCACGGCCCACACGCCCACCGCCAGCAGAAAAAGTATCGATAGATTAGCTATGAGTGACGACATAAAACCAGAACCCAAGCGAGGACATGAAAATTATCAGACGCAGTAATCATGGCTTCATCTTCTCAGGATGTAAAGAGTTCCCAAACTTCGCTATCGACGCAGCAGTGCGAAATGGCGGATTTGCTTTATTTCAAAGCCATCAATACAATAACCGACAAATACCTAAGTGTTTAGAGAACAGCAAAAATATTCTTGCCTGACTTTACGTGACTGCTGTGACCGGGTGTTTCAGGGCGAGATTTATCAACCGGATAGCAAGGTTGGTGTAGAAGTACCTCTGTTAAGTGTTTTTTGAATTAAGGAGATTCCAAATGGATAAGTTCCGTAGCAAGACACTGCAACTTCTGGTTTCACTGATGCTGGTCTTTTCAACTGTGACGTTTTCACAGCAGGCAGTTGCCGATTCAGTATTAATTGAAGACAAGGCGCCTGCCATGATAGGCGATTTGGTGTTTGCGAGACCTATTGGGTTTATAGGTACCGTACTTGGCACCGGTGTGTTTGTTGTCACATTGCCTTTTACACTCTTGGGCGGGAACGTAGGCGAAGCAGCTAATTTCCTCGTGATCAAACCGGCGAAATTCACATTTGTGCGTCCCCTGGGAGGCGATTAGTAATTAGCCATTGCTTGCAGCACAGGGCGGGCACACGTCGCATGTTATAGCGGCATGTGCCCGCCCTTCGTATTTCAGCAAAGATGCACCACCGCAACAAATAATTTCACAAACATGAGGAGGCGTCACTATTTACTGTAAAGTGGTTCCTCATAAATCAAACCGGAAAATTGCAATGAGCACAGAAGAATTAAGCAAAGAACAACGCATCCTGCGCATCATGCGCAAGACCCTGGGCAATGTCGTCAAGGACGTCACGCCAGTGGGCGGTCGTACCAATCCATTGTCGGAAGGCACTATCCAGGACATCAAGGATTGCTTTGCCCTGATCTCTGATCGCGAGAGGGAATTGGCCGAAGCGCTTGGCTTCGATCAAGCCAGACCCTATTACACAGACGGCGATGCGCCGAGTGCGAAAGTGATCAGCATCGTCAAACCGCCCAAAGAATAGTGCAGGTGAGGTCAGGATGGATGCTGAAGAAAAGACAATTCCAACCTTGCACCTTTCATATCCGGACCATGTAACTTTTTAGAGAGTGTAGAAGTTGGCTAAGCCATCGTTTAGCTCGGTTCGTGCAGTTGCGTTGTTTGAGGCAGCCAAAGGCACACTGGTCTTGTTAACGGGATTTGGCGCGCTATCCCTCGTTCATCACGACGCTCAGCGGTTCGCCGAGCAATTGGTTGCTCATTTGCACCTCAACGCGGCAAAACATTTTCCGCGCATTTTTATCGATGCCGCTGCAAATTTCGCAGAAACGCATCTGTTGGTACTGGCCTTGTTGGCGGCGACCTACGCACTGGTAAGATTTGTCGAGGCTTATGGCTTGTGGATGGGGCGGCGCTGGGCAGAATGGTTGGCCGCAGTGAGCGGGGCTATCTATATTCCCTTTGAGTTTTACGAATTGTTTCATGGCATAAACTGGCTTTCAATCGTGGCACTCGCGGTCAATGTGCTGGTCGTCGGATTAATGCTTAAAGCATTGCATCGCGCTCAACCAGCGGATAGTTCAAATATGGTTTGAGCTCGGCCATTCAACTGCTCACAAATATTTTTCCCTGAACCAGTCCCAGATTCCAAAAGAGAAATTGGGAAATATATCGATCCCCATTGCCGATTTCACCAGATACAGG